>Ga0163150_10009235_pt1 | contig 10959 bp, 9 predicted proteins | sample OliLakLV19P2IB_FD_148628 | JGI IMG/M metagenome (GOLD analysis project Ga0163150, IMG submission 148628) | Freshwater microbial mat bacterial communities from Lake Vanda, McMurdo Dry Valleys, Antarctica - Oligotrophic Lake LV.19.P2.IB | ecosystem: Environmental > Aquatic > Freshwater > Lake >...
CCCACATACGACGCCTCAACAGAGTTGGAAGGGCCGAAGGGCTGCTCCACGGCGAAGCTGTACTGTAGCGAATAAGGCAGTTTGTAGCCTTCGGCATAGGCGAACAGGCGGGGATAGGGCGGGTTGTTGTTCACCGGTCCCGCGGTGCCGAACAGCGCCGGATCACCGATGGACACGTTGGTTCGTACCGTGCTGCGGGAGTAGGGATAGTTGCCTGGGCTGAGAGCCGTACCCGCGAAGGCATAGCCGAGGTCATAGAAGATGCCGAAGCCAGCCCGGACGACGGTGCCGTGAGACACAAACGGTTGCCATGCGACGCCCAGCCGGGGCGCAAAGTTGCCCATGGTGGTGTCGTAGAGCTTCGTGCCGGCGGGCGCCAGCGTCGCCGTTTGCGGGTTCGCCAGACCGCGAACCGTCGGGGGCAGATTGCCGTTTGCTTCCGATGGCGAAGGGTTCACCTCCCACCGAAGCCCCCAGGTCATGGTCAGCCGTGGCCGAATGCGCCACGCATCCTGCGCGAAGGCTGAGAAGTTGTTATAGCGCGCCTCAATGAAATTGTTTACCTGCCGGATCTCGGCAGTAGGTACGATGCCGGTGACCAGTTGCGTAATTGTCGGCACCGTCAAAACCTTCGAATAGAGCCGCCCGCCCACCGATGGAGCGAGGCGCCGGTAGTCGACGCCGAACTTCAGCGAGTGCCCGCCAATCGCCCAGCTTGCGGTATCGACGATGTTGATTTGACGCTGGCTGTTGTCGCTGAAGACTCCGGGGCTGATGGTGTTTTCATCATTGCCACCAATTGTCAGGTAGTAGAGCGAGGTCTCCGGTTTCGCGAAGTCCGGGAAGAGCAGCTCGCGGGGGATCAGTTTCGCGCCTCCGAAGGTGTCCTGCTGATAGATTTGAGCGGCCCGCGACTTACTCCAGTTGAATCGTAAGTCGTTGCTCATCGTGCTGGAAAGGACCATCGTGGAGCCGAGTGTCAGGGTCTCGGTTCGGGCGGGCAGAGTGGCAACGAAGCTGGGCGTTGCGAAGCGTCCCCGTTCGCGGTTCTCAGACGGTGCGTAGTTGTACCGGCTGAACAGGGTATATCGCGAGGACAGCATGTGGTCGATGCGGAAGCTGGTGGCGTCCAGCCGTGACGGATTCGAGAAGCTGGTGATGTAGGGTGTCTCGTTCGGCGTATCGGTGAGCGGCGCCGCAACAGGCAGCGGGTATGCCTCCAGCAGAGCTTTCAGCATTCCGGTAGCGCGCTCCCGCGCCGCCAGAGACGGCACACGGGAAGGCGCGGAAATCACCGGCTGCACCAGTCGAAGCCCTTCATACGACACGAAGAAGAATGTCCGGTTTCGTCCGTTGTAAACGCCGGGCGCGTACACTGGTCCGCCAGCGGTAAAGCCGTAGTCGTTCTGGCGCAGAGCCGGACGGTTCAGGCGGTTGAAGTTCCCGAACCAGCTGTTGGCGTCCAGCTTGTCGTTGCGGAGGTAGTTGAACGCGGACCCGTGCAAGGCGTTGGTGCCCGAGCGCGTCACAATCGCGACCTGACCGCCAGGCTGGCGTCCGTACTCGGGCGCATATGTCGACGTCTGAATGGTGAACTCCTGCACCGCATCCACTGAAGCGAGCGCTCCGGTGCTGCCCTGAGCCGACAGCGTGGGCACCGCTCCGCCGGCTTCATACGGTGTGGTGGCGAACGGCGTTCCGAAGTTGGCGCTGACGCCGTCCACGGTGAAGTAGTTGGTGGCTGTGCGCTGCCCATTCACCGAAAACTGGCCCTGATCCACATTGCTGGATGAGGTGAGCTGCACGCCGGGCGACAACGAAATCAGCGACTGGAAACTTCGGCCATTGAGAGGCTGATTCTCAATGAAGCGCTGGTCAACCGACGTCTGCACGGCAGGCGAATCAGAGACCAGCGGCGCATCGGCCAGCACCGTAACCGCCTCTTCCCGCTGTGCAACCTTCATTCGGATGCGAACGGTCCGGCTGTCATCGGCATTCAATGCGATCTTGTCCACGCGAGCCTTCGCGAACCCCGGGCTTTCGACCTCGAGCTCATACGAACTGGCAGGCACCTGGGCAAATGAGAAGGAGCCCGACGCGTCCGTGGTCGCTTCGCGTCTTACTCCTTTTGCCGGGTCGCGCAGAGTGACCTTTGCGCCCCGGAGCGAGGCCTCCTGCTGGTCATCGACGGTACCGTTCAGGGTTGCGGTGGAAGACTGCGCGTGCATTGTCGCCGTTGTTAACAGGACAGCGCTCAATGCGTGAAGGATACGACAGTGGCAGACGGGCATCATAATTTTCTCCAGCGTAGCAAGAAGCTCAAAATCGTGATACGAGGAACCGGGCGTAGTTGGATTTGCCAAATTCACGTCCAACGGATTGTGGATCTGGAGGATGGGAAACTGGCTGAGCTCGCGGGGCGGGGATCTCTGAGGCGAATGCGGGCGGTGAGCGGCTCGCCAGGGTCGCGGCCCACGTAGAAGTCTGAGTCCTTCAGAAGCGGACGCGAAACGACATTTGCATGACTCGCGGATCGAAAGCGTTGTCAATGACGCCGAAGGTCGTGCTGGTGAAGCTGGCTCCGGGGTTGCGGAAGTTGGTGTGGTTCAGGATGTTGAAGACGTCGGCGCGGAGTTCGGCGCTGTAGCGCTCCGTGATGCGGAATCGCTTGACCAGGTTGAGATCGACGTTCCAGAGACCGGGGCCGATGGCGACGTTGCGGCTGGAGTTGCCGTGGGTGTTGTTGGCCTGGGCGCGAAAGGCGGCCGGGTTCAGGAAGTTGAAACGATCCTCATTAGGGTCGATGCCGGTTTGCGGGTCGCCGACGCGGTCGGGGCGGAGGGAGCCTCCGTTGCGGCCGAGGAACGTGAAGCGAACTCCGGTATTGGGGTCGACGCCGGAGGTGGGGAGGCTGACGTTGACGGGGAGTCCGGTGCGGACAGTGCCGATGTGACCGATCTGCCAGCCGCCGGCAATCGCGCGGGCGAGTTTCGGCATGGTGCGGCCAAAGGGGAGCTGGTAGATGCCGGAGAGGCTGAGGCGGTGGCGCGCGGTCTGGGACTGAGGTCCGCGTTCGAGGCGGAAATTATCGCGGATCTGGACGCTGCCGCCGGCATCCCAGGCTCCGGCTTCGTCCATGGCGCTGGCCCAGGTGTAGGAGGCGAGCAGGAAGATTCCCTTGCGGTAGCGGCGTTCGAGCTTCACCTGGAGAGCGTTGTAGCGGGACTGGGCGCGGCTGGCTCCGGTCTGAATGGTCCGCCACTGGGGGTAGGGGCGGTTGGCGGCGACGGTGCCATCGACGCCAAACGGAGTCTGGTTGCGCTCCCAAAGGGCGAAGAGGTTGCGTCCGATATTGCCGACATACGCGGTTTCGAGGGTGAAGGCCTGGGGCAGCAGGAACTGGAGGGCGACGTTGTACTGGTAAATCGTGGCGCCCTTCTGGTCACGTTCGCGGGTACGAAGCTGGACGGTGCGGCTGTCGTAATTGCTGAGGATTCCGGCCGGGATGGCTTCCGAGAGGCGAAGGGGCGGCGGCCCGTTTCCGATGCGTTCGAGCGTGGGCTGGATCAGCTGAGTGGGGTTTAACGGCAGATTCGATTCCGAACCGTAGATGTCCTCGCCGGAATAGAACATACCGAAGCCTCCGCGGAGGACGGCCTTGCCGGGCAGCAGTTGCCACGCGGCTCCCACGCGAGGCCCGAAGTTGTTGCGGTCTGGCGTGACGGTGTACTTATCGGCATCGGAAGCCATGATGAGTCCGCCGGTTTTTGGATCGAAATTGATGTTCTTATTCTTCCCTGCTCCGTAATATGGGGTGGCGTACTCGTAGCGAATTCCCAGATTAATGGTGAGATTGCGGGAGATTTTCCAGTCGTCCTGGAAGAATCCGGACCAGGCCTGCTGGCGCTGCTGGATTTCGGGGACGGTATTGACGACCAGGTTGAGAGGGGCTCCGGTGAGCAGGTCGGAAATGCTGTCGCCAGTAAAGACGCCGGTGAAGGAATAAGCTGGGGTGCGGCGGGTGATGTCGATGAACCGGTTGTCCTTGGCGCGGAGTTCGAAACCGGCTCGGGCGGAGTGCTTGCCGCGGATGAGGGTGACGCTGTCCGCTATCTGGATCAGCAGGGGTTCCTGACTTTGGGGGCGGAAATTGCGGGTTCCAATCTGGCGGTAATTCGAGACCGAGATGAGCGGGAGGCCGCCGACCTTTTTCATTTCCTCGGGAATGCCCCGGAATCCGAAGGCCTCGGCAGTGATGTCGTTGGCGGTGGCGTGGCTGAAGGCGGCGAAAGTCTTGTTCGCGGCGAAGCGGGCGACGTTGACCAGGGTGGGGGTGATGTTACTGGTCCAACTGGCTCCGGAGCTGTGATTCTCATTGAACTGGGCACCCTGGTTTCCCTCTCCGTCGGCGAGGCCGGGGAAGAGCTGGTCACGTTGAATCCTCTGACGGAGGCGGCTGTAGCGCAGGCTGATGGTGTTGCGGGAGGACAGGAAGTAGTCGCCGCGCACGTTTCCTTTATGCGTGTTCTCGCGTCCGGCGCGGGCGACTCCGTAGTTCTCGATGTTGCGGGAGCCGGAAAGCCGTCCGGCGAGGTTGGGAGCGGGATAGAGGTCGAGGAGCTTTCTGCCGAGGGGGTCGAAGGCGGTGGTCGGGATGGTGCGGTCGGGGTACGGCACTTTCGTGATGGGGTCCGTGACGTTGAAATTAAAGACACCGGTCTTCTGGGCGGCGGTGGGGATATTGACGATGAAGGGACTGGAGAAATTGCGGCGAAATCCTTCGTAATCGGCGAAATAGAAGATCTTGTTCTTCTTCACGGGGCCGCCGAGAGTTCCGCCGTACTGGTGCCATGAGAGGTCGTCCTTGCCGGAGGCGATCAGGTTGGCTCGCCAGGAAGTGGCTGCGAATTCGGCGTCGCGGTTGTAATACCAGGCGGAGCCGTGGAGCTGATTGGAGCCTGACTTGATGGAGACGTTGACGACGGCTCCGGCGGAGCGGCCGAATTCGGCGGAAAAGCTGTTGGTTTGGACTTTGAATTCACTGATGGAATCGGGCGAGGGCTGGGTGACCTGAGCGGAGAGAGACTGGGCGTTGGTGGTTCCCTGATTATTGTCGGCTCCGTCGATGAGGAAATTGTTCTGGGTGTGGTAATTTCCGTTGGCCACGAACCAGCCGGGGCCGCGGGTTTCGGCGGTGAGGGTGCTTTCGGTGACCCCCGGGGCGAGCAGCGCGAGTTCGGTGTAGCGGCGGGCGGCGAGGGGGAGTTCGACGCCGACCTCCCCCTGAACAACCTGTCCGAGCGAACCGTCTTCGCTCTGAATGGCGGCGTGGGCGGCGGTCACCTGCATCACTTCGGTGGTGGAGGCGACGTCCAGTTTGACTCGCACCAGGCGGCGTTCATTCACGTTCACGACGACATCGCTGGTGTCGACGGAGCGGAAGCCGGCCATTTCCACCCGCACGGTGTAGGCTCCGCGAACAACGGGACTGAAGACCGCGTAGCCGTCGGAGGTGGAGAGCGCGCTGGATCGGGTGTTGGTGCCCGTGTTGGTGAGTTCGACCTGGGCTCCTGCGACGATGGCGTCCGTGGCGTCGACCACGGCGACGCGGATGGAGCCGGAATCGGTTTGAGCGAAGGTGACCGGCGGCAGGCGAGCGTCAGAATGACGAGCGGCATCCGGAGGGTGAAGTGTCGCATACTGAGAAGCTTCAGGTTAGCGCGCGAATATGAATATAGGCCTTCAGGCATATGAAAACCAGTCTTTTTGATTTGTTTCGTCCGGGGAGTACGACGGGTTGGGTGCGGTGATCGGGGAGCAGATCTGGTACTCGGTGGATGGTTAGATGTAGATGTGTAGGAGGACCTGGAGCAAATGTTGAAAATGCCAAATCTGCCCCGCCGGGCCGCGAAATGGTCGGCGAATTATCGGAAGCTCCGATCAGGCTCGCCGCGATGAAACGCATCTCTCCCTGGGTTGCCGCGCCGTTGGCGATCGGCGCCTATGTATTGCTGGTCTGGCTGGAACGCCGGCGTCCGCTTCGCAAACGGGTTGAACCTGTTTTGCCACATCACGCCCGGAACTTAGTATTGGCTGGACTTGGCGCTTTGACCACGGTTGTTATCGAGGCGCCGCTGATCCAGCCACTTGCAAGGCTCGTGGAAGAACGGAACTGGGGTGTTACCGGCGTGTTCCGCCTGCATGGCGCCGTTGCGGCGCTGGCCGCTCTGGTGTTGATGGACTATACGTTTTACGTGTGGCACATACTGCTGCATCGTGTCCCGGGTCTCTGGAGGTTCCACGCGGTCCATCACGCCGACCTGGATCTTGACACATCGACAGCACTACGCTTCCACTTCGGCGAGATCCTGCTCTCTGTACCGTGGCGAGCCGCCCAGGTGCTCATCATCGGATTGAGTCCGTTGACGTTCTCGCTTTGGCAAGTTTGGTTCGCGCTGTCCATAATGTTCCACCATTCCAATGTCCGTCTTCCCATTCGCTGGGAACGGCTGATCAATCGCCTGTTGGTTACTCCGCGCATGCACGGCGTTCATCACTCCAACGTTGAGGCGGAGACGAATAGTAACTGGTCAAGCGGGCTGACCTGCTGGGACTGGCTGCATGGAACACTTCGTCTGAACGTCCCGCAAGAGAAAATCCAGATCGGCTTGCCAGCGCTTCAGGACGCTCATGCTCTGGTTTTGCCCGCTATCCTGGCAATGCCGTTTCGGGAGCAGCCGGATTACTGGCGTTCTCCGAATGGGCGAGAGATCCCAAACGGTTGAACAGGTTCCATGCAAGAACAATCGTTAGCGTTTCGTCATCTGCCCGGCAGGGGTAAGGAGTTCGGAGATCGCTACACTCAGGAACGAGGGTTCAGTTGTGAAAATTAACATCTTTCGAAGAGCCCTGGTGCTGGGATACGCCGTTTCTTGCGCCGCGACATCCGGACAGGATCTCGATCACTCCGCCTGGTCGGCCATTCTCCAGCAGTACGTAACCGTAAATTCCCGGGTGGACTACGCCGCGCTCAAGGCAGACGGAAGCGCCAGGCTGGACGCCTATCTCGAGCAAATTGCCAGGCCCTGGCCGGCGACGCTGGATGAGAACGCCAGGAAGGCGGCACTGATCAACGCATATAACGCTCTCACCATCCGCTGGATGGTTTCGCACTTTCCGGTGAAAAGCATCTGGCGTACCAAGGGTCCATTCCGTGTGGCTCGACACCAGGTGAACGGCGGATCCGAATCGCTCGACAGCGTAGAGAAGCGCCTTCGGGATATGGGAGACCCGCGCATTCACGGAGCTTTGGTGTGCGCCGCGCGAAGTTGTCCACCGTTACGGCGCGAGGCTTTCACAAAAGAGGCAGTGGACGGGCAACTGGACGATAACTTTCGAGTCTGGCTGGCCGACGGCAGCAAGAACCAGTTCCTCCCAGGCAAACAGCTGGCGAAGGTAAGCAAAGTCTTTGATTGGTACGCGGCCGATTTTGCGCCCGTGGGAGGAGTGCCGGCGGTACTTGGCAAATTCGCGCCGCCGCGTATGTTCGCATCGACTTACAAATTGGAATACTTGAAATACAACTGGGGGCTAAACGATAACGGGTCCGTGGGCGATTCGTACTCCGGTTTTGAGTTTTACATCGACTACGTGAGGAACAGATAACTGCGCCCAGATATCGGTTCTTGGTTCTTGGGGCTGGGCAGCAAGTTCGGCGTCGACCCGTTCATCTTTGGCGGGATCTGTGTCGGAGCGATTCCCTTCTTCTCGCTGTCCATCGCCTGGCTTGCCGGAATTTACGCAGAAAGCGGCCCGCGAATCGCGCCGCTCCTGGCGTCGGGCTTCTTCTCATCTCCGCTTACTTATATATTCGAGCCGTAGTTCTGTTCCGCATCGCCCAAACCCAAAAGCTGCGCATGTACATCAGCGTCCCCCAGAGCTGGGTCAGTTCCGTCCGACCCGGCCAGACCGCGAAGATCCGAGTCTCCAGCTTCCCCGGCCGTGAGTTCCCCGGCACCGTGGCCCGCACCGCCAACCAACGCGCTCGACCCCACCAGTCGCACCCTGCTGGTGGAACTAACCGTCTCCCAACCTCGACGGCGCACTCATGCCAGGCATGTCCGCCCAGGTCGACCTAAGCCTAAGCGCCCCCCGCCGCGACGCGCCGTTAGTAATCCCCGCCGACGCCCTGGTAATCCGGGCCAACGGCTCCGAAGTGGCCATAGTCCGCCCCAACGGCACCCGTCCCACGTCCAAAAGATTCAGGTGGGCCGAGACTACGGAGACCGCCTCGAAGTCCTCGACGGCTTAACCGAGGGCGACAATGTAATTCAGAACCCCGGCGACGTAATCCGCGAAGGCATGAAGGTGCAGGCTGTCGCCGCCGGGCACTGACCAGCCTGCGGCTACCGCGCCTTCCGTTTCGCCCACAGGGACACGGCGGCACCCATCGGCCTCAGGGAGCCTTTACGTCGCCCAGCCACCAGCAGGCCCGCCATTCCAGTCAGCGTGAAGACGGTCGACGCCGGTTCCGGTACCGCCGGAGCGTCGTCGCCGGAAACGGTGAGGTTGTCGACGCGGCCGCTGCCCGCTAACCGCCAGACTGCCGCCGTTCGCAGCCACGGTATCCGTCAGCGCCAGCCGTACACCCGACGTGCCGTTCGGCAGCGCAAACGAGTAGCCGAAGCCCGACTGAAAGCTCCCTGTTGTCCACGCGCCCTGCAAAACTGCATAGGAGCCGCTGGCCAGATCGGCGTACCCGATACCCAGGTCCGCAACGGAGTGGCGGAAATGCTGCGGCTCGATGGAGCGGATAACCTCAACCCGTCCATTTCCAGCGACGGGCGCTGGCTTTACTTCGCATCGAATGCGGCTGGCTTTTACCAGATCTGGCGGACCCCCACAGCCAACCCGTCCGCGGATCCCGAACTCGTCCTCCCAGCCCTCCAGATCAGTGCCGAGGCATTCGCGGAGGAATCCCCCGACGGATCGGAATTGTATTATTCAACCCCGTCCGGGATCGCCAAAACGTCATTGCCGGATCGTAAAGACGCGAAAATGGTCTACCAGGGATCCCCAGCCTGGTTCCGCCTTACCAGTGACGGCGTGCTGTTCCAGCTCCTGACAGCCGTACGCACCGAGAAAATTTAGTTCATCCCGTTTACCGGCGGCCCGCCCGTCGACTTCCTGGAGCCCGGCCGACACTGCGGATGGTCCGCCCTGACCTGAAGCAACACCGAGGCCTTATCCTCTGTGCCGTGATCGCCGATTCCGGCCTCGAACTGCGAAATCGGGCCGGTATGGCAAGTATTTCGTCCCGCGACTCCCAACCGTAACGCAGCGGGCAGTCGTCCCGAGTGGCGACCAATGCCCCCCTGCGCCCGGGGTATCCGGCGTCCTCCCCGAGTTCCAGCGTCCACCTCCCATCCACGGGCAGGCCGGAGCCCAACCGTCAGGACGCAACCCGTTCGATCGCGTCCGGTTCGCCGCCAACCACGTGGTCGAGCGCAATATTCCGGTCAAAGGTGGCGAGGCGCCCGCCGTTGGCGACGGCGAGGCCGAGCAGGTAGATGTCGGTGAGGTGCTTCGGGCCTGTGCCGGCCAGTCGAAACCTGGTCTTATCGAGGACGCTGAGCGAATCGGGCCAAAAGACGTGACCGGCCACCCCGGTCAACTCCGCGAGAATTCCGCGCACGCGGTCTGTGGTCAGGCCGGGGAACGGGTACCCAGGCTTGCTCATGATGCGGACGCAACCATTCTGGGTGATGGGACACGTGGCCCAGCCAAAGCGCCGGTTACGCCGGAACCAGGCGTGCGCTGGTCCATGGAATTCGTGCGCGGGATCGATTAGTGCAATGAGGACGTTGACATCGAGAAGGGCTGGTTTCATTCCGCCTGGGGACTCGCTGGTGCTTACTCGTCTTCGTTCAGGAGCCGATTCACAAGATCCGCTGTAACGACAGGACCGTTCGGCCGGCGAGGCAGAATGGGGACGCCGTTGCGGTGTTCCAGTTCGAAGGGCTTTGGCTGCAGGGATTCGCGCAGAAGGGCGGAGACGACACTGCCCGCTGTGGTTTTGCGCTGTGCGGCGATTTGCTTGACGGTGAGAAGGAGTTCGTCGTCAATGTCCAGCGTGGTACGCATGCCTTTATCATCGCGCATCTGATGTGTGATGCAAGTGGCCTCCTCCGTCCGTTGGCTGTCTCAGGACCTGCCCATCCGGATACAGCGACCCTTCCACCACCTGAAGCGTGTCCTCCGACACCGGGCGGATCTTCTCGCACAACCCATACCCATGCAGGTTGGGCGGAGGCTGCCAAAAGCATCGCAACGTCTGGCGACGACAAACTCGGCATGGGCGAGTTTGGGAACTGGAGCTCCGCGTCGATCTCGTCGATCCCCTTGTTACGAAACACATTCCGCCAGCGCAGATACCAGGCCATACGACTTACGAATAACGAAGCACGCAAGTGACACCGCGAGTCAGTCGAGCCCACGTCTCGCGCTCATCCTCGAGCTGTTTCCGCCCGAGAGCCGTAATCGAATACTTCTTCGCGTTACGCCCCTTGGCCGTGACCTCCCACTGCGCCGAGATCCACCCATCCTGCTCCATCCTGTGCAGTGCCGGATACAGCGACCCTTCCTCCACCTGAACCGTGTCCTCCGACACCGATCGGATCTGCGCGCACAACCCATACCCATGCAGCGCCCCACGAGATTCGAGCGTCCGCGGCACCAGCAACGAATGCCGAGCCTGATCCGCAGCGGCCGCCAGCACCACCACCCCACGCCGCACCAACTCCCTAAAATGCCCCGCACTCCAAACGCCAGGGTGATATCGTGAACACTGACAGTGAAACTGCCAGGCCGTCTGGACAGGCATTTGCAGCCAATTAGACCCGAATGAGCGACGAATTCTTCAAACACCCCATCCTCAACAATCCCTGCGAGTACCCACGT
>Ga0163150_10009238_pt1 | contig 10957 bp, 12 predicted proteins | sample OliLakLV19P2IB_FD_148628 | JGI IMG/M metagenome (GOLD analysis project Ga0163150, IMG submission 148628) | Freshwater microbial mat bacterial communities from Lake Vanda, McMurdo Dry Valleys, Antarctica - Oligotrophic Lake LV.19.P2.IB | ecosystem: Environmental > Aquatic > Freshwater > Lake >...
CTCATCGAACCCGAACGCCTGGACAATGGCCGCCACCGGGCACCCATAGGCCAGCAAGGTGAGGACCCGGGTGACGGTTTCGTCCGCTGTGCGCAGACGGTAGAGCGGCGTGCCGCGGCGCGCCGCAAACGTCCGGCCACACACCTGGCAGCGGTAACGACCTTCTTTCCGGCTATGGAGGCGGATGTTGTCTTTGTCCAACTGCCCCCTTGCTGGGCAGTCCGAGTTCGGGCAAAATACGGTTTGCGGGTCCATTCGGCACTTTCCTTTCCTCGCCAGAAAGAATTGTGCGCTTGGACCCGCTCTTTTTCAAGTCGCCCAACCACCGCCACGGTTTAATGGGGTGCTACCCATTCGAACGCCCTCGGCCGTTTTTAGGGAATATGGACTACAGGCCCGCGACGGCCTTGCCCAAGACCTTGCGGAACTTCGTCCCGCTGACCGCTGTGTTGGCTACCTGTGCTGGCTACACCTTTCATCGGTGCGAATTACAGGCGCGAGTTGGCCATGACACACTCGGCGGGTACCACAAAATCCACGCCCCTCCGGAGCCTGAACGGTTATGTTGAGCCAACTTACGCGATGCACCAAGAACTTGTGGGCGCGTCTGTCATCTGCCGCCCGCCAACTCTTGCGCCGACTGACCGAACCCGCCCGTTCGCGCCTGGTCACGGGCACGCTGGCCGATCTCCCGCGCAGCCGTGCTCAACTGCTGGCTGACGCTTGCGTGCCCTGCTGCGCCAGCAATTGATCGTTCTGGGCCGCAACACGAAAACGCCCCGGCTGGCGTGGCGGGAACGCTTGTCGCTGGTATGCCTCGCCCGCTGGGTTCCCAATTGGAAACAAGTCCTGCAGATCATCCAGCCAGACACCCAGCTGCGCTGGTACCGAGAGGGCTTTCGGCTGTTCTGGAAGCTGAAATCACGCAAACAAAGGCAAACTCAGCCTCAACACCTGGCGGCGGAGAGGAAGGAATACGTCTCCTACTTCAATCCAGCGCAGCCGCACCAGGGGATCGCGCAACGCATCCCGGCGCCAAGGGCGCCGCCACCTGGGATGCCAATGACAAGCAGGGTAATCGCCGGCCCCGTGTTGAACGGGCTGCACTACGATTACCGTTGGGCGGCCGCTTAGTAGACCTCTTGCATAAGTGACCTATCGGGCCGGTTCGAGTTCGCTGTTGTAAATGGCGGCAATCAAGTTGAAGCGTAGTGCAAAGCCTTTCCGCCGATTGCGGTAACGCTCACTCAAAATGCGATGTATTTTCAATGAGCGGATCACATGTTCGACCAGAATTCGTGCTTGCGAAATGGCCCGATTGCCCGCCTTTTGTTCGGCCGTCAGCGGATGGTGCTTGGACTTTTTGGCAGGCGTTTGACTGTTCGGGTGCAGGTCGGCCAAGCCCTGATAACCCGCATCGGCCAGACCGCAAATCTGTTTGGACATCCCACTGCGGCTGTTCTTGAACAACTGAAAATCATGCGTCTTGCCCTGGGCAAAGTCAGTTGCCACGATTTCCTTCGTCCGGCGATTGACAATCACTTGCGCTTTTTGCGTATGGCACTTCTTTTTGCCGCTATAGTGCCGGCGTTGCTTTTTTTTGGACGTTCAATCGGCTGTTCCGTCGCGTCGATGAGCACCACCGCAATCAGGGTTTCACTGGTTTGCAGGGCTTTTTTTCCCGGCAACCGAAATTGGCCCGAGCGGACGAGCGCTTGCTCCACTTTGTGGATGGTCCGACATACGGAGGCTTCGCTAACCCCGTAGGTCAAGCTAATATGAAACTCGGTCCGGTATTCACGCCAGTACATCAGGGTCAGCAGTAATTGATCCGCCCGCGAAAGCTTCGGCGGCCTACCAAAATCTCGGAGTTCGCCTTGAACGACCGCCAGCATCTTCTCAAACGTTTTCCGCTGGACACCGGTTGACCGTTTGAAGTCTGCGTCGGTGAGGGGTTTGACAGTCTCGTATCGCATGCGCCTATTATGACGCACTTATGCAAGAGGTCTACTATAGAATTAATCCAAGAACTTTGGTAAACTTGAAATCGTTGTACTCGGAATTCAATTTCGGCTCGCACGACCGGTAGAAAACGCACCAAAAAGAGCAATCGTAGACCACACGGCTACCCCAGAATGGGCGTCACATGGCTCCCAAAATCGGCTACCCGTGAGTACGGCGGTGGACAAAAAACGGACTTGGTTCGGGACCGTGAGATCGTAGGTTCAAATCCTATCGTCCCGACACAGTAAACCACAGGCCACACGGCTAGCTTTATTGCCTAGCCGTGTGGCCTGTGGTTTAAGGCGGCGTCGTTAGTTCCGTGCACTCTTAACTATCCCCGAGACAAAACTCCATCGCTGACCTCGTTTTGCCCGCAAAACGCTTGTACTCGGAATTCAATTCCGCCATTGGCAAACCGCAGCCCTCACGGTTCCGCCGTCTGCGCGACCACATGGCTTGAGCATTCAGCAAACCGTGTAGACCAGAGTAGTGCACATTGGCACATGGCTCCTAGCCGTGAGGTCAACGCATCACCAAATTCATAATGCAATTCATCAGGCTAAATTCGTTACAACCATCACTTGTCCTGGACCCGATCGAGGGCATAATAGGAAGCATCAGGGTCGCGTGGCCGCTTCACTAGCCAACCGAGCATTACGGGGCTACAGCGCTCTGGCAGACATCACCAGTGTGGGTAGAGAACGAAATGCACGACACCCCCACCGGCTGCCGCAGCAACAGGCTGCATCATGGCGCTGGCATTTCCTGCTCAACAAGCAGACCTGTTGTCAGAACAACAGACACTGTTGCTGGGTAGACACCGTGATATCGGACCGGGGCAAGTGAAGCGGAGACCCTGAGTGGGGCTGGAGTAATTTCCAGCCCCACACTTTTTTACGCCATAGCCAGCAGTCACGCCAATACCGAAGGCGGTACGCGCAAACGAGCAGGAGTAGGGCCCCCGCCACGTTCGGGTCGGTTAGCCCAACTGCCCTGGTTTAACCGCGCCGTGGACCGCGTTGACCAGGTGGGCCCGTGTTTCTAGTTCAGCCAGCCGGACGGAGGCAAAGCGCGAAGCGTCCACCAGGAGCTGCCGGCGCGCCTCGGCCGAAAGACTGGCCACGTCCCCCACCTGGGCGAGATGGTCATGAAGGTACTCCTTGATGAATTCTTGTTCGAGCTGCGCGTGCGGGTCGGGCAATGATCCGGAGTGCTCTTGCTTAGTGTCCATTGTCTCTCCTCGACTGAGTTAACCGCGGCGCCAACCTGTCAGTTGATAGACTAGCGGACGGTGAAACCGGCTGAATTGAGTTTGACAGGACAGGCAAGTCATGACAAGTGCAAGATGTCACCTTCAAAGCCGCGTATCGGCGCATTCCGCCGTGTTCGTTCTAGACAAGTCCAGTCGGGTTGACTGAGCTTCGCGCCCCGAGTACAAATGTCCGGCCGAGATGCGACGTTCTGCACTATCTGGCCCCTGCCCCAGGGCTTAACCTGGGAGGGTGTTCAGCCGACGCGCCGACTGGCGAGCCGACCCCGGAGATGCGTCTATGGCGACCGTGATACTTGCTGTGGGAGCCTTACTCTGTGCGATTCAGGCAATGCGGGTTCAACGCCTGCTGCCGGCGGCGTTGTGGCTGGCTGCCGCCAGCGCGTTCACCGCCATGCTTTTGTATGCCGCCGGATTGCACGAGGCGGCCGTCGTTGAACTCAGCGTGGGGTCGGGCCTGGTCTTTATCCTGCTGATCTACGCCATCAGCCTGTCGGGCGACGCCCGCCGACAAGGTGCGCCCATTGTGCCGCGTTCGGCAGCCCTGGTTTTGGTGGGTCTGGCACTACTGCTCGTGGGCATGTTCGTGTGGCCCACACCAGTGGACTTAGGCAGGGTCAGCGCCGGGCTGCTCAGCACCAGCCTCTGGATGGATCGGCAGCTCGATGTGGTCGTACAGATCGTCCTCATCTTTTCTGGCGCGCTGACGATCGCTGGCTTGCTGGCTCGCCCCAAGGCAGCGGCGCCAGCCAACGAAGTCGAGGGAGCGGCCATCAATCCCTCAGAGCCGACGCTTGTCACGCCCTCCGACACATCCACCCGCTTGCCAGCGCCAGCCGACCAAGTCGCTGGTTGCGATGGAGTCAAACCATGAATCTTTCACCGACGGATGTCTTGCTGGCGGCTGCGCTGGTGTTGGTCGGACTGGGCCTTTACGGGCTGGTCACCGTTCGGCACCTCATTCGGATCCTGGTAGCCCTGCAGATCTTGACCCAAGGCACCCTATTGGCAGTGGCGGCCGCCGGACGATATTCTGGTCGGATGGACCTGGCGCAGGCCATGATCCTCACCGCCATCGTCGCAGATACGGTGATAACAACGGCGGGCTTAGCGCTGGCGGTGCGAGTCTGGCAAAGCCTGGGGACGTTTGATTTGGCCGACCTCGCTGCGCTGAAGGGTTAGGCCAGCTATGGGAGCGCCGATGAGCGCGTTTTGGATCGGCCTGACAATTGGGCTGCCTTGGTTGGGCGCGCTGGCCCTCTGGCTGCTGGGCGACCGCCGGCCCGCAGTCCAACACGGATTGGCGGTGGCAGCCGCGGTGGCCGGCGCGCTGGCGGCCGTGGGACTGGCGCTCTTTGCCGCAAACCCCGTACCGGTGTCACTCATGCCTGCCGCGCTGTGGGGTGAATTGACTTTTCAGCCCGACGGGCTGGGGGTGCTGTTAGCGTTGATTGCCGCCGTCGTTGGAAGCTTGACGGTGGTCTTCTCGACGGCGTACATGCGCGGCGAACACAGCCTGGCGCGCTACTACGCCCTGATCTTGATCTTTATCGGCGCGATGGTGGGCCTGGTTCTCAGCGCCAGCCTGCTGCTGCTGTTTATCTTTTGGGAGATCACGGCGCTGTGCTCGTATGCGCTGATCGCATTTCACAACGATGACCCGCGGGCAGTCGCCGCCGGAGTTAAGGCGCTGATCATGACGCAGACCGGCGGCGTGGGCTTGCTGGCCGGGGTGTTGATCATCCATTCCCAAACCGGCAGCTACGCGATCAATGACTTTCTGGTTCAGGCACCGCATTTCCCACCCGGCGCCTTGACCATCGTTGCTTTTGCCTTTCTGGTCGCGGCCATGGCCAAGTCGGCGCAGGTGCCGTTCCATAGCTGGCTGCCGGACGCCATGGAAGCCCCGACCCCGGTCAGCGCCCTCATCCACGCGGCCACCCTGGTCAACGCCGGGGTCTATTTGCTGGCGCGCTTCTACCCGGCATTTGCCGAGGTGCCGGGCTGGAAGGCCGCTGTGGTGGGCGTCGGCGTGCTATCCGCGCTGCTGGCCGGCGTGATGGCGCTGGTGGCCGGCGATCTCAAACGAGTGCTGGCGTACTCAACGATCAGCCAACTGGGCTATATGGTCTATGCGGTCGGAACGGGCGCGATCTTTGCCAGCCAATTCCACTTACTGAGCCACGCGGTCTTCAAGGCGCTGCTATTCCTGGCGGCCGGCGCCGTGATCCAGGCGACGGGCACACGCCGCCTCTCGGAGCTGGGCGGCCTGGGCCGCGCCATGCCGATCGTGCGCAACTTTTTCATCGTCGGCGCGCTGGCCCTGGCTGGATTGCCGGTGCTCAACGGTTTTTGGAGCAAGGACCTCGTGCTCGAAAGCGGCTTCGAGCAGGGCCCAACCTGGGCCGTCGTCACGATGCTGGCCGTCAGTAGTCTGACCGCGCTATATACCGTTCGAGTTGTCTGGCTGGTGTTCTTCGGTCGCGATCACTCGGCGCGCGCGACGGCCGAAGCGCCCGTGCTCATGCGGGTTGTCCTGGGCGTGCTGGCGGGCCTCACCGCCACCACCTGGCTGGCGGCCGGTCTGCTAAGCCAACGACTGTCAGACACACTAACCGGCCAACCGTTGGCGACCATGTCGACCTGGGAGATGGCGGTTGGACTGCTAGCGGAACCGACCACCTATTTGGCTTTAGGCGCCAGCGCCCTAGGCCTGGCCTTATGGGCCTGGCGGGGCCGGCTAACGCCGTGGGTGGAAAAGCGGTCGCGGTTTGTCCAGCGGGCGGCCGAAGCAGATTTTGGTTTTGATTGGCTCAGCCGGCAGCCGGCGTCGCTGGCGCGGCGAAGCGCGACCTGGTTAGCCCGGACCCAGACCGGGCAGTTGAATTGGAACATGGCTGGGCTCGTGGGCGCCCTGGCGCTGATCCTGACTCTGCTCGTCTGGAGGGCAAGGTGAGCACGCCAGCCTTCGGCTGGGTCATCGCTCTTCCTCTGATAGCAGCGCCGGGGCTATACCTGGCCAGCCGGCTTAGCCGCCGACCGGCGGTGGCGCGCTGGCTGTGCCTGCTGACGCTGGCGGGCGACGGCTGGCTCTACTTCATGGTCACGCGCACGCCAGGCGCGGCCGGCGCGCAAGCATTTTTTGGAGGCAGCGCGGTTATGCAGTGGGACGGCCTGGCTCAACTGTTGGCGGCCCTGGCACTGACCCTCGGTACGCTGGTCGCGCTGTTCTCAACCGCCGACATCGCCGGCGCGCCCGATGAAGAGAAGTACTACGCCCTGCTGCTCGTGCTGGTCGGTGTGCTCATTGGCGTTGGCTGCGCGCGTGACCTCTTCAATTTGTGGATTTGGTTCGAGGCGCTGGCAGTCTCGACTTACTTGCTGGTGGCCTTCCACCGCGAGCCGCCGACCTCACTGGAAGCAACCGTGAAGTATCTGGTCCAGAGCGCCGCCGGCACAAGCCTGGTGCTGCTAGGCATCGCGCTGGTGTTGATGCAGACCGGCACGCTGGACCTGGCCGCCATTCCGCTGGCCGCAAAAGCCGCTGGTTCGCCCGCACTGCTGGCCGCCGGTGGGCTGTTTGTCGTTGGCTTGGGCGTAAAAGCTGCGCTGGTGCCGCTGCACTCGTGGCTGCCCGATGCCCACGCGCAGGCGCCGAGCGGCATCAGCGCCATGTTGTCCGGCGTCGTTATTGCGGCCGGCCTGGTAGCCTTGCTGCGCGCCGTCGCGCCGCTGGCGGCGTTGAGCGACCTGAGAGCGGACGTCGGGTGGCTATTTCTGGGCCTGGGGGCGGTCAACATGCTCTATGGCAACCTGCTGGCCTTGCGCCAAGTCAGCCTTAAGCGGCTGTTGGCCTATTCGAGCCTCAGCCACATAGGCTATGTGTTATTGGGAATTGGGGTCGCGCTTTCCAGTGGACAGCCGGCCGGGGCAGCCGCCGGCATGCTGCACTTGCTCAACCACGGGCTGATGAAGGGACTGGCCTTCCTGAGCGCCGGCGCGTTAGTATATGCGCTGCAAACAAGTACAACCCAACATGCATCGCTGAAAACCATCGATCTGGCCGGCGCCGCCCAGCGCTATCCCCTGGTCGCATTGGCGCTGAGCGTGGCCCTGCTGAGCCTGGCGGGCCTTCCACCATTGGCGGGCTTCACCTCCAAATGGCAGATCTTCGCGGCCGGGTTTGCCACTGGCCATGGGACCACTGAGTTGCTGGTAGCTTTCGCAGCGTTCAACAGCGTTTTGTCGCTGGCCTATTACGCGCCGGTGCTCAACATCCTATACCGGCAGCAGCCTTCGGAGGCGGTGCGCGCTGGGCGACTTGTGCCGGCCGTCATGAAACTGCCCTTGTTGGCACTCAGCCTGCTGATTGTGGTGGTGGGTCTCCGGCCGGACCTGCTGCAAGGCCTGGCGGCCGCGGCAGGCTCTGCGCTCATGGCCGCGATCGGCTCCTAAACGGCTGCAGCTGCCAGATGCGAGCGGCCATACAGCCAAGCACCAGGCCCGTGATCAATGACAGCGCTGGGCATGACGAATTCCACTAATCGGGCCAGGATCGCTGGTTTACAATAAGTTGGGTGCTTCGAGGCTGGATTGTATCGGACAACGCATGTTCACCTTCCTTTCGCCGCCGGTCGCGTTCGCCGCTTACCTGTTCGCTGTACTTCTGATCATGGGATTCGGACGGACCTTGGCCGGACCCAGCTTGACGAGCATTGAGAAGCAGAGTTCCTACGCCGGCGGCGAGCAAGCGCCATGGACGACCGCCGTTCAAGGTTACAGCTCGGGCTTTCTGGTGGCGCTCTTCTTCGGCGTACTGCACTTGGGCGTGTTAGTGGTGGCTACCGCCACGCAGCCAGCCCTGGCGGGTTTGTTCGTGTTGGGCCTGTTCGTGGCACTGCTGGTGCTGTGGCTAGAGTGAGGCCGCAATGGCGCTCGATGTCTCTTCAACGAACGCGGCGCATCACCCCACGCCGCTGCTTGACACCCTGGCTGAAGCCTGGACAAAGGCCCTCAGCCTGACCCGCTCCTGGGCGCGGGCCAATTCGCCGTGGGCATTGGTCTTTAACAGCGGCTCGTGCAACGGCTGCGACATCGAACTCGTGGCCCTGGCGACACCCCGCTATGATCTTGAGCGGCTGGGCGTGCAGCTGCGCGGCAGCCCCCGGCAGGCAGATGTGCTGATCTGCACCGGTCCGGTGACGCGCCAGGCGCGCGAGCGGCTGCTGCGGGTCTACGCGCAGATGCCGGAGCCGCGGTTGGTGATGGCAGTCGGTGCGTGCGGCCTGTCGGGCGGTGTTTACCACGGCTGTTACAATATCCTCGGCGGGATTGACCAGGTCATTCCGGTAGACGTGTATGTGCCCGGCTGCCCACCCAGGCCGGAAGCCATCGTCTACGGCCTGTTGAAGCTGTTGGAGCCCAAATGACAGAGACCGAAAGCACGCTGCCCGACGCCGAGGCGCTGTTGAGGCCGATGGGCGGGCCGATGACGACCCCCGAGCCCAACCGGCTCGATGTAAGCGTGCCAGCTAGCCAGCTTGTGGCGGCGGCCAACTGCCTGGTGGCTGCCCATTGGGGGCACCTGGCCGCCATCACCGGTCTGGACGGCGGCGCCGAGAGCGGCATGTTCGAGGTGCTCTATCACTTCTGCGCGGGCCCGGCCGTCGTTACCTTGCGCACCTTGCTTCCGCGCGCCGCCCCGGTGGTGCCCAGCCTGACCGGGCTGATCACCTGCGCCGGCCTATACGAGCGCGAGCTGAGCGAAATGCTGGGCATCAGCATCGCCGGCAGCTCCAATACCGATCCGCTCTACTTGCCGGATGATTGGCCGGCGGAGGTGTACCCACTGCGCAAGGACGCCCAATTGCCTGGGGAGATCTCAGGCACTGGCGCCAGCTAAAGGAGGGAACCATGGACACGGGCAAAAATGTTCAGAAGTTCATTCTCCCTATGGGCCCCCAGCATCCAGCGCTGAAGGAGCCCGGCCACTTTGAATTCACGCTGGAAGGTGAAACTGTGACGGCGGCCTCAGTGCGCCTGGGCTACGTCCATCGCGGTATCGAAAAGGCCACCGAGTCGCGCAATTGGACGCAAAACCTGTACCTGCTGGAACGGATCTGCGGCATTTGCTCACACATCCACGCGACTGCCTTTGCGCTGGGTGTCGAGCGGCTAGCCGGGGTCGAAGCTCCACCGCGGGCTCAGGCCATTCGGAGCCTGCTGGCCGAACTAGAACGCATTCACAGTCACCTCTTGTGGCTAGGCGTAACCGCCCACGAAGCCGGCTTCGACGCCTTGTTCATGTACGCCTGGCGCGACCGCGAAACCGTGATGGATTTGCTCGAACAGCTCAGCGGCAATCGGGTGCACTATTCGGCCAACGTCCTGGGCGGCGTGAAGTTCGACATCAACGCCGAACAGGCGACCGCGATCCGGATTGGGCTCGACTTCCTCGAGGCGCGCACCCGCCACTACCTGGATGTGGTCGCCACTGACGCCACGTTTCTGCAGCGAACGCGCGGGATCGGCATCATGGATCACGAATTGGCCAAAAACCTCGGTGTGATCGGGCCCACGGCGCGTGCTTCGGGCGTGCTGCGCGATGTGCGCGTGGAGGCGCCCTACGCCGGCTACCGAGACTTCCCGGTGGAACCCGTATTGTCTCAGGGCGGCGACCTGGAGGCGCGCTGCACGGTGCGGCTGGCTGAGTTGCTCAAGACATATGCCACGATCCGCCTCATCCTCGACCAACTGCCCGCCGGCGACCTTGTCGCGCGCATGCCGCGCAAGATCCGAGCCGGAGAGACCATTTCGCGCGTCGAAGCGCCACGCGGCGAGCTGTTCTATTTCATCAAGAGCAATGGATCGGAGTTTCCGGAGCGCGTCCGGGTAGCGACGCCGACGATTCGCAATCTAGCGTCGGCGATGGCCCTAGTGGTTGGCCGTCATCTGGCGGACGTGCCGATGATCTTAGCCGGGGTAGATCCGTGTTTTTCTTGCAATGACCGCGCCGTGATGCTCAGCCGAGTAGACGCGGAGCCGGAGCACTGGACCTGGGAACGACTGCGCCGAGCCGGCATCGCCCACTACGGCGGGCGCATGGTCGACGCAGGCGAGGTGGCGCCGTGACGATTTTGAGCGATCTGGCCGGGCTGTTGCTGTTCCCCGGCGGCGCCTTTGTCATCGCCCTCGCGCTGGCGTACCAGTGGCTGCACCGCAAATTGCTGGCGCGAATGCAAAACCGGCTGGGGCCGCGCTGGTGGCAGCCGCTGGCAGACCTTACCAAACTTCTCACTAAACAGTTCATCGTGCCTCATGGGTCGGATCGGCGATTGTTTACTTTCCTGCCGGTGGTGGCCCTGGCCGGTGGGCTGACCGCAGCCTTGTATGTGCCGCTGGCCGGCCTGGCTCCGGCCTACAGCTTTCCGGGTGACCTCGTCGTCACGCTGTATTTGCTCAGCACACTCAGCCTGTGCCTGGCGCTGGCCGGAGCCAATACGCACAGCCGGTTCGGCCAGATCGGAGCAACGCGAACTCTGACCCAATTGTTTGCCTATGAAGCCCCATTCCTGTTGGCCCTACTCGGACCGGCCGTCGCCGCAGGCAGTTGGCAAATCGGCGTGGTCGCGCAAACAGGTCAACAGACGTGGGCCCTACTGACCCAGCCGATCGGCTTCGCGG
>Ga0163150_10009240_pt1 | contig 10956 bp, 10 predicted proteins | sample OliLakLV19P2IB_FD_148628 | JGI IMG/M metagenome (GOLD analysis project Ga0163150, IMG submission 148628) | Freshwater microbial mat bacterial communities from Lake Vanda, McMurdo Dry Valleys, Antarctica - Oligotrophic Lake LV.19.P2.IB | ecosystem: Environmental > Aquatic > Freshwater > Lake >...
GCTGCAATCAATAACATCCTTTTTTTTCATTCGAGTAAATACTGTACTATCGACTATTATGGTTCCAACAAGATCACCTACATCTGCAGTTTCGCCGCCTGCCATTATGCAAGAAATATCATATTGACCTAATTTCTTTGCCAAATCTTCGAAACCACACTACAACCTAACCCCTATAACCTTGTTTGATATACTTGATCTCAATTGACTTTTTGGGCGAAAAATGCTATACATTAAATAATAGGATAAACTATAGGTTTCTATTCTTATCCTATGAAAGGCACGTCCCAAGCTTTTGGAGACGTCCACAATGGGAATCCAAGTAATCTATCATCGGCAGGTAGTAGATCCAAGCATTCCAACAACTCCGCATCGCGGGGGATGTTTTAACTTCTGCGGGCAATTTTTCTCCTCAAGGCTAATTTCTCAAAAAACTTCATTTTCTATTCTGTTGCAAAAAGGAGATAGATTATGAATAATAGAAGTGAAGGATTAAGAGCTCCAATTATGTCAGAAAATTCAAATAATAACTCATCTCCAACACCTTCTGGAATAACAAGAAGAGATGTCTTAAGAGGAGCTTTAGGACTTGGTGCAGCAGCATTTGGGGCAAGACACTTTTTAGGAGAGGGACCAACAACGCTCGAAGCAGCCCCATCAATCACAGAAGCACTAGGCCCAGTACTCCTAACTCAACAAGAATTAGAAGCAACACCTCAAGAAATTAGGTCTCATGCATTTACAAAAGATGCCACTGGAAATCTCAATGCTTCTTTTGCCTTACACAAAAATGGGTTTCTTTATAAATACGAAATGGATCCCGTGACAGGAAAAGCAAAAAGTGAGTACAAAACAACCTCACCTATCAAAATCCCTATGGAAAATGTTTTGTCACTCTATGTTGCAAATGATGGTCAATTTATGATGGTTGGAGGAGAAGAACCAATTCGTACGGGTCAGCAAAAGGTAGTGGCGACGTCTGACGGGGGTAAAACATGGCAAACTATAGAGTTTAATTTCCCGGCTTCTGGAGGAATTATAGATATTTTACCGATAACAGGAGATAGTACAAAATATTTACTCAATTGTGGTAATTTTGACGGTGCCCCCGCGAGTTTATACATTGCATCAATTGATACTGCCAATGGATCAAATGCTATTTCTATCAAAGCAACTACTATCAAATCAACAGTTACCTCAACCACTATATCCGGACGAGCTCATGATCTAGGCGTATCGACATTTAATGCCTCAACCAATAAATTACGTGCAGTATCTAATGGTTCTTATACATTTGGTTCAGGACTCAATGTATATGACATAGATGTAGCAACTGGAAATGGTACTGTAGAAAATATTTCAATGTTTAAAATAAACGGACAAGAAATTAACGTGGGATTTTTGTATGGACGTGCAGAATATACAGATGCAAATGGTGATTTACATGTGTTGAGTACGAATAATATAGGTGGTGTCTTTTATGATCTCAATGTTACGAAACGTACTGGAACAGAGTTTAATTATACATCTATGCTGGATACTAAAAACGTTAGTGATGCAACTAGGGTAGCAGGATTTGGATCGATACATGTAATTGATAATCAAATATATGCAGGTGGTGCTTATATGTCAAAAAGAGGAGGAGTTAGGCCATTGATGATGAGCTGGCCTATGGGAGTTAATCCTGTAATTACACCCGATAGATCTACCGCGTTTCCACTCGTTTCTACCAATGGAAGCGATGTAGTAGGAGGTCAGAAAGGTATGGTAGAGGTAAAAATCAACGGTAAACGATATTGGAAATGTAATTGGTTAAGATTGGGAGAAACGTTATTGCCATTTAATGACAATGGGACTCCAGATCCTACCGCAACGTTTCTTTTTCCAGATAAAGGACTTGGGAAAAATCCTGAAGTGCCTACACCGACACCTTCACCTACGCCAAAACCACCTACGGAATTTCGGGTAAATATCCCGATTGCTTCAAATGGCGCCAGAAGATAATACCGAAAACAATAATTAGAAGCTTGAGGAACAACTATAAGTGTCACATGCTTGCTTCGTTTCAATATATCCGCTTTGAAAACTACTATTGTTTTGCGTATAAATGAGTTGGCTCTTGGTACTAAAATATTTACTCCCAATGCTTTCAAAAAATTGTACAGAATAGAGAGTCTTTGTCGGTGGAAAAGAATTGGGATGTACCTGTATATTAAATGTGCAATTGGTTCCTAAATTGCATCCTATCGGGAAATCGACTCCTCGTTCTAATATCTCAGACCATGCTCCTTGATTATAGACCCAATAAGTTTCAGCTGGAAAGTCCACACCACCATCGCTAAAACAATTTTCTCCAGGACATGTATTGGCATATAAAAGAATAAATCCACCCCATGAAGACACATCGTTTTTTAGATTTAAAAGATTACGACTATTGTAAAATATCGGATTTCCGTTGGCATCCAAAATAGGGGCACTAAACGCGGTGATAACAGCCACTATATTGTTGTTTGATGTGACGTTGTTGTTATCAACATTTTGTTGTACTTTTATGGCGTTATAATAATTACTTCCTGTTTGGTCTGATCGTTTGCCTGAAGTAGAGTACAATCCTGCTTTTTTCCCTCCTCGTAAAGGATCATCTTCTATCGTAAGTCTATCTAGATACGGTATTTCCATTGTGATAGATAGATTAGAATTATCATAGTCTCCGCAGGATTTCCATCCGGCGCATATACCTGAAGAGTAACTTGCTGTTCCCCCTAAATCTCCACAAAATGGATTCCCGGAGCATTTTCCCGGATCTTGAGGTATATCGCAGTGCAAATAATAGGTGCCGGCAGCAAGATTTGCAGGAGAAGTAGTGGAGCATGATTGTCCCGGTAAGCAGTCATTTCCAATTCTTCTGTAATATTTATCCCCATAGTTAGTTCCTCCTAAATTGTCATTGGGTCCATTTGTCCCGTCCTGGCGTTCTATCCATGCACGGACTGTATCTGAATTATTGCCACTACTCCCGGAGTAGGAAATTGTAGTAGTACCTCCCGTGGGAATAGTAAATGCAAATGGGGAAATAGTGCACGTCTTGTCTTGACAAGGATTACAGGTGACAATTTGAGGTGCAGTCCAAGCCCCCCCATATCCGATATCAGGAAGATTTGGTCCTGTACCTTGACCCCAATAATAATAGGTTTGTCCTGCCTGGCAACTAGAATCTTGTACGGTAAAACTTGAAGATGAATTTGATTGAGTTGCACCTATTTGGACAATATTGGTGCCTTCTACATCATCTGACCTCCAGACCCTCATTTCACCAAATTGTCTAGAAGGAGAAGCGGAAATATCAACTAGTCTTTGAGAATTCACACATGCGTTTGTACTTGAAAGACTAATAGTGGTGACTTGATCGGGTACCCATTCGAAATCGACTGTAAACGAACCGGTGTTACCCCAGGAATTATTTGTTTCCCAATAATCCTGCTGTAAAGAACCTGAAGCTCCGAATCCGCTTTGGTAAATTACCCAGTGTCCACTTCCCGATGGTTTGGTAGGGGTAAGTCTATATTTGTGTCCGGCTCCTACAACCGCACAGTCCATGTGAGTTTGGTCTATACCGCCAAATGTATAATTTGAAGTATTTCCAGATACTGCAGACGATACTGTTGCATTTCCTGGTGGTAGATTGTATTGCGTACCGTCTTGATGAGTGAAACTCGCAGGCCATGTTACTTGTATATTTGTTGAAATTCCAGATTTTACTCCATCAACTACTTGATATACTTCGCCATGTACCCAAGCCATTGCGTTTACTTGGGAAGTAGAAGTCAGGAATAGTACTCCAACAATCAGAAAACTTAAGAGAAATGGTATCTTTTTTAGCATATTAGAGATTTATAGTTAAGTATTGAGTTTTTTTATCATTCAGCCATTCCTCATACGACTGAGTTTGTGAATTTTCTATTTTGTTAACTTTCAAAATGGCAAAAAACTCTTCTCTTTGTCCTTCTTTATCTGAAATATCCAAAACCTTTGATATTTCTCCTTCTTTCATAGAAAAAAGAGTGTCGTTGAGGGTCTTGAATGAAAAAAGGGGATTTGATCGGGTTACTTGTTCAAATGAAAAGTGTGCATTCCCTTTGTAATTCACATCTGTTTTGGAAAGCTCGGTGTCGTTAATAATTTTTTCTTTGGCATCTTTGAAAGTAATTTTGTTTTGGGTAATTTCTGAATAAATGGCATTAATTTTCTGCTGAACAAGAGTTTTTGCCTCTAATTCTGGGATTTTGGGAGGACGTACATTGTAGTACCATACAGAAAGCTGTTCGCCGGTATATGCTTGTTCTTGTTTTTGATATCCTTCCTGGAGTTCTTGCACGCGACGTTGTCTAGCCATCTGGTCTTTATTGGGATTATTGTAAATTGTTGGGCTCAATTTTTTGCCCGTTGTTTTTTGGTCTTCTTGGAGAAGTATTGTATCTGCCTGAATTTTATCCATAGCCAGAGATTTTAGTTGTTCTGTGGTGTTGTCCTTTTTCATAGAACCAAAAAAGAAATTAATAGTGAAATTTAGATCACTTCCATAAATTGTCTCATCGTTTATTTTGGCATAAGACTTTGTGCTTTCAAAAAGCTCATTCAGTTTTTTTGAAGGAGATGTAGAAGTTATTGGTTTGCTATTTTCAAGTTGCGTTACATAATACAGTGCGCCTCCTATACCAGCTAAAAGAATTAACGCAGCAACAATCAGAAATTTCCCGGTAGAAGATTTATTTGAAGAGGATTGGGGTGAATCATTTATAACAGGTGCGGTTGGTGGGGCAGTAGTATCCATATAAAATATACAGCGATTAAACGCCTACTACTAGTATATGTATGAGATTAAACCATTGTCAAGCTTTGAGACTTTTTAGTTTGATTTATAGATATGGTGATGGTAGACTTATGGTCGTGAAGCCAACTAATTATAAAATACTCTCTGATTCAGATATTTCTGAAGATCAAATATATTCAACTATTCAAACGTATGATCGTTTTGCAAATAAATACGCAAAAAAATGGGAGTGGAATCCAGAGACAATTAAGGAAATTAAGAAATACAACATTAAACCCTTTTTACAGTTCACAAAAAAAGAAGGAACTGTGTTGATTGTAGGATGCCAGACAGGGAGGGATTATTCGATTTTTAAGGAAGAAGGATATAAATGTATCGGGACTGAGTTTTCGTTCGGTCTTTTATCTGAAGCTATATTACGAATTCCTGATGGGGTATTTATTCGTTTATTTCCGAAGTCACTTCCTTTTATGCCAGAGAGTTTTGATGCTATATATGCTGATGCATTAACAATAGTTCCTAAGAAGGATATTAAAGATGTCTTGAGAGACTTTAAAATTTTCTTAAGAAAAAATGGAGTATTATATCTTTCTGTTAAATTAGGGCGAAAAAATATTTTGGTCTTGAATGATTTAGGAGGTCCACGATACTTTACACTTTTTAAAAAAAAGGAGATTTTAGATATTGTAAAGAAAGTGGGCTTTAAAACTTTGTGGTCAGAGGAATCACCCAATACTGATCCCGTACTGCCTAGGTGGTTTAGTCTAATAGCTAAAAAAGTAAATGAATAAGTAATGAAAATATACTTTACTGCATCTTCATCTTACAGGAATTTGAAGAGAGGAAATTGCGAAAGAATAGTAAATTATCTCGAAAAAAAAGGACATCAGGTATTTGGCGGTACATTATCAGAAAATCATCCATCAGTTAGTGAGGCATCTGAATATCATATTCGACAGTGGTATTTAGAATGGGCTTCTTATATTAATTCATGTGATCTAGTTTTAATAGAAGGTTCTTATCCTTCAACAATTCATATTGGTTTTGAGTTGGGATTAATTTTAGCAAGAGCAAAGCCAGTTATACTGTTATTTCTGAATGAGAAAGACCCTATATATATCAGTGAAATGTATTCAACTAGATTAGTTAAGTCAGAATACACAGAAAATAATTTAGAAGATGTTTTAAAATGGTGTTTGGATGAAGTTGATCACGTTCTTAATAGGAGATTTACATTTTTTATTTCTCCTGATATAGAATCTTTTTTAGAGGAAATTTCAAAAGTCCACAAAATATCTCGTTCGGAATATATTCGTAATTTGATAGAAGATAAAATGAAAAAATAGTTTAATAATTTGTGGTTAAAACTCTGTGGTAGGGTTTAACTTTAATTGTATTCATCCGAGAAAGATACCATAACGCATTGTCAACAACTGAAGGGGATATATTTAATTCATTTGCTATTAATTCGCATGCCCAGATAGTTGCTGCTCGAATTTCTAATTCCTCCTGACTGTCTTTTTCAAGATTTGTATATGAATCAACTTTTTCAGCTAATTCTTTTTTATATTGTAATATATTAAATGCTCTAAGTATTTGAGGAAGTTTATAGTCAGCAAATATTGTAAGTTGGTCAATATTGCTAATAATATTTTCTGGTAAGAATGAGAGATCGTACGCACAAATTTGAGCGCGTTTTAGAAATTGTATCTTTTTCCCTTTAAAAGTAGAAAAATCTCTAAATGAAGGAAATTCTTTTAAGAGAGTTTTAACTATTTTTATAGCATCATAATTTGTGCGAAGTAATAAATTTTCAAAATTACCTCCATAAACTGTTTTTAATATTTTTCCAGTTTCACGAAGAATTTCTATACGGTCATTGAGAAGGGGAATTTGAATTGAATTAGTTCCTTTAAATATATGTTCTCCGTCTCGCTTAGTCATTCCTTGAAGAAAATTAGCGTCTAATATAGGAATTCCTTCATCAATTGCTCGATCAAAGCAAGCAACCAAAGAGTACCATCCGCCAGTAACTTTTTTTTGTGGAAATTCTACTAACCATTTTTTTTCTTCATTTTTTGCCCAAAAGCAGAAGTTAATAGAATCCTGTAAAAAAATTCTTTGGGAAGTTAGTGTCTTTTGCCCAAGTTGATCAATTGATAATAATTGTTTCTCGTCTATTTGCCGTTTTATTCTTTTAGTAATCGAATAGAGATTGTTCTCTTCAACCCAGACATGTTGTGAGTTTATAAGCACATATGCTGTAGTCTTTCTGATTCCAAATGGGTCCGGTAATTTTCTAACAAGATTTTCAACGCTATTTTTAAAATGGGTGTTCAGTTTAAATTTATGCATATTGAGTATGAATTGCATGAATAAGAAACCCGGACTATCTTAGCAACATGGTTCGTATTGTACCAAAACAAAAGTCGAAAAGTAAAACTCAATTGATCCTTCGTAACAAAATAGCAGATATTCCTGATTTTCCGCAAAAAGGAATTATATTTCGGGATTTAACTCCACTTCTTTTGGATCCCGTGTATTTTGATGAGGCAATTCGGCAAATGCTTTCCAAAATCAAACGTCTAAAAATAGACGTGGTGCTTGGCATAGAAAGTAGAGGATATTTTTTTGGACCAGTTTTGGCGCGAGAGTTAAAAGTAGGTTTTGTTCCTGTAAGGAAAATAAACAAGCTGTTGCCACGAAAAACAATAGAGGAATGGTATTCTCTTGAGTATGGAAAAGATGCCATAAAAATACACGACGATTCTGTAACTCCTGGACAGCGTGTCTTAATTGTTGATGATTTAGTTGCGACAGGTGGAACTGCGCTTGCAGCTGCGAAACTTGTAGAAAAGTTAAGAGGTTTGGTTACAGCCTTTTTATTTTTGAACGAGCTGAGCTATCTAAATCCTCGAAAAACATTAGCTTCATACAAAGTATTATCACTTATTCGGTATCGATCTCAAAAATGAGGAAAGAAATAGAAATATCACCCAGTATTTCTGCAGAGAAAGAGATTGAGAAAAAGGCAGGGGTTATCCGTGAAGAAATTGCTCCTCACGTGCTGTCTGGGGCACAAGCATTTATTAGAGAGCATAATCTAGAAGGAGCATTTTCATTACAAACAGAACGCGAGAAATTATCCTGGCTCTATGTAATTGAAGGAAGCCGATATAACGCAATTTATTTTCTCTCAAGAAGCGAAGCAAAGAAAGCAGTACCGTTTGTTGCGGAAAATGCAGACGAACTAGAGAAAATACATAAAGCAGTCGAGAATGAGGGTGGAGTTAATGGAATTATCAATTTTGCAATTCACGAGTTCGTAAGAGATTTTTCAGATGGTGAAAGGGAAGTGAGATTCAGTAAAAAATCAATTCCTTCGTTTGCGATTCAAAGTTACGATGAAAAAACCCTTTATGTAAAAGAGAAAGATTTTTTCAAAACTGAGCCTTCTGATTCACTTAAAATCGCAAATGGACTTGGTGATTGGCACGATTTTTCTCATTTTCTTGCCGCGGCTTCAAACTCAATGTTTGGTATACGATACCATCATGGATTGGAGAAATTAGATCGATACTATCGTGATATTACTGAAGGTACTGGTATGCACGACGCGTCAGGTCCTGCATTTACGGACGGAATGATTTTTACTCAGCTCAGTCGTTCATTGTTTGAATATTTTGAAAAGAATGTTTCATCAGACGCAAAACTCGAAGAAATTATTGCAGAAGAACTCGTTAGGTATTTGCAAGGTGAGATTCAACTGTATCATCCAGGCGCGAATACATATATCCAGGCTCCAAGACCAATGAATGCTGCAGAGCTTGCAGTATGCGTACAGAACAAGCGATGTGAACGTCAAGCTGCTGAATTTGAAAAGTATTTGTTTGTTCGCGGGACACCTGACGGAAGTCGTGGGAATCCAAGCAAAGATCCTTTTTATGAGCTAAATATTTCTGATAGAATTATTTCAATCGCACATACGACTAAACCATTGTATTTTGAAAAAAGAAATCTTGTACGCCACAGAGCGCATGAAAAAGCACTTGGATTGTACACACAATGGTTGTTAGCGGATAGAATATCGTTGTTGGAAAGTACGAAAGACGGTTCCTTACGTCACGTTTTGCAACAAGAGATAAGGCTTTTAGAAGCAATTGACTCATTTGTACGATTAGAAGATGTTCAAAAAGGCAGCGAGATTAATTTGTATCACAGAGTAGAAGAGTATTTACAATCTGAAAAAAGCCTATAACTTATGAAAGAGCAAAAACACAAACTATTTATTTTTGATTTCGATGGGACAATTGCAGATACGAAAGCGTGTGTAATTGCAGCGTTTCAAGAGAGTTTGATGCAACAGCATATACAAGTTGTTCCTAAAAAGGATATTGTTCACCTCATGGGTCGATCTCTTAAGGAAGTTTTTAAAGAGCTCGTTCCTTTCCGTCCAAATGAAGAAGATTACGATAGACTTGTTAAATCATATCGAGAGTTATACAGCAAATTTCTACCCACAAAAACTTTTTTGTATAAAGATATAGAAAAAGTATTAAAACGGTTAAAAAAACGAGGTGCATTCTTGACCATTGCAACCAGTAAAAAAACCTCCTCAGTTTTAGAAAATTTGTTCTATTTGAACATAAAGGAATACTTTGACGTTATAATTGGAGACGACATGGTAATTAAAAAAAAGCCGAATTCTGAGATGGTTTATGTGCTTTTAAAAAAAATGAACATTCATGAAAAATCGGATGTGTTAGTTATTGGAGATTCGACTTACGACATAGAAATGGGTCGTAATGCTGGGGTTGAGACATGTGCAGTGACATGGGGAGCCCATAAGAAAAAAGAGTTATTAAAGAGTGAACCTACTTACTGTATTCAATCTGCATTAGAGCTCCTACGATTGTAATAAATTGTTTTCCTTATCATATTGTTGTACGATTTCCATTTGAGCAGTCGTAAGCCGTGATCGTTTTGTCTGGACAATAAGTGATGCACCAAAAGAGGCAGTATGAGCTGCACGTTGAACCATATCAGTATTCCATGATGAATATGGGTTCCGATACAAACAGCTTAAAAAAATACCTGCATAGCTGTCCCCAGCGCCTGTTTCATCTACTACATTCTTAGGTGAGACCGGAAATGCAGGAATATACCCTGATGTCCCCTCATATCGGACAAAAGATCCGCGTTCTGCATTAGTTGCAATAACAATTCGGCTTTGAGGAAAAACAGTATCTATGATTGATTCAGTGTTTTTTGCATCGGTTAAATAACAAAATTCGCTATTGTTTCCTATAATAATATCCGGAGGTTTTGGTAATGCACGTAATACATTAAGTAAATGTACTTGGGAATCAATTGCTGGGGTAGCACCAGCAAGATTTAACATAAATGTACCCTTAAATTGAGGAAAAGATGAAAGTACTTTTTCGCCTTGAGTAAATATCTCTTCAAGCCGCACTGAAAATAAATCGGAAATAAAAAGGATATTTTCCTCTTCAATTTCTTCCTTTGTGGCACGCACAGTTTCTGCGGCAGCATAAAATCGTTCCCTTTGTATTACTGTCCCTGTACCATCTATAACCGAAGCAACAATACCAGTTGGTTTTTGATCATGAGTTTGAAGTTTTCCGAGTCTTTGATCGGTTTGGTTTTGATAATACGTTCCTCGAAGATCTTTTCCAACACACGCAAGAAGTCTAGCTGGATTTTCTGGAGAAAACGTTGTGTAAGCACTCAATATATTTGGAACTACACCGCCTAGATCTTGGACTGTGTCAATTCTTTTATTTACAAATTCTAGTAAAGATTCATTTTTTGGAAGAGTAATGGTTGTATCTAGAATCTTTTCATCCATAAGAGCGAGTCCTAATCCAAGCGCTCTTCCTCGTTCGGTCATAACCCACAATACTCGTTATTCTCAACGACAGGCAATTCATACTCAGTATGAATTTATGAGGGTCTGACCTTGACAACTAAGGAGTTGGAAAAGTCAAGCTTAATAAATAAACGATTCACCTTTTTGATCTACAATAGTAACTTTATTTTCATTTTTCTTTTTATTTTCTTCAACTCTTCCTATTATTTGTGCGTCGATATTATAACTATTGGAG
>Ga0163150_10009241_pt1 | contig 10955 bp, 9 predicted proteins | sample OliLakLV19P2IB_FD_148628 | JGI IMG/M metagenome (GOLD analysis project Ga0163150, IMG submission 148628) | Freshwater microbial mat bacterial communities from Lake Vanda, McMurdo Dry Valleys, Antarctica - Oligotrophic Lake LV.19.P2.IB | ecosystem: Environmental > Aquatic > Freshwater > Lake >...
TTGTTGGCGTCACCCGACCACATTTTGAGGACCACGCCTGTAATTGCTGAAACTTTCGGCGCGGTGGAGTCGATCGGCACCACGACGTGAATCCAACCATCCACAGGTGTCGCGGAGACTGTAAAGCCGCGCAGCCAGGTCTGGGAGAAATCCTGGTTCTTAAATCCCACCTCCAGAAAGCCAAAATTACCTCCGGGCGTCTGCGGAGAGGCGGAAGACCACCGGATGTCGAACTCAAGGTTGGTGAACGTGGTTCCGTCAATCACGGCACCTTCGGCAAACGTGCTGACGAGGGCGAATTGATTGTCCCCCTGATGTGTGGCGCGGTCGAAGTCAATCGTCGCTTTCAGCGAACCGGAGGCGGCGTTGTTGCCCGCATCGACAGCGGCATCAAACTCATAGACCTGGTTCGCAGCCCCCCACCAGCGAGTCCAGGATGCGGCTTCCTCCTCTGCGGCGAAGGTGTTGGCCACATAGTCCACCGGTGTTTGAGCCGAGGCATTCCAGACCATAAACAACCCCACGACGAAACCGAGGGGAGTGGGAAATAAATTCAGTAGTTTCATGATTTTTTCAAGTTTCAGAGTCAGACCGTGGTGCAAAATGACGGATCTGGCAAATAAACCAGATCCGTCATCCACAACCGGATACCTGCCTTATACTATGCCCCTAATTCCCCTAATGGGTGTCAAAGGAGAGCATTCCCGCCCGGGCGGAAACAAGAAAGAAGGCGAAAATTAGGATCGCCGGGCAGTTGAATCCCCCTCGTCGATATCTGGGTCGATGGGAAAATGCCACGGCAACAGCGCGACGGTTCAGTTCAAGGTTTTCGGAAGAAACAGCCTCAGTCGGATTCGGTTTCCTGGTATCCCGCGAGCTGCCAGAGACCGTTGCGCCGCGCATAAATCGCAGTGGCAAAAAGCGGTTTCGACGCCAGCGGCACCCCGTCATAGGTTCCGATCAGGTTGTTCCGATAACGCAGGACGGCCACATCTTTGCCGAGAAACTGAACCTTTGGTTCTTCGATGGAATAGGAGCGGATAACAAGTTTCGCCAATGTTTGCTGGTCGCTTGACTTGGTGGAGAGCCCGCCATGAAAGAGTCCCACATAGTCATCCGCGACAATCATATCGATGCCGGTGCTGTTTCTGTTCTTGTAGGATTCCCAGCTGAATCTTTCAAATCCGATCACATGTTGTGCGGTGATATGCGGCGCTTTTTGGAAAGGCGGCCCAGAAACCTGGCCATGTTTCCCTTTGGCGGCCACGACCAGAAACAGCATGGAAAAAAGACAGGCGAATTTGAGATATGTTTTCATAAGACTTGAATCATCCGGGGATCAGGAGTGTTGGGAACATCCGCCTATTAGCTACAGCGGAAGCGCCGTTGACAACGGTAAAAACGCCAGATTCGGACTGCGGGACCGATGGAATGGAGATCGGGTGGAGCCAGGCGGGCGGGCTACCGTTTCCGCTTAAAAACATCCGAAGCGTCAGCCAGGTTCAGCGAGGAGAGGTCAAGACCGGAATCAGGATCTCTTTCCTTGGCTTTTCTCAATTGTTCCGCCACTCTGACGATCGTGCCATTCGAAAAATACTTCACCAGTCCAACGCTCACGTGGGATCGAAAGATCACCACCAAAAGGCATTGACCGTCCACGTTCTGGAAAAACATGCTGTACTGTTCACCCTCCTGATAGATGGAATTAAAATTTGTCTCTCCTAGCATGGTGGCAATGGCCTGGGTGGCTGCGAAAGAAGCGGATGCCAAGGCGGCGATGGTGGTGGTATCAAACCTTGAAGCGTCTCCCTTCTGGGCGATCAGAAATCCCCCCATATCGATGATCAAGGCTGCCATGGCTTCACTCCTGTCCACCAAATCGCCCAAAGCCCCATCCATTTCCTGGACGTCCTCCTCGATCAATTGCGGAAGGGAGAACATAAGATCAGCGTTTGGATTCGTTGATGAACTTGTGCAACAGCAGTCGCGTGATCATGTTGAGGGTCTCGAATACGCCTTCGCATTTTGCGGCGGCAGCTTCAAAGGCCGGCACCTGGGTCTCCCGGTTGTTGAGTAAGAATTCAAGATACTCCACCGGCGCCACGTTCGGCAGGTCGCGCTTGTTGTATTGCAACACATATGGAATGTCCCCGATGTTCATCTTCAAGCTCTTGAGATTCTCCTCCAAATTGTTGAAACTCTCAACGTTCTCCGCCATTTTTTCGTATTGGGAATCGGCCACAAAAACAATGCCGTCAACGCCCCGCAACACCAGCTGCCTGGTGGTGTTGTAGATCACCTGGCCCGGAACGGTGTAAAGCTGGAACTTGGTCTTGAACCCCTTGATCGACATCGCCTCAATCGGCAAAAAATCAAAGAACAGAGTCCGGTCTGAACTGGTCGCAAGGGAGACCAGTTTTCCCTTCTCCTGGGCACCCTGGATGTTGCTGTGAACCTGCTCCAGGTTGGTCGTCTTGCCACATTTGCCCGGGCCGTAATAAACGATTTTGACCTGCAGTTCCTTCGTAGCTTGGTTGATGATGGCCATAGAAATTAATGATTCTGTTTCGCCATTTCCGCGGCGACGGCGTTTAACTGGGAAAGGGGAAGTGTTTCGTTCAATCGTCCCACAACCGCGAAGAAAACATTCTGGATCCGATAAATCTGCCACGTTCCGTTGGTTAGCGAAACGGTCAATCCCTGAAGCTCACCCATCTGGGCTTCCAGTGCGTATTCATTAAGCTTTTTGAAAATCTGCGGAACAAACGCGGCCACAGTCTCGGTCTTTAATGGTATCGGAAGCTGTCCGGCCACCAGCAAACCGTCCGGCATCGTGATGATGGCTCCGGCCACTCCCTTCAAAGTGCAGGTGACCTGGATCACATCATTGGGAGACCACACTTTCTTGACCGGTGCCGACGAGGCCGGAGGGGGCGGAGCAAACGGCGGCTCCTTGGCCATCGAAACCGGAGCAGGCGTCGGCACCGCAGGGGCCACCGCGCGAGGCTGTGGCGGTGGAACAGGAAGCGGCGCTGAAGCCGGGGCCAAAGGTGAAGGTGAGGGAGAAGGCGCAGTGCTACGGGAAGCAAAAAGGTCGGGAATATTATCACCCACCGTGATCTTTTTCTGTGCTCCTCCCGATCGATGTTGGGAAAGGAAAAGTGGTGCGATGACCGCCAGCGGTAGATCGACGACAACAGATTCGTTGGCACTCTCAAACTGGGGGGCAGGACGCATCCATTCCAACAATTGTTTCCAGGAAAAAGACACCTTTCCTCCCTTCAACCCAGGGGCGATTCGAGCCAGCGGAATAAAAATGAAGGTGTTTTCACCCTGTATGGCAGCAGCCTCGTGTCGGACGGCTTCAGGCCAGTTTACGCTCACGTCCTGAACTCTGAGCTGCATCTCCTTCTCCTGACCCTGGGCCATGGCTGCCGGAGGAGGGGCAGGGGCATAAGCCGGTTGAGGCGAAGGACGAGGAGCAAAAGATGGTGGTGGTAAATTGGCGCCCGAGATGGCCACAGGAGCGGAGGGAGCAGGAACGGGAGGCTCCACTCTTGGCAACCATGACGCTTCTGCAGCTGGAACAGACGGCGTCGTCCCCAGATTGGTTCGGGGAGCTCTGGCGGGCTGGAGAGGGAGGTTCATCCCTGAAATTGAAATGGGTTGTGCGCCTTGAGCGGGCGCCGCAGGAGCAGAAGCCGTCGGCACAGGTGCCGGAGGCGGGGACGGGCTTGCGGGCGGTGCGGCAGTCTGCGACCGCTGTGGCGCCGCTGCCATAGGAGGCTGGACCGGCTGCAACACCGGCCTCGGGGGGGCGGCGGCGGCCCTGGTGAAAGTTGTCTGCGACGTAGCGGCCATCGGTGTTTTGACCGGGTTTGAGGTGCCAATTTGCGTCGGCGTCAACGGCTGGCCCCTGGGTCCGAAAAGATTTCCAAGATCGGGAGGGGCATCTAAAACCTTTTTAGGCGCCTTTTTCTGAAGCAGCCGGGGATCGATATTTCGAATCAACTCACCCAGGGGGAGTTGAATCTGCACATGGTCCTGAGCCGGATCATCTCGAAAAACCCCGCCGGGAGACCAGTGTCTGAGCTCGCCAAACGAGAACCGGACGGCACCCCGGGCCAGTTGAGGCAAAATTTTGTCCAACGGCAGGAGCACTTGTCCGTCATGACTTCCGATCACAGAATCAGCAAGCTCAACGGGCAGGGCGTTCACGAGCAATTCGAGCGGGACGGCGGCGGAATTTGCAGGATCGGGCGGTGCATATTGCCTCGGAGCTGCTGGAGGCTGGGCTGGCGCGGCCGGCATTGAGACCGATCTTGGTGCCTGAACCACGCTGGCTGGAGCCGTCGGTTTGGACGGTGAAACCGCACTGGTTGGAGGTCTGGCAGAGACCGGCGCACTCTTAACTTCCTGGGCGGGCGGAGGATTGGGTGGTGGTGCTTTACTCTGGGTCTCTTCCGATTTTTTGGAAAAAAGTTTTTTAAGAGCGCCGAACATTATGTAGTATCCTGCCAGTCACTCACGCCTTAGTCGATACCAAATTAAGCCTTAACCGGTTGGATTGGTGGAAAACGGGCGGCTACGGACAGGCCCGCGCAAGGTTATGGCAGAACGCCCAAAAATATTGCTGCTTGATGACGACCAGTTCCTGCTGGGGGTCTATCGCAGCATGCTTTCCAAGCTTCCTAGCCAGCCCGAAGTCCATGTTTCGAACTCCGGACAACGGGCCATAGCCCTGCTTGAATCCGAGCCTTTCAACGTGCTGATCTCGGATTTGAACATGCCAAAAATGGACGGCCTACAGGTGCTTTCCATCGTCCGCAGAAAACTTCCCCAGCTGAAAATCGTGGTATTGACCGCTGTCATCGACGAGCAATACCGCTCACGTGCTTATGCCATGGGGGTGGACCTCTTCTGGCAAAAACCGAGCACCGACCAAGAAATCGGCATGTTCAAGGAATGCATCGAATCATTGCTTGAACGAAAATCCGCGGTGACCGGCTTCCGCGGCATCCAAAGCAAAAGCTTGGTCGATATCATTCAGATGGAATGCCTGACCCAGACTTCTTCCATCCTGAAGATCACCAACGCCGGCAAAGAAGGCCGGGTCTGGCTGCGTGACGGCGAGGTGGTCGATGCGGCCACCGGTGAAATCACTGGAGAGGAGGCTTTCAAAGAAATTTTTTCATGGAAGGCTGGAAATTTTGAAACTCTCCCCCCGGATCCTTTGCGGCACCGCCGGATTTTTAACTCCTACCAGGGGCTGCTTCTCGACAGCGCCCAAGGCATGGATGAAGTGAGCCACCCAGCCCCTGCGGCGGCTGAAAACCGGCAGAGCCCCTCCCTTTCCACCATGCTGGCAAAATTTAAGGGGGTGGAGTTTGTATTGGCGGCCACCGGCGGGGTGGACAACAAATTTGATGCCTGGGGATTGCAAAATCCCGGGCCCCTGGCGCAGTGGGCGCGGGTCACCCAGGAATCATTCCAGAAAATCGGGGACAAGATCCAGGCCGGCGAGATCAACGACATCGTCGGGCTGGGTCCGCACCAAAACATGGGGATGGCGCCGTATGGCGAGGCGTTGTTGTGCGCGGGTTACGAACGCAGCCTCCCTCCGGCTGAATTGCGGGAAACCCTCAAGGAGATGGTGGCCAAGTGGGCGGAGCTGGCATTGGTTTAGAAAAAATGCTTGCTTGAGCTCCAGACGGAACCAGTTGGAACCAGATTCGAGTGTTGCGGCGCGCGCGATGGAAGAGAAGCATCTGGCTAACATTCCGAAACCAAAGTAAGTATGACATCAACCATGGTGTATAAAGATCATGCCGGACCACTGCCAAAAAAATTCTAACCCTGCCTCCGGGCACATAAACCCCGCCCAAGGTATTTCGCCCTACAAATCGGAGGTATGGCGCCAACTGACCCCGCGCGAGCGGTTGCGCCGCAGCTGGCAAATGCGTTCGCGTCTCCCTGACCTGAGAGCAGTGCATGATCGCAAACTTTTTCCAAAGCCTTGAGCAAAACGGGGTCGAGTATTTGCTCATCAGCGGCCAGGCCACCGTGCTTTATGGTGCCGCGACATTTTCCGAGGATATTGATCTCTGGATCCATCCGACGGAAAAAAATCGAAACTGCCTCACCGCTTCATTGATCGATTGTCAGGCATGTTATTACAAGCTTACTCCCCCGCTCACCATGGAGAATCTTCAATATGGGCACGGTTTTCATTTTATTCTTCCCGACAGAGATGCCGGCGAGGTTTTTTTGGACGTGATGGGAAAACCTCCACGCGTGGGGCCTTTTACTGAGTCTCTGGAAACTTCAAAATGGATGGAAACCGAGTGGGGCACAATTCGCACCGTCGGAATCAAACCCCTTGTTGAATTGAAAAAGACACAACGCCTGGAAGACTACCCAATTATTGGGAGGCTCGCAGCGGCATGGTTTGACCAGGAGGAAGCCGCCAAAACTGAAGCGGAATATCTTTGGGCCTCTCAGAATATTTTCACCCTTCCGGAATGGTCGGTTTTCTTCAGTGAGAATCCAGACTCCGTGGATGTCATTTCCGAAAAGTTTGGCCCCGAAGTAGGCGATTTTGGACGACAACTGCTTTCACTGGGCGAAGTATCGGAACGCATTGAAAGTCGTGTCAGTGAAATGATGCAATCGCGAATCTCCTTGTTGCAGCAATCTGACCGTCGTTACTGGAGGGGCGTGATCCGTGAATTGAAAGAATTACGTCAAGCCGGAAAATTGATGCGTGAAGGTGGCAAAGTTTCATCTGTCTCATGAAACCGTACGAGCCACGCCGAAAATCCTGGGACCATTCAATGGGCGGTCTTCTGCGGCGGTCTGTGACCGCCATCCCTTGATTGGGATTCAAGTCGGCGGAACGGACAGATTCTTTATCAAATCGCTGCGCTAGCCGTATTGCTGTTGGGATGGTTGCGCTACCAGCAGCGCAAGAGGGCTGCAAATTCTAGGATAGAGACTTCAAAGGCCCACTTTTTTCTTTAATTCCTCGATCAATGTCGGCGGCGGTGGTGTATCCAAAACCACCTTTCCAAGATCGTTGGTTTCACCAGGTTTTGGTTCGAAATAGGTTTGCGCGGTCACCGACCAACTGTTGGCGCTGGCAGGTTGCATTCGATTTAAAACCAAAAGCATGGGAGGAACCTTTCCAAACTCAAATCTGCCTTGGGCATCGGTGACGGATTCTTCCCGGGCATGAAAAAAGGCGGCTCTTTCCCTGGTCTTCGGACGGAAACTCAACGAGGCATTCGGAACTGGGGCTCCCGTCTTGTCAACCAGCGTTCCTTTGACTGAAGACCACGGTTTCAAAACCAATTTCTCATCATCCGTCAAATCTCGAAGCTCGGCGCTGACCCAGCCATTGGAATGTGTGACCATGAGCGAAATGCCTTCCGGTCTTTTGGCAAAAGAGAACCTTCCATCAGTGCCCGTGACCTTTAAAGCCAGCCTTTTGACCTCCTCTCCACCGTAAATGTTGAGTTCGCCATTTGTTTCCAGACCACATTGTTCATCCTTCACCGCATAAAACACCGAAGCGCCTGAAACCGGTTTCCCTTTTTCATCAACAATCATGCCCGAAGGACCCACGCCTTTTTCCAAGCTGACAACCAACCCATTCGTCCCCGTTCTCATGGCGGGGAGGATCACAGGATCATACCCTTCAGCCTCAACCAACAAGGTCGGTGTTCCGCTGAGGTCGGGAAAAAAAACTTCGAAAGCTCCATTGGTAAAGTTTTCCCGGCGCACATAATGCCAGTAAGGTCTTTCGTCCCAAGGAACCTCCTGCGCCTTGATGGTGGAGGCCAGGCGTTGAACCAATGTTTTGCTCGCCCTGCCTTTTTGCGCCCCCGGCGGGAGATGTCCCGGTGTGATGACAAAATTTCGAACCTGCTTTCCGGTCTTCGCTTCCACTACCTTGCCTCTCCAGGCAACCATTTGTTCGGGATTCTCAAAACCAGAAATGGGATGAGAAGATATTTCATCGCCCTGAGGCAGCCATCCATTTTGGGAGGGGGTGTTGTAAATGGGTTCGGGACCTTGTTCCACCAACAGCACAAGGTCCAGTTTATCTTTCAGCAGAGCTCCCTGTATTAACGCCGGAAGCCTGGAGTCGGAGTAACTCCGATTGGCCGGCGAAAGTTTCCAGGGCCTTCGATTGATATCGATTTCGATGCTGCTCGAAGGAATTCCTTCAATTTTAAAATGACCCTCCAGATCTGCAAGATCTGATAAATTTTCGTAGCTGTGATCCAGCTGCACCAAAACCTTCAACCCTTTCGGCAATGGCGTTCCGTAGCGCGACTTGACCTGGCCCGCGAGCGTGAAACCTCTCGTAACTTCGATCTCACCAAGATCGTTCGTCTGCTGATGATCTCCGGTCTGGATTTGACGGACCTTAATGGAATCTGGTTTTAAGGAAGCCACTGTCCCAAAAAAATGCCATTGGCTGTTTGGGGTTAAATTCTTCAAAGTAAAACGACCTTCATGATCGGTGCGTGTTTTATACTTTCCCAGGTAAACCCCGGCCTCACCGTCGCGCCCATTGATTCCAACCGTCACGTTGCTCAGGGCGATTCCATTTTTAATAATTCGTCCGGTAACTGTCGCGCCGCGTCCGAGTGAAACTGGAGAAATAAAATTGCTGTAAGGATACCATTCTTTAATCGGCGCAAACCCGGGTGCTGTGATCTTGAAGCAAATCGACGAATAACCTTCATTGGTTTTCACCATCAATACTCCATGCTTGTCGGAAATGGCCTTTGTCCCCTGATTGCCGTAGTGCTTACCACCCCTTCCCTTTCCCAAACCTTCCGGGTGCGCCACTGCCCCCATGATCGGTTGTCCGTTTTCATCCAACACCCTCAACAGCGGAATTGCCGAAGGGTCTTCTCCCAACAATCTAACCGGAATCTTACTGCCGCCGATGGCTCCCGGAAATATGGAAAGAGGCAAGTCACCCTCTACAAATAGCAACTGATAGAGTCGCTGCTCCTTGACCCGGGTGATCTCAAACCTGCCTTCAGCATCAGTTTTGGTTTCGAAACCGACAAGCGGATCATCGACAAAAATATTTTCCTCGTCGGTTCCAGGAAGTCTGGCCGCAACTACCCGAACCAGGCAGTTGCTCAACCTTCTTCCGTCGGACCCGGTCACGATTCCTTCAACCGTCGAAGGATCAGGAGGGGGATTGGAAACCTCCTTTTCGACAATCGCCAAATTTTCAGTTCTGCCGGATTTTTCCAAAGTCACACCGGCCACCAATACGTTCATGTATTCATGCGATGGCCGCCAGGAAAGCGATTTCAGGATTTTCCGCGGCAAAGGATTCCTGACGATCGAATGAAACAAGCGCAAACGGCAATCAGTTGCCGCGGCTTCAGAATTTTCCGATCTCCAGGTTATTGCCGTTTGGGGGTCGCTGGGGGGAGGGTTGTCGCTGAATCTCGGTTCAAACAATGATCGCATTTGTTCGCCGTAGGTAATTTTCATCTCTGCCGTTGAAGCGTCCTCATACTTAAACAATAGGGAAAAAATTTCTGTATTGTCGGACGACCTCCATTCAGTACTCGCGAATAGATGAATAAAATCAGGGCTTTGGTTTACCGCAAGGTCACCAGGAGAATTAATGCTTTTTACTGATCGCATTCGCAGAACGCAAAAGCCGTTCACATTAAACGGAACGGACCGCGATCGAAACTCTCCTTGGGGCAACAACCATTCAGCAGCATGATTCGAAGATTTCTGCTGCCACGGATCCAGATTCAACGGCGTAAAGTCGGCAGAAACTGTGTGAACAAAACAAAGCAACAAGAGCGACCAATGCCACGATTTCATGAGATTGCAAATAGACCAGAAATTCGGCATCGATTCAGCTATAATCACAAACCCGGCTGCCCCATTTGATCAGGGCAGCTCCAAAGCACTCCATACTCAATCACGTAAACCAGGTTCCCTTCGATCTCGGCATCGATTGGATTTTGGAACCCGGTGACAATGCGGGTTGTCTTGATCTGAAAGTTCGTCGTGCCCAGAGGCGAAAACTCCAGGTGCATCAAATCTTCTCCAGCGTCAGGAAATCTCGAAAGGAGTGGGCTCTCAGTTCCTGTCCAACTGAGAACAAAACCGTCTCCGGTGTACGGTGGACCCATGGCGGAGGTGTTATCGAACACAAGTCCAAGCGGGGACCGGTGCGGAGTGAAAGTGGAAAGGATGTTCCGTTGATACTGGCATTGGCTATCTGCCCGTTGGAATCTCGGAAAAAATCGGCATCGGGACCTATGTTTACAATGCCCGGCATCATGTTGTCGGGAGCTGGGGGAAAGGAGGGGTCGTAATAATGAAAGTCGTAAGCAGTCGCCTGCCGGCTCAGAAATGGATCGTTCAGATTGGTGTAACCACTTGTTCGCGTCGGGTTGTCAACTCCGCCAATCACCCATGGAAATCCATAATGATGGCCTTCTCTTAACCAGTTTAGTTCTTCCGGATGATCCCGGTCGTTGCTGTTTTCGGTTCCGAAAAGGCGGCCCTGCGAGTCGAAGGAGAGATCGAAACTATTGCGAACCCATTCGTCGAAAATGTAACCGTTGGTTTTTAGGAAATCATAATTATTCAGGAGCAATAGATTTTTTGAGGAGGCAGGGATCCGAAATATCTTCGCAGTCAATGGGAGTTCCCGAAAGCCCGCGTGCCTCTCTCCATGATCGGTACGGGAGGCCAGAGGAAATAAAAACCAAATTATAAAGAGTCCAGCGAAATAGAAAAATTTTAGAGGCGAGGGCATTGGACCCACAACTTAAGTCGGCAACCACAAGGGAGCAAACTGATTTGGACTCAAGATGCCTGACTTTTGTCAGGAGCGCATCTCCACGGTTCAGAGTGCGACCCCGCCATGCACAGTTGAAATTTGGTGACTTCCTTGC
>Ga0163150_10009242_pt1 | contig 10952 bp, 7 predicted proteins | sample OliLakLV19P2IB_FD_148628 | JGI IMG/M metagenome (GOLD analysis project Ga0163150, IMG submission 148628) | Freshwater microbial mat bacterial communities from Lake Vanda, McMurdo Dry Valleys, Antarctica - Oligotrophic Lake LV.19.P2.IB | ecosystem: Environmental > Aquatic > Freshwater > Lake >...
CCCTAGAATAGAGGTGCCCCCTTGGAGGGGTCCTCCCAGGTCCATGCAGCACCTCCTCCGCCACCGTCTCGAACGCGCGACCGCGCTGTTGGCCCTCGTGGCCTTGGCGGCGACCGGCTGCGGCGGCGGGGGTTCGGCCCCCGACCGCACGGGGTCCACCACGGTCTTGGTGCCGGGTGATGGCACGGGGCAGACGCCCGCGCCGCCGTTGCCCGTTGCCTCGCAGTTGCGCCGCACCCTGGGCTCGCTCACCACGGGCCGTTACGCGCACACGGCCACCTTGCTCGTGAACGGCCAGGTGCTGGTCGCGGGCGGGACGGTCGCGGGCACGACGCTGAGCGATCGGGCCGAGCTCTACGCGCCGTCTACGGACGGCTTCACGGCCACGACCGGACGCATGGTCGTGGCGCGTTCAGGGCACAGCGCCACGCGACTCCTGGATGGACGCGTGCTGCTCGTCGGCGGCTGGGTGGAGAGCCCGGTGGGACTGCTCTCCACGCTCGCCAGCGCCGAGATCTACGACCCCGTCACGCGCACCTTCCGCGAGGTCGGGCCCCTGACGAGCCCGCGTGTGGACCACGCCGCTGCGCTGCTCGCCGACGGGCGCGTGCTGGTGACGGGCGGCAGCGTGCTGCAGGGCTCGTTCCTCGCCGACCTCGACGACGCCGAGGTCTTCGACCCCGTCAGCGAGACCTTCGATGCCCTGCCGGCGCGCATGGCCCATACGCACGCCACGCACGCACTCTTGAACGTCGGCTTCGGGCGCTTCCTCGTCGCGGGGGGCAGCGACGCCGACTTCCGCTGCGAGGTCTTCGACAGCGCGACGGAGCGCTTCACCGCGCTGGCCGCTCCCGTGGGCGACGGCCCGCGCTACAACGCCTGCGCCGCCACCTTCGCCAGCGGTGGCTCCGCGCTGTGCGGAGGCAGCGACACGCTCTCGGTTCTCTACATCACGCCCGGCGGCCTGACGGCGGTCAACAGCGGAAGCCCGCTCACCTTCGGGCGCGCCTTCGCCAGCGCCACGCGCATCTCCGACGGGGTGCTGCTGGTGGTGGGCGGCGTGGACTTCAGCAACAACGGCCTGCTGCTGGCTTCCTGCGATCTGGTGATGGAGACCACGGGCGCCTCGTCGCGCACCTTCGCCACCAGCCTGCGCTTCCCGACCGGAATGGCAGCCCACACGGCCACGCGCCTGCTCGACGGGCGCGTCCTCTACTGCGGCGGGCTGGGAACCGATGCGCAGCAGAGCGGACTGCGCAACGCCTACGTCTTCTCGCCGTAAGGGCGACCCTCGTGGTCGCCCGGGGAGTCCGTTGAGATCAGCGACGGGGCTCGGGTTCCGCCGCGTGGTATCGCCTTCGGCGGCATGAGGGTCGGCCACCGTCCGCACCGGACTTGCAGAGCAACGGCGTCGACCGTCCTGCCGGAGGGCACCTGCCCACGTTGGTGGGTCGCGCGCCATGCGCTGATCCCTACGGACTTCGCGGGCGACCACGAGGGTCGCCCCTACGGCCTCCCGAGCCCCCCGAACGAAGTGGCGCCTGGGTTTCGCGGAGCGTGAAGCAGAGCGTGGGGGCGGGAATGGTAGCCTCCGGCCATGTCCTGTGCCCCCCCCGAGAACCAGGGCAGCCCCGCAGCCGATCCGCTGCTGGGACGCGTCCTGGCGGGCAGCTACCGGCTCGAGGAACGCCTCGGGCGCGGCGCCATGGGCACCGTTTACCGCGCTGCGCACACGCTCTTCAAGCAGTCCTTCGCCGTCAAGGTGCTGCACCCCGAGCTGGCCGAGGACGACGACGTGCGGCGTCGCTTCCTGCAGGAGGCGCAGGCCCTGGCCCTTTTCTCGCACAAGAACGCCGTGGCCGTGCGCCACTGCGGCGAGGAGCAGGGGCTGGTCTTCCTGGCCATGGATCTCTGCCGGGGCGAGACGCTCGAGAGCGTGCTGGCCCGATCCGGGGCGCTGCCCGAGCCGCGGGTCGTGGACCTCGCGCTCCAGATGCTGGCGGCGCTCGACGAGGCCCACCGCAGCGGCATCGTCCACCGCGACCTGAAGCCGGCCAACGTCATGGTGGAGTCCAAGCCAGGGGGCGGTGAGACGGCGCACGTGCTCGACTTTGGTCTGGCACGCATCCTCACGGCCGGGCGCGAGGGGGCGACCTCGCGCGTCTCCACGCTGGGGGAGGTCGTGGGGACGGTGGCCTACATGTCGCCGGAGCAGGCCATGGGCCAGGACCTGGACGGCCGCAGCGACCTCTTCTCGCTGGGCGTGATGCTGTTCGAGATGGTCGAGGGCCGCCACCCGTTCTTGGGCGGCACCATGGCGAGCGTCATCACGCGCGTGCTGGAGGCCGACCCGCTGGCCGCCACGTCGCATGCGCCGCGCCGCGCCAGCGAGGGCCTGGCGCGGGTGCTCGGTCATGCGCTCCAGAAGGATCCGGCGCAGCGCTTCCGCGACGCGGCCGCCTTCGCGGCCGCGCTGCGGCATGTCAAGGCAGGACGTGAGATCGACAAGCCCTACGACGCCCGCGGCGTGGCACGCACGCGTCTTCGACGCAAGCGTGTGCTGCTTGCGGCCGTTGGCGCGCTGCTGGTGGTCGGCCTGGCGTGGGGCGGCAGCCTCTTGCTTACGAGCTCGGACCGGGAAGCCCAGGCGACGGCGGTTGAGATCCGCGCCACGGCCGAGCGGGCGCTGGCCGTGGGCCGCTGGCGCGAGGGGGCGGGCGCTCTCGAGGAGCTCCTGGCGCGCGGCGAGGCCACGCCCGAGGACCGCCTGCGGCTCGTGGAGGCGCGCATCGCGCTCAAGGACCCGGACGCCGACCGGGATCTCGCGGCGCTCGAGCGCCTCCTGCCTCCGGGCCCGCGTGTGCATGTGCTCCGCGGTCGCTTCCTGCATCGCGTGAAGCAGGATCCCGAGCGAGCGCTTGAGGCCTTTGCCGGCGCCCTGGTACGCGATCGGGGCTCGCTGGAGGCGCGCGAGGCGCGCCTTGACCTGCTCCTGGATCCGGCGCATGCCGCGTGGTTCGCGTCGCAGCGCGATCGCCGCACCATGAGGGCCGCGGTGGACCTCGAGGGAATGCGCGACAACGGGGCGCCCGCAGGGCGCATCGCCCTGGCCGAGAGCCGCCTGCTCCAGGCCCGCTCGGAGGAGCCCGGCGCCGATACAGCGGCGCTCCTAACGAGTGCGCTGGCCGCGGCGCGGCAGGCGGCGTCGGCGGAGCCCGAGGGCCTCGACGGCCCTCTCCAGGTGTGGACCGTTCTTTCGGTCCAGGGCGGCCGGGCCCGCGAGGCGGGCGAGCCGCAGCGCGCGCTCAGCCTCTACGCCGAGGCGATGGGGGCAGTCACTGAAGCCCTGCGCCGGCTGCTGGAGCAGCCTGCCCACCGCGCCCAGGGGGCGCGCGAGGTGGAGGTGCTGCGCCTGAGGGTCGCCACCGCGATGCAGGCGGGCGACGCCGAGTCGCTGGCCGCCGACGCGCGCCGGCTCCAGGTGCTTGAGCCCGTGGAGCCGGTCGCGCTGCTGGGACAGGCCTATGCGCTGCGCCACGCGGGGCGATTCGAGGAGGCGTTGCCGCTCTACGAGACCCTGGCCGAGATCGCGCCCGGCGGTCACAACCTGGGCGATCTGGCGTTCTGCCAGCAGCGCATCGCGCTCACCCGGTTGCAGTCGGGCGAGAGGACCGTGGGCGTGGCGCTCCTGCGGCGGGCGTTGCTTGCCTACGACCGCGCGCTCACGTTCGTGGTCAACGCTGTCTTCAAGGCCTATCGCGGCGAGACCCGCGGCCTGCTGGCCCGCTGGGTGCCGGAGGAACGCGGCGCCCTGCTGCAAGCGGCCCGCCAGGATCTGGACGAGGCGCGCCTCGAGGCGCTCGACGCGGAGGTGCTCGAGGTCCAGTTCCGGCGCTGCTTCGTGATGCTGGCCCAGGGCGAGCTCGAGGCGGCGCACGCGGAGATCGCGGCGGCGGTGCTCGGGCAGCCGGCGCTCAATGCTGCGTTTCACGCCCGGCTGGCCCAATGCGCCTTGGCGCTCGGCTGCCGCGCGCTCATCGGCGGTGATGGATTCGCGGCGGCGCGTCACCGCCAGCAGGTCCTCGACCAATGGGTGGAGGCCGAGGCTCGCAGCGGCAAGGACATCGGGCGCGCCCGGCTTCTCAAAGGGCAGTCCCGGGTGCTGCTTGACCCGTTGGGCGCCGACTCTGAGGCGGCGACAGACCTTGCCACGGCCTCCGACGATGCCGTTCACTTCTCCGATGGCGTCACAGAAGCGCGCGCCTGGAGTGCCCTGGCGGACCTGCGCCTGCGGGGCAGCGTGGAGGAGCGCCGGGCTGTCGAGACCCTCCTCGAACGGTGCCGCGCCGAGCTGGCCGCGGGCCGCGACACGCCCAACCAGGCCTTCGAAGAGGGCCTGGCCGACCTGCTCGAGCGGGCGGGCAAACCCGATCTGGCCCGCCCGCTACGGGAGCTGGCCTCGCGCCGCCCGCCACCCTGAGCGGACCGTGGAACGGGCGTTTTCCGAGGGTGGTGGCAGCATGAAGCACCGTCGTCCAGGTGGAGGTTGTGCATGCGCAAGAATCTCGCGTGGCTTGGCGTGGTGTTGTTCGCCGTCTCGTGGTTCGTGAACGCGCACAAGATGCAGGGCATGTCCGTGGGCTTCGGCGAGCTCGCCGAGGGCTTCAGCGAGCTGACCGAAGGCCTGGCCAAGGAGCTGGGCGGACCCGCACCCAGCGCCCCAAGCGGCCCGGGCCCGGCCCCGGCAGTCCTCGACTACGGCGGTCCTCCGGGCTGGCAAGCCTGTCGGTTCGCCTTCGACATGCTCATCGACAAGGAAGGCATGGGCTTCAAGGGCTCCAAGACCGAGCGCATCCTGTTGGGTGCGACCTCGCTCACCAACATCGTGATGCTGCTGGCCGTGCTGACGCTCTTCCTGCGCATGAACGGCATTCCCAAGGGCTTGGGCGTGCTGCTGCTCCTGTGTGCGGCGCTCAACCTCGGCTGGCTCTACCACAGCGACGCCGACGTCCGCGATCAGCTGGCCGTGGGCTACTATCTGTGGACCGGCTCTTTCCTGCTGGTCGGGCTGGCCTCCCTGATGGCCTCCCCGGACTGACGCGCGCACTCGCCGGGGGATCGGGCTCATGGGTGGGGAAGGCACGAGAGGCGCGCGCTGGCTCCCGTGGCTCTTGGTTGTGCTGGCGCTCGCGACCGCGGCGCTCCTGCTTCCCAAGTGTGTCGCGGACCGGGCCGATACGCCGGATCCGGGCGTTGCACCGACGGCGGCCCCGGACTCGCCCGCACGCGCGGGCCCGACGCTGGAGGGTCTGGAGGCCGCACTCTCCGCCGCGGACAATCCGCCATCCGGCGTGCCTGCCGAGCCTGCGTGGGCCCCGAGCGAGATGGCCATCACCGGCGTGGTGCGCGACGAGCGGGGACGTGCGGTCGCCGGCGTGGCCGTGACCATGCGTCGCGCGGGCTGGCGGGCGGCCCACGCCAGCACCGACGAACAGGGCCGCTATCGCCTCGAGGCCGGGCCCCGCCCCGACGGCCCGGTCGCGGCCGTCACGGTCGAGGCTCTCGCCGCCGACGGCCGCGCGGGCAGCGTGAGCGACGGCCTGTGGAGCGGAGCGCCGGCGATCTACGAGATCGGGACGATCGTCCTCCAGCGTGGCGTCGACGCCCGCGTACGCGTCGTCCAGCAGGGAAAGCCCGTGGCGGGAGCGCGGGTCGTGGCGGCGCTGATGGCGAACAACCGCTGGACGCTCACGCGTGCCGAGACGACCGACGCCGCCGGCTGGGCACGCTTCCCCGGCCTCGCCCCGGGCGCGTACCGCCTGCTCGCCTCGGGGGGCGCGGGGGGCCGTGCCAGCGGCTGGATCACGCTGCCCCACGAGAGCGAACCCGTCGTGCTCGAGCTGCCCGCTACCGGTCGCAGCGTCGTGATCCGCACCGTGGAGCGCGGCACGGGCAAGCCCGTGGCCGGCGCCCAGGTCGAGGTGCACGAGAACACCAGCGCCGCCACGGGAAACGGCTGGCACACGCGCTACGAGCCCCAGCCCCTCGTGGCGCCGACGAACGCCGAGGGCGCCACGCGCATCGACGGGCTGGACCCAGCGGCGCGCCTGGTTCTGATCGTGCGTGCCGAGGGCTATGCGCCGCCGTCCGAGAATCCGCACATGGCCTTCCGTTATGGCGCCGGCGCGGCAGCCGCGGCGACCGACGAGGTGACGCTGGAGCTGATTCCCCGCCGGGAGCACGTGTTTCCGATCGCGCCGTCAGAGGTCGCGGCGCCGGCCGAGGGCTCGCCGCTCGAGATCCGCTCGCGAGGCTTTGTGCCCATCATGGGTGGCGTGCCCGACGCCCCGACGGGCCGCGTGCGCGATGGGCACGTGGTCGTCTCGTCGTTCGCCGGGGACTGGTTCTGGGGCGCGGCGCTGACGGCGGAGGGCGCCATCGGGCAGCTCAAGTCCAAGGCCGGTGCCGCGCAGGGCGAGCCGGTGGTTTTCCACCTGCCCCGGCGGGCGCGGGTGCGTTGCGTGCATGCCGACGGAAGTCCTGCTCCCGGATGGCTCGTCTACATCGGGCAGGATCCGCCCGACGCCTGGGGACCCGCCACGACCGACGCCGACGGCGTCGCCGTCTTGGAGGGACTGTGGGGAGCGCGGCAGCGCATCTACGTGGGCCATGCGACCCAGGACCAGGGCACGGTCCGCTACGGCGACCCGGCCGGAGAGCTCGACATCTCGAGCGGCGACGCCTCGATCGAGGTCAGGGTCGGGCGCGAACAACGCGTGCTCCTGCACGTCACGGTGGACGGCGAGCGCTGGCTGCCCCCCGTCGTCTACGTGCATGCGGGCCGGCCCGTTCGCGGGATCGAGCGCGACGAGGCGGCCGCCACGCTCGCCTTCGCCGCCGTTCGGGACCCGCGCTGGCCGCGTCTGGATGCCAACGTGAGTGCTCCGGGTTTCGGCCAGGCGACCTTCACGCTGCCCAAGGAGCCGACCCCGCAGGCCTTCGTCGCTTCGCTCGTCCTGCACCGTCAGGGAGAGCTCGTCGTGCGCGTACTGCCTCCGCCCGACGGTCGCTTCGCAGTCCAGGTACAGCGCTTCGACGAGGCGGCGGGTACCTGGCGGGTGACCGGCTCCGTCCCCCAGCGAGGCCACGACGGGCCCACGCTGCTCGTGGTTGCACAGGTCCAGCCGGGCAGGCTGCGCGTCCTCGATGCGCTCAGCGGCGTCCCGAGCGCGGAGGTCGAGCTGGTCGATGCGAACCAGCCCCCGACGGCCGTGCTCGATCTCAGGGAGGTGCTGGAGGTGCCGGGGCGCGTCGAGGTGCCTGCGGACACGCGCATGGACCAGCTGCGCGTCTTCGTGGAGGGTCGCGCGCGCACCGAGGGGGAGGGGCCGCCGTCGCCTCCTGGCTCGCTCGCGGCCGCCGTGGTCGAGGGGGACATGCCGCTGCCGGTCGATCCCAAGGGCCGCTTCCGGCTGCGCATGGCGCGCGGCCGCAACGCGTGGATCCGGGCCGAGCACCACCTGCTGGAACCTGCGGCCGATGGGGGCCGGACGGAGGTGCGCGGCACCGAGAGCGAGGTCGTGCTGCGGCTCGTAGAGGGGCGGGCATGCGCGTTCTCGCTCAGCCCGCCCGCCGTGCTCGACCCACATGGCGGGGGCAAGGCACGGGTGGCGCTGTTCCAAGGCGATCCGGTTGGGGCTCCGCTCTCCGAGCACACGCTCGAGCTCGAAGGCCCCCGCGCACGCTTCGGCGGCTTCAAGCCGGGCACCTACACGCTGTGGATCGACGCGCCGCCCCACGCCCCCCTCGTGCGCAGGAGCGTCGTCCTCGGCGCCGGCGAGACCGACCTGGGGGAGTTCAAGGCCGACGTCGGCCTAAGCGTGCGCGTGACGCTGCTCCCGGCGGACGGACAGCCGGCGCCGAAGATCAACGTGGGCGTCTACCGCGAGGACGCACCCAAGCTCTCCCGCTCGGTCAACGTGCAGGACGCGAGCCAGCCCGTGACGCTCTCCGGGCTCCCGCCCGGCCGAGCGCGCCTCGTCGTGAGCCTCTCCCGCAGCGGCGAGAACGTGCTCGACGAGCCGATCGATGTCGTCGCCCCCGGCCCCCTGGAGCGCACCGTGGACCTGCGCCGGCGCTGAGCCCCGGTTGGGTGGCAGATCGGAGTACAACAGGTCCGTGAACCCGTACCTGGATCTCACGCGCGAGTTCAACCAAGGCGGGCTGCGGGCAATCGTGAGCAGCGGACAGGCGGTCGTGCTGTTGCGGCTCTCGGTGGCCAGCAAGGACGGGGACTGGATCGTGAGGGAGACCCGCGAGGCGCTTGAGCACGTGCTGGGGGTGCTTGCGCGCCGTGGTGCGCGCTACCGGTTCGGTGCTCCTCTCGACGTGCGCTGGATGCAGGGGAGCTGGAGCGCGCACCTGGAGTTCCAGGGGGCAGGCCTGCGTTTGCGCACCGACTTCGTGACGCGTCCGCCGCGACTTGGCCCCGCGGATCTTGCGCTTCTGTGGCAGCAGCAGGGCGCGGTGGACATGCCCTGCGTGGACCCGCGGCGGCTGATCGCCCTCAAGCAGACAGGGCGCGAGCGCGACTACGCCGTAATCGGTGAGCTGGCTCGATTGCTTTCGGATCCGCACGAGCAGCTGCTGGCCTCCCGCAGCCCCGATGACCTCGTGGCGCTCGCGCGAGCCCAGCGCGTTGTCGCGCAGCGCCTGAGCGAGCAGCGCCCCCTTCTGGAGCATGCCCTCCACGGGGACTCCCAGGCGCTGGCGACGGCGCTCGACGCAGAGCGCCGTGCGTTGATGGCGGCCGACGTTGCCCGGCTGGGCCGCTACCGCGCCGCGAGCGTCGCCTGGGCAGAGGCTTGGCCAGCGTTGCAGCGGGAGATGGACGACCAGCCCCTGCTCGCGCAGCACGCGCTCATGGCGGCTCGCGCTCTCGACCTCCTGCCGTTCGTCCTCGCGGGGGGCGCAGCGTGAGCGGGCGTGCGGACGAGTTTCTGAGCGAAGAGGACCTCGACCTCAAGAACCTGTCGTGGGACGAGCTGCTGACCCATTGGGATCTCTGGCTGCATCAAGCGCAGGCCAGCAACGACGACGACTGGCACCTCTACAGCCACGGCGTCTTCACCGTGGATCCCCGTTACCAAGGCCCCCCGCCCCCGAAGGACCGCTTCGTCTCGTAGCCCTGCGCCCACGTTGGGTGGGGCGTGCCGGCGCGTGAGGCCGTCGCACGCGTCCCTGGGAACGCCAGGCTCCAGCCTGGCTTCCGCGTCGCCCGCACGTAGGAGACCCTGTCGCATGCAGCACCTGGGAGCGGTGCGTCGGAAGGGGCGTCGTGCGTGGATGCGAAGAGCCAGGCTGGAGCCTGGCGCTCCCAGGCCAGACCGGAGCGCGGCGCTCCCAGGCCAGACCGGAGCGCGGCGTTCCCAGGCAAGCCCCGCGCCGCTACACGTTGAGGATGTGGATCGCGTGCTTGTGGACGGCCTCGGCGGCTTCCATGAGGGACTCGGGCCACGTGGGGTGGGCGTGGACGGTGAGGGCAATGTCCTCGCTGGTGGCGCCCATCTCGATGGCCAAGGTTGCCTCGGCGATCAGGTCGCTGGCCTGGTAGCCGATGGCGGCGACTCCCAGGACCTCGTCGGTCTTGGCGTCGGCGATGATCTTCACGAACCCCTCGGTGGCGCCCACCGACATGGCGCGGCCCAGCGCGGTGAAAGGGAACTTGCCGATGTTCACGGCCAGGCCCTTGGCTTTGGCTTCGTGCTCCTGCAGGCCCACGGTGGCGATCTCGGGGTAGGTGAAGATCGCGCTGGGCATGGCGCGCACGTCGTACGCCACGTTCTTGCCCGAGGCGTGCTCGGCCGCCACGATGCCCTCCTTGCTGGCCTTGTGGGCCAGCCAGGGGAGCCCGGCGACGTCGCCGATGGCGTAGATGTGGGGCACGTTGGTGCGCCGGTGGGCGTCCACCGTGAAGTGGCCGGTCTTGTCGATCGCCAAGCCCGCTTTGGCGGCGTTGACCTTGTCGCTGTTGGGCTTGAAGCCGATGGCGACCAGGATCACCTCGCTCTCGATCTCGAGGGTCTGGCCTGCCTTGGTCTTGGCCGCGAGGAGCTGCTTGCCACCCTTCGTGACCACGCCGGTTGCGCCCGTCTCCTTGTGGACCACGGCGCCGGCCTTCTTCAGCTCGCGTTCGAGGGTCTTGACCAGGTCGGGGTCGGTGCCCGGAAGCAGCGCGTCGGTGAGCTCCACCACGGTGAGCTTGCTGCCCAGGCGCTGGAAGACGCCGCCGAGCTCGAGGCCGATCACGCCGCCGCCGACCACGGTGAAGGTCTTGGGGACCCAATCGATGTCGAGCGCCCCGCGGTAGTCCACCACCTTGCCGCCGATGGGCAGGAAGGGCAGGGCGGCTGCGCGCGCGCCCGTGGCCACGATGCACTTCTTGAAATCGAGCGCACGCGTCTTGCCGTCGCTCGAGGTGACCATGAGCGAGGTGGGGGAGGCGAACTCGGCCTTGCCCTGGATCACGGTGGCGCCGTTCTTCGAGAGCAGGAAGCCCACGCCGGTGGTCAAGCGGTTGACGATGCCCGACTTCCAGGCCTGCAGCTTCTTGCCGTCCACCTTGAGCTCGCCCACCGTCAGGCCCATGCTGTCGGCGTGGCGGATCTTCTCCACCAGTCCTGAGGCGTAGATCAGGCTCTTGGAGGGGATGCAGCCGACGTTCAAGCACACGCCGCCGATCTTGTCCTCCTCGATCACGGCCGTCTTCAGGCCCAGCTGCGCGGCGCGGATGCCGGCCACGTAGCCGCCCGGGCCGCTGCCGATCACCACCAGGTCGAAGCTCTCGTTGGCCATGGGTCGCTCTCCGCGTGGTCGGGTCGTCAGACCGGCAGCCCGCCCTCGAGGCGGGCTCTCTGGTCGAGCAGCAGCGCCGGGGGCTGGGCCCACACGTC
>Ga0163150_10009244_pt1 | contig 10949 bp, 8 predicted proteins | sample OliLakLV19P2IB_FD_148628 | JGI IMG/M metagenome (GOLD analysis project Ga0163150, IMG submission 148628) | Freshwater microbial mat bacterial communities from Lake Vanda, McMurdo Dry Valleys, Antarctica - Oligotrophic Lake LV.19.P2.IB | ecosystem: Environmental > Aquatic > Freshwater > Lake >...
TCTCGTAGTTGCGGGGAATAAACGCGGAGACCTGCGACTGAACTGTCATCGTCGTTTCCTCCTGGGCGGGTTTCTTAACCGCAGCCCCATTCTAAACGCCCGACCTGACATTCAGCATACATGTCTCCAAAGCAAGCGCCGAGCGGCGCTTGCAACTTGAGTTTCCTGACCGCCTAGGCAACCGCGGGGAGTTTCAGACACGCTCTTAAAATCTTCACAATTTGCTATCTTCAACTTGTCACTCGTGACTGTTCCCTTCACTCGTCACTGCTCCATTCCCTGCCTTTCGTCAGCGTGCAATGGAGCCAAGCTTTGGCCGTGGTCCATTCCCGTTTGACCGTAGCGGGTGAAATCCGCAGGATTTCCGCAGTTTCTTCGATGGAAAGCCCACCAAAGAATCGGAGTTCAACGATCCGGCATTGCCGCGAGTCGAGCGTCGCCAGGCGGGTTAAAGCCTGGTCGAGCGCTGCCAAGTCCAGGTCTTGGTCCTTTGCCACACCCTCTGCATCGTCCAGGGTTAGCTTGACGGCAGTCCCGCCACGCTTGGCCGCCCGGTGGCTGAGGGCGTGATTGACCAGAATCTGCCGCATCAAATTGGCAGCAATGCCAAAGAAGTGGGCCCGGTTTTGCCAGCGGACATTGGTTTGGTCTGCCAACCTTAAATACGCTTCGTGGACCAGGGCCGTCGGCTGCAACGTATGATCAGGACGCTCGGAACGAAAATAGTGATTGGCTAAGCGGCGCAGCTCACTATAGACCAAAGGCGTCAGTTCAGTGAGCGCTTCCCGATGTCCGTTGCTCCAACGGATGAGCAATTGGGTTACTTCTTTTGGATCGTGCACCATGACCCAAGCTCCACGTCGGCAAAGGGCAGTTGCTGGACTTAGGGAAGGAAGAACTGGGTAATTACATTCCTAAAACGGTGTGCTGTCAAACCGATTTCATCCAAGAATTAATAAAGCTCTAACTTCCAGGGCTCGCGATACTCGCGTTGCAGATAGGTGCCGGCCGTCCCCCACGAAAGTGTTCCTGAGCGGCGGTCCAATACAGCTTGCGTCCTGTCTTGCACTTCAGTCCCCGATGGGCCAAGGGTGGGCCTGCTTTCCACCTTCACCCGGGACTGGCAGTGAGATAGAATCCCCATAGCCCCTTCTCAGAGTCATCCGAAGGGTTGGCACCTGTCGGCTTCACTACCATCGTCCTACTGGGGTTTCGCCTCAAGTTCGGCCCAGCGGGCATAGGGTTAATCGACGCGTTGGCAGGATCTTTCCACGGCCTCGTGGGCCGCGACAACGACTTCATAGCCTAAGTCCGCAGGTTTGTTCATGAGTCTTGAGAAAACTGCCTTCGAGACTGCTTCCGTTCTCTTGCTCGGCGGCAGGTTGCCGCTGCTACCGTTCCCGTCGCTGGACGCGACACCCGCCCAGTTCTTGCGTAGCACTTGCGTAAATCGAGAAATTCATTAGCCTGACAAGAGCAGTTTTGGTATTTTTGCCTTCTTTCCGATAGGCCGTCGATTCCATTGGCGCTGGAGATCTCAGGCCTTTGACGCCACTCTGAACAGGAGAATTGATGCCGATGAATAGCGCAAGACAGGCCATTCCACTAGAGCAACTTAGCGCGACCGTCACGCGCGTGGTTCGGGAAACTCCTGTCGTGGACATGCATACGCATCTCTATAGCGAGCAGTTCGGCAGCATCGGTCTGTGGGGACTGGATGAGTTGATCAATTACCACTATCTGATTGCCGAGATCTTTCGCTTTTCGCCAATCTCGTACCAGGAATTTTGGGCGATGGATACACCGGGGCAAGCCGAGGCCATCTGGAAGTCACTGTTTGAGCAGAATTCACCACTGTCTGAAGCGACCCGCGGGATTCTGACGGTTTTGCAACAGCTCGGTTTGGACACCAGCAAACCGGATCTGAGTGCGTTTCGCGCGCACTTCGCCCAACAGAACCGGGCTGACTACACTGACAAGGTATTCAAGCTGGCCAACGTTAAGGGCATCGTGATGACGAACGACCCCTTTGATCCGGCGGAGCGGGCGGTCTGGATGAAGGCACCCGACTTGGATCCGCGCTTCAGGGCTGTGTTACGGCTCGATCCGCTGCTGCTGAAATGGGGCGAAACTCACAAGCAGCTGGCATCTTGGGGTTACGCAGTTGAGCCAGGGCTGGGCGGTAAGACCTTGGCCGAAGTTCGGCGTTTTTTGGAGGACTGGGTCAGGATGATGCGGCCTGTCTACATGGCGGTGTCTTTGCCGCCTGATTTTAGCTTTCCCGATCCTGCAGTGCGCAGCCAGTTTGTGGCCCATTGCGTGCTGCCGGTGTGCCGGGAGCATGGGCTGCCTTTTTCGATGATGATTGGAGTGCGCAAGCTTGTGAATCCGGCGCTCCGGCTGGCAGGTGACAGCCTGGGGACGGCGGATATGTCTGTGGTCGAACGGCTGTGTGGCGAGTTTCCCGAGAATCGGTTTCTCGTCTCGATGCTGTCCCGTGAAAACCAGCACGGATTGTGTGTTGCGGCGAGAAAATTCAGGAACCTGATGCCCTTCGGCTGCTGGTGGTTCATGAACAATCCCAGTATTATCGAAGAAATTACGCGGGAGCGCTTCGAGTTGTTGGGAACCAGCTTCATTCCGCAGCATTCGGACGCTCGGGTTCTGGATCAGTTGCTTTACAAGTGGCCACATTCGCGAACCATTATTGCCAGGGTGCTGACCGAGAAATATTCCGACCTCATCCAGACAGGCTGGACACTAACCGAGGCGGATGTGCGTCGAGATGTTAAGAAGCTTTTTGAGGACAACTTCACTGAATGGATTGCTGGTGCGCGCTGATCGCAATCTTCAGAGCTTGAAAGGGCAGGGAAGCGTGAGTCGGGTGTGCGGCTTCAGATAAGTTCCGGAAGGTGCAGGACAGTCTGGCAAGAACACGCAGGCCAGGAATGGTACGGTGAATCAAAGAACAACATGCGCGATGTTTCACCGCAGGTGAACGAACTGTTGCAGGTCAGTTTCATGGATGGAGAATCTCCGCACGGATATTCCAGCCGGGTGGAGGATCTGGACGGCGCCAAGATCTGCATCGCCTGGCCAACCGAGAACGGTCTCCGAGTCTCAGTTCGAGCGGGTGAGGAGGTCTTTCTTTCCTTCACCCGGGAAGACGCTGCGTATGGAGTGCGGGCGAAAGTGGAGAAGACAGTCAGCGCGCCGCTGCCCGTTGTAGTGGTGGAGCCTGTCGGCTCGGTAACGCGGACCCAGCGGCGGGATTTTGTCAGGGTGAGCGCCAGTATCCCCGTTGAGATGATCGGTGTACCGGACCCATCGGAGGAAACCCCAGTCGTGCTGCTCATCAAGACGAGGACGCTGGACCTGAGTGGTGGTGGATTCAGTGTGTACTTCAAGGATGCAGTGCCCAGGGGAACAATCTTTGAAACCCGGTTCAGCCTTCCAGGGACTCCCGAGGAGTTTCACGCTCGCGCCAAGCTGGTTCGCTGCGAGCGTCGGGAAGATGCCCAGCGGAATCGGATTCATCGCTTGGGTCTGATGTTTCTTGACATGCCGGAGAGCACTCGCTCGCGTATTGTCCGCTTTGTTTTCGGAGTGCAGAAGTCCGCCATTCGGCGATAGCCTGCGGTGCCGAGACCGTGATACCGGGGTAGCCACGGTCAGCGTCTTGTGCTGGCCCTGAACCTTTAGTCACTAATGCCCGCGACCATTGCAGACTGCGCGGCTATCGTGGCTTCCAAGCCGGGCTAACAAGCTCCCTCCCACCAGGCTCCCTCATGAAACCCCCTCAAGACGCATTTCGAGTCGCACAATTCGAGCCCAAAGGCGACCAGGTTCACGCCATTGAACAGCTGGTGAAGGGATTGAAGGACGGCGAAAAGCATCAAGTGCTTCTGGGCGTCACCGGCTCGGGAAAGACGTACACCATGGCCAAGGTGATTGAAGCCGTGAACCGTCCGACTTTGGTGCTGGCGCACAACAAGACTCTGGCTGCCCAACTCTGCCAGGAGTTCCGAACCTTCTTCCCTCACAACGCGGTGGAGTACTTCGTCAGCTACTACGATTATTACCAACCCGAAGCCTACATCGCCGCCACCGACACCTACATTGAGAAAGAGTCCACGATCAACGATGAGATCGACAGGATGCGCATGTCGGCCACGCGCACATTGTTCGAGCGTCGTGATTGCGTGATCGTGGCCAGCGTGAGTTGCATCTACGGCATCGGTTCGCCCGAAGCCTACTTCGGCATGCTGCTGCTCCTCGACAAGGCGCAGCGGGTCAAACGTGAAGACATCATCAAGAAGCTCGTGGAGATTCAGTACGTGCGCGATGATGGTGACTTCCGGCGCGGCACGTTTCGCGTGCGGGGCGACTGCGTGGAGGTTTTTCCGGCTTACGATGACATGGCGTACCGCATCGAGCTGTTTGGCGACGAGATCGAATCGTTGTCGCAAATCGATCCGCTGTATGGCGAAGTCAAATACCGTTACGACCGCTTGCCGATCTACCCGAAGTCGCACTACGTCACCCCGCGCAGCACCGTGCTCAAGGCCATTCGCAGCATCAAGGAAGAACTGGAGGCGTGGCGTCCGCAGCTCGAAGCGCAAGGGAAGCTGCTGGAAGCCCAACGTCTCCACCAGCGCACGATGTTTGACCTCGAGATGATGAAGGAGATTGGCTTCTGTCACGGCATTGAGAACTACTCCCGTCACCTTTCCGGACGCGCCCCCGGCGAGGCGCCGCCGACGCTGCTCGACTATCTTCCGCCTGACCATTTGATGCTGATCGATGAAAGCCATCAGAGTGTGCCTCAAGTGCGCGGCATGTACGCCGGCGACCGTTCGCGCAAGGAGAATCTGGTGAACTACGGATTCCGGTTGCCTTCCGCGCTCGACAACCGCCCATTGAAATTCGAAGAGTTCGAGCAGCGGCTAAACCAGGTGATTTACGTTTCGGCTACGCCCGGGCCCTATGAGCTCACCCGGTGCAGCGGCGTGGTCGTGGAACAGATCATCCGGCCGACCGGGCTGGTCGATCCCGAGGTCGAAGTGCGTCCGGTGAAAGGGCAGGTTGATGATTTGCTGCACGAGATCCGGATTCGCGAAACGCGCAAGCAACGGGTGCTTGTGACCACACTGACCAAGCGCATGGCGGAAGATCTCACCGAGTTTTATCGGGAAGTCGGCGTCCGTTGCCGGTACATGCACTCGGAGATCGAGACGCTCGAACGCATCAAGATCCTTCGCGACCTGCGCCGCGGCGAGTTCGATGTGCTGATTGGCATCAATCTCCTGCGCGAAGGATTGGACCTTCCGGAAGTTACGCTGGTGGCGATCTTGGATGCCGACAAGGAAGGATTCTTAAGATCGCGAGACTCACTCATTCAAACCATCGGCCGAGCTGCTCGCAACGTGGAGGGCCGGGCGATCTTGTATGCCGACGTCATGACTGCGTCCATGGAGAATGCCATCAACGAGACCAACCGGAGGCGCGAACGCCAGGTGCGCTATAACGAGGAGCATGGCATTACGCCGGAGACTATCGTTAAGCCCGTGGACATGAGCCTGGTTGCCATGACCGAAGCCGACTATGTCTCGGTCCCGCAGGAAGAGCCGGTGGAGTTTGCTACGGCCGAGGAATTGGAAGCGCACATTGTCCGGCTTCAAAAGCAGATGCGCGACGCGGCGAAGAATTTCGAGTTCGAAAAGGCGGCCCGGTTGAGAGACCAGATCAAGGCGCTCAAGGACAAGGAAATGCAGGTGTTATAACCGCTCTGGGGCTTGGGGAGGCACAGCATGGACTTTGATCTATCGCCCGTGGAAGTGCGGATTGTCGGTTCACTTCTCGAGAAAGAGGTGACAACGCCTGAGTATTACCCTTTGTCGCTGAACGCGCTCGTCCTGGCCTGCAATCAGAAGTCGAATCGCGATCCCGTCCTGTCTTTGGCCGATGAAAGCGTGGCCGCCGCTCTGGAACCCTTGCGACCCAAGGGACTGGTTTACTTCGTGCACGAAACGGGCAGTCGCGTAGAAAAGTATCGGCAGCGGCTCTCGGAAGTCTTGAATCTTGATCGTCGAGAGTTTGCTGTTCTTTGTGTGCTCATGTTACGAGGGTTCCAAACAGTCGGCGAATTGCGCGAGCGCACCCAACGGCTCTATACCTTTGACGACCTGGCTTCCGTCGAGTCGTGTCTGAATCGGATGATGGAGCGAAGTCCTGCGCCGTTGGCCCTGAAACTGCCGCGGGCGGCTGGAAGCAAAGAGCCGCGCTTTGCCCACCTCCTCTCAGGAATTCCAGAATTCATTGAGACCGAAGCAAACCATTTTACCCCGTCAGACCCGGTTGGTCGTCCTTCTCAAGTCGAACGCATCAACACTCTGGAAAATGAAGTTGCCGCTTTGAGGCAGGAGGTAGCTGAGGTCCGCGGCCAACTGGTTGAGTTTCGCAAGCAGTTCGAGTGAAATGCCCTCCGCCTAAGGAGCGGTTGTGCAGAGTTCACGAAGAAGACGCACATCGCGAGTCCAGAATCACTTCCTGGCTGGGATGGTGGCGAGGTTCAGAACCAATCCCCTCTCGGGAGGGGTAAGCGCCGCAGGCGCTGGGGTGGGTTGTTGGATTCTCCTGCCACCCACCCCGGCGGCCTTAGGCCGCCACCCCTCCGGCGGAGGGGATTACGCAAACCAGAGGCACGCACGGAAGCTTCCGTGCTCTATGATGATGGCTCTCTTCACCGACGCGTAGCTTGGTCTGCCAACGCCAAACCAAACCTTCCAACGTCTCGGCGGCACGAGCCGCGTCCACACTTCACAAGGTGCGCCGGTTGGGATACACTCCGCTACTTTCCAAGGCAAGCTGATGCCCCGAATATTCGACAATATCGACTCCAAGCTGCTTCCAGCTCTTTGCGGAATTCTCGAAGTGGCTCATCGAGCAGACTTCTGCGTGGGCTACTTTAACCTCCGCGGTTGGGGTCAGATTGATTCGTGCGTCGAGCGATGGCAAGGCGGAGACGGTCACTGTTGCAGGCTGCTTGTCGGAATGCAGACTCTTCCCAAGGACGAACTGCGCGATGCGTTCAAGCTAATCCATGTTGACGAGGGAATCGATCAGCAGATGGCGCTTCGGCTGAAGAAACGCATGGCCGAAGAATTTCGTGAGCAGCTGGCATTTGGAGCTCCCACGAATGACGATGAAGCTGGTCTGCGTCGCCTCAGCATCCAAATAAAGGAGAAGAAAGTCGTCGTCAAACTCTTTTTGAGGCACCCGCTCCATGCCAAGCTTTATCTGGTTCACCGTCAAGACTCCAACAACCCGGCTGTAGGCTTCGTGGGAAGCAGCAATCTCACTTTCGCGGGTCTGTCAAAGCAGGGTGAACTCAACGTCGATGTACTCGATCACGACGCTTGTCAGAAATTGCAGAAATGGTTTGATGATCGCTGGAACGACCGTTGGTGTCTTGGTATCTCAGATGATCTGGTCGAAGCCATCGACAACAGCTGGGCGCGGGCAGAGGAACTGGCGCCCTATTACATCTACCTGAAGATGGCCTATCACCTGTCCCGCGAAGCCCGGGCTGGACTCTCTGAGTTCCGCATTCCCCAGGATTTCAACAACCAGCTGTTTGAGTTCCAAACCGCGGCCGTTAAGATTGCAGCTCATCATTTGAACAAGCGCGGTGGCGTGTTGATTGGCGATGTGGTTGGTTTGGGCAAGACCCTGATGGCCTCGGCGGTAGCTCGTATTTTCCAGGATGACCACGGCACAGAAACACTCATCATCTGTTCCAAGAACTTGGTCAAGATGTGGCAGGACTATGTTGACAGATATCGGATGATAGCCCGTGTGCTGCCAATCAGCAGAGCTATCCGGGAACTTCCAGATCTGAGACGCTATCGAGTCGTGTTGATTGACGAGAGCCACAACCTGCGAAACCGCGAGGGAAAGACCTACCGAGCGATTCAGGAATACATAGCCATCAACGAAAGTCGTTGCATTCTGCTTTCAGCCACTCCGTACAACAAAACCTACCTCGACCTCTCATCGCAATTGCGCCTGTTTGTCGAGGAAGACCAAGATCTGAGCATCCGGCCCGAGAAAAAGATTCAAGAACTCACCGAGACCGAATTTATTCGCCGTCATCAGTGTCCTGTGCGCTCCCTTGCCGCATTTGAAAAGAGCGAGCATCCGGATGACTGGCGAGAACTGATGCGGCTTTACATGGTGCGACGCACCCGCGGCTTTATCCAAGAAAACTATGCGGAAACCGATCGGAGCACGGGAAGGAAGTACCTCACTTTTGCGGATGGTACCCGCTCCTACTTTCCCATCCGAAGGCCAAAAACCGTAAAGTTCAGCATTGATGACGACGATCCAGCCGACCCCTATGCCAAGCTGTACTCGCCCTACGTCGTCGACAAAGTAAACCACTTGAATTTGCCTCGCTATGGTCTCGGGAACTATGCTGCACGCAAGCCTCACCAACCTCCTACTCAGAACGAAGCCAAGATTCTCCAAGCTCTGTCGCGGGCAGGCAAGCGGCTCATGGGTTTCTGCCGCACAAATCTCTTCAAGCGGCTCGAGAGCGGAGGCCCTGCGTTCATTCAATCTGTAGAGAGACATATCTTGCGGAACTTTGTTTTTCTCTATGCCATCGAAAACAACCAGGAACTGCCTCTCGGGACTCAGGCAGCGGAGTTCCTGGATACTCGAACCTACGACGAGGACGCCGACGCAAAGCTGCCACTGGACATCGATCAGGAGGACGATGAAGGGCAAGATAATACCGAAGACGAATTGATCTTGCTCCACGATGAAGCCGCCTTTCGACGACGTGCCGGTCAGGTCTACAAAGAATACGCGGGTCGTTTTCGCCGGCGGTTCAAATGGATTCGACCGGCCTTGTTCACTTCTCTTCTCAAAGAAGACCTTGAAGACGACGCCAAAGCTCTCATAGACATCCTCAACCTCTGCGGAATTTGGGATCCCGCCAAGGACGCGAAGCTGGCTGCTCTTCTCGAGTTGGTCTCCCGAGCCCATCCAAAAGAGAAAGTTCTCGTATTTACGCAGTTTGGAGACACAGTTCGTTATCTTGCCTCGCAGCTAAGAGCTCGCGGAGTCCTGGCTTTGGATGGGGCGACGGGCGAATCTGCCGATCCAACAGAACTCGCCTGGCGGTTCAGCCCGATCAGCAACGGCAAGCGCGACCAGATCAGCCCACAAGAGGAACTGCGGGTGCTGATTGCTACAGATGTCCTCAGCGAAGGCCAGAACCTCCAGGACTGCTCGGTGGTCGTTAACTTCGACCTGCCTTGGGCCATTATTCGACTGGTCCAGCGAGCCGGACGTGTCGACCGCATCGGCCAGCAGGCAGAAGAAATCCTCTGCTACTCCTTTTTGCCGGCTGATGGAGTGGAGCGGCTTATCCGCCTGCGCAATCGGGTACGCCAGCGCCTAAAGGAGAACGCTGAGGTCGTTGGGACAGACGAGGCCTTCTTCGAAGATGACAGGAACGACCAGACCGTTCTGAACATCTACAACGAAAAATCTGGGATTCTGGATGGGGATGCCGAGACGGAGGTCGATCTCGCCTCGCAGGCCTATCAGATTTGGAAGAACGCCATCGATCGCGATCCCACCCTCCAGAAGACCATCTCAGAATTGCCGGCCGTCGTCTACTCGACTCGAAAACATACTTCCAACCTAGAAGGACCGCCGGGTGTCCTGGTCTATGTCCGTACAGGAGAGGACAACGATGCTCTCGCTTGGGTTGATAAGGACGGTAATTGTGTGACCCAGTCGCAACTGGCCGTCTTGCGCGCGGCAGAGTGCCGGCCAGACACGCCAGCCATCCCACGCCAGGAAAAACACCATGAACTGGTGAAACGGGCTGTCGAACAGGTAGTCACGGAAGAAAAGTCAGTGGGCGGCCAATTGGGCCGCCCCTCAGGAGCTCGGTTTCGAACCTACGAGCGCCTAAAGCGGTATGCCGAACACGTCAAAGGAACTTTGTTTGAGTCCCAGGAACTTCTCAAAGCAATCGACGACATTTATCGCTTCCCGCTGCGGCAGTCGGCCACAGACACATTGAATCGTCAGCTGAAGACAGGGATTTCCGATCAGAGCCTGGCGGACTTGGTCATCGCCCTTCGCCAGGAAGACCGGTTGTGCCGAGTTCAGGAAGAAGCCGAGCATCGAGAGCCTCAGATCATCTGCTCGCTGGGACTCGCTTAATCCCCTCCTGGGAGGGGTGGCGCGCAGCGCCGGGGTGGGTGATCCCAGTCGGGGTGGCGCGCAGCGCCAGACGATCCCCCTCGGGAGGGGAGTCGCGAGCGACGGCGGTCGCGTGTGCCGGGGTGGGTTGTAGGCAAAACCGAGACCCACCCCGGCGGCTTTAGGCCGCCACCCCTCCGCCGGAGGGGATTGCAGAATTCGTAATGTTGGGCGGCGGCAGCTTTACGGGCGGGTCGAAGGACAGAGCAGTGATGCGCAGTCGAAAAATCATTCCCAGCAACCCGCGGCTGAAACAGCTGGCTCGTGACCTCCGGAACCACAGCACGCTTTCTGAAGTGCTCTTGTGGAATCAAATCAAGAACAAGAAAATGCTTGGGTACGACTTTCACCGGCAGAAACCGATTGACGAATTCATTGTTGATTTCTTTTGTCCCGACCTGATGCTTGCCATTGAGATTGATGGAGGAAGTCATTGGCAGAAGGGCTGCAAAGACCTTGATAGACAGCACCGATTAGAAAGCCTCGGCATTCATTTCATTCGCTTCGAAGACCGAATGATCAAGCGCCACATGCCGGACGTACTCGGTAGTATTCAAAGCTGGATTCGCCAGAACCTGGGGAAAGGGCAGCAGGAATCCCCTCCTGGGAGGGGTGTCGCACAGCGCCGGGGTGGGTGAGCGGGCTTGAGCGAACCACCGGGGTAG
>Ga0163150_10009245_pt1 | contig 10949 bp, 7 predicted proteins | sample OliLakLV19P2IB_FD_148628 | JGI IMG/M metagenome (GOLD analysis project Ga0163150, IMG submission 148628) | Freshwater microbial mat bacterial communities from Lake Vanda, McMurdo Dry Valleys, Antarctica - Oligotrophic Lake LV.19.P2.IB | ecosystem: Environmental > Aquatic > Freshwater > Lake >...
CTGCATTGATCAACGCGGAATCTCATCCGTTTGTAATGGACCTGGATGGCCGCAACAAGCGCGATTTGTCGCAGGGCGACGGCGGGTTTGCTTATGGGTTCAGCGCATCGCCGGACGGAAAGCTCGTTACCTATCATCAGGACTATAAAATTATCATTGCGAACGCGGATGGGTCGGAAGCACGCGCTATCGAAACCGGCAATCCTTTCAATTTTGTGCCGCAATGGTCGCCGGATGGAAATTGGATACTGTTCGTTTCGGGCGAACATTACGATTGTCATCCGCACGTGGTGCGGCGTGATGGAACGGGTCTTCAAAAACTTGCGGACCGTCAGGGGTATACCGGGGTGATGACCGTGTATGACGTATTCGACTTTCATGGCGGCAGCAGCGATGTGCCGGTGTGGTCGCTGGATGGCCAGTTCGTGTATTACACGGCGAAGGTTGGCGAGGCATTCGAGCTTATGCGCGTGACGTTGGATAGCACTTCAGAACAACTCACGTCTTCCGCGCCGGGGGTGCATCACTATCACGTGAAACCTTCAGCGGACGGAAAACGAATTGCGTTCGGATCGACGAGAGACGGACGCCGCCAGCTCTACGTTGCTGAACTCGATGTACAAAATGCGCGCGCCATCACAAGCGTGGGCGAGGGTTCGGGCGCGATGTGGGCGCAATGGCGTCCGTAAAGCTTTCCAATGGCTTACCCGCCCGATTGTCGCGAACATTGGCCGGTGATGTAGAATGTATGCCATGAAACGTGCGAGCTTGCTTTTTTGTGTATTCACTGCGGCCGCTTTCGCTGACGACGGCAGAATCGCCGCCGAAGCGCTCGTGTCCGCCCTTGAATCGCTCAGCGGCGACGCGGCTGCGTTTTCCACGATCAAGGACGCCGTCGCGCCCGCCGCCGACCCAGCAGATGTCATCCGGCGCAGGGCCGCCCGCGTCGTTGAAGACGACCGGTTTTGGGCGTTTCGACCCGTGCAGCGCCATGACATTCCAGCGTCAACGGATTCGGCCTGGATCACCAATCCCATCGACGCGTTTATTGCCGACAAACTTCGGACCGCCGGATTGAAGCCATCACCAATCGCGGACCGGCGCACGCTGATCCGTCGCGTTTATCTCGATGTGCTCGGATTGCCTCCTACGCCGGAGGCAGTCGAGTCATTCGTTGCGGACAAATCGCCGGATGCGTATGCGCGCCTGGTAGACGGCGTGCTTGCGTCTCCTCATTACGGCGAACGCTGGGCCCGGCATTGGCTCGATGTTGTTCGCTACGCGGATTCGAACGGATTCGAAATGAATAAACCGCGTTATAACGCATGGCACTACCGGGACTATGTGATTCGCGCGCTGAACGAAGACAAACCGTACACGGAGTTCATTACGGACCAGCTTGCGGGCGACGTAACCGGCGCGTTCGCGGCGACGGGCTTCATGGTTGCAGGACCGATGGATGAGGTTAAAAGTCCCGATGTCGTGCTCACGCGATCCCAACGCGATCAGGAATTGCACGATGTGACGTCCAGCACGGCAGCGGTTTTCCTCGGACTGACCGTTGGGTGCGCAAAATGCCATGACCATAAGTTTGATCCGATCTCCCAGCACGATTATTTCGCGCTCCGGGCCGTTTTTGCCGGCGTGAAACATGGCGACCAGGATTTGCCCGATCCCAACCGAGATGAACGCCTGCGCCAGGCGGCCGAATTACGGCAGGAGTTGGCAGCGCACCGCGGCAAGCTTTTGCGCCTTGCGCGGGACGAACAGCCCGATGGCCTGCGCCGTCGCGTCAGTACCATGGAGAACGTGGAACGGTTCGCCACTGTTGAAGCAAAGTTTGTGCGCTTTACCATCCATGGGACCAGCGATATAGAACCCTGCATCGATGAATTGGAGGTCTTTGCGGCAGACGTTGAACCGGTGAATGTCGCGTTGGCGGCAAGAGGCGCGGTTGCAACGGCATCCAGCGTATTTCCCGCGAACACAAAGCACAAAACCGAACATCTCAACGATGGCCGCTACGGCAACGACTACAGTTGGATTCCTCAGTCCAGGGAGGAATCGTGGGCGATGATCACGCTACCGGAGATAACCAAAATTTGTTGTGTGGCGTGGGCGCGCGACCGGGAAGGCAATTTCCGCGACCGTATCATTGTGGATTATCTGATCGAAACATCGATCGACGGTTCTGCCTGGCGGACCGTTGCGTCGTCACAAACGCGCCAGCCATTCGATTCCGGCGCGCCTTTGCCGCCTTTGTTTGCACCAGAGAAACTGTCGGAATCGGATGCCGCGATGCTCGCGCAGTTGCAGGAGCGCGAAAAGCAATTGCGCGCGGAACTCGCCGCGCGATCAACTGGACCGAGAATCTACGCTCCCGAATTTGCTCAGCCTAACGCGACATTCCTGCTTCAACGCGGGGACCCCATGATGGAGCGCCAATACATTGCGCCCGCTACGCCGTCTCATGTCGGTCTCGCGCTGCAAATGGGCGCGGGTGAACCGGAGCAACAGCGCAGACTTCGCCTTGCGGAATGGCTTTGCAGCGACGAAAACCCTCTTACCGCGCGCGTTATTGTCAATCGTATTTGGCAGCATCATTTCGGCGCGGGCATCGTGAACTCGCCGAGTGATTTCGGGGCGATGGGTAACCGCCCCTCGCATCCCGAACTACTCGATTGGCTCGCAATCGCTTTGAAAGAAAATGCCTGGAGCCTGAAATCCGTTCACCGTCTCATCCTTTTATCCAGCACATATCGCCAGTCAAGCGCGCCAAACGAAGCCGCGGAACGCATTGATTCAGAATCGCGTCTTTTATGGAGGTTCCCTCCGCGAAGGCTGGAAGCGGAACCACTGCGCGACAGCATTCTGCAGATCGCGGGTGAATTGGATTTGACAATGGGCGGGCCAGGCTTCGACGTGTTCGAGCCGGACGACAGTTACGTCCATATTTACATTCCGAAAACGAAGTTTACCCGCGCTGAAAAGCGGCGCATGGTTTACCAATGGAAGCCTCGCGTCGAACAGGACGTGACCTTTGGAATTTTTGATTGCCCCGACGCGTCACAGGCAATGCCCAGCCGCAACACTTCAATCTCGCCATTGCAGGCTTTAAACCTGTTGAATAGCCCGTTCATGTCGGACCAGGCGGATTGCTTTGCAAAACGGGTCCTTGCGGAAACGAATGGATCGCACGGTGCCGCCGTAACGAGGTCTTATGCACTCGCGCTGCAGCGCGGTCCCTCTGCCGAGGAACATGCAGGGGCTACGGCCCTCATCACACAGCACGGGTTGCCTGCGCTGTGCCGCGCCCTGTTGAACGCGAGCGAATTCCTTTATCTAAATTAATCGCGTCCGCGCTAAAGGTTGCACCACGGCCATGAACGAACGTACCCGCCGCAATGTCGTGTGGTTTGCAATTGCCGCGGGCGCGCTTGCGGTTACTTTTGTTGTGCGCGCGCCGTACGCCGCCTTCGCAATTTATGCTTTCCTCCTGCTCGTCGTGATTGCGAATTTGTCGTCCCTGGCCTGGCTTTCGGGACTCGACTGCACGCGCACGATCAGTCAAACCGTGCTCGCGCAAGGCGAAGACATGGACATTCAAGTAACGCTCACCAACCGCCGTGGCTGGCCCATCCCCTGGATTTTCGTCGAAGACATATCTCCCAGCGGATTCCCGCTTGCAGGCGACAACACGCGCCTGGCCGTGCTCATGCCGGGGCGCAGCATAACGTTGAATTATACATTGACGTGTCCGCGCCGCGGGTATCATCGCATCGGCCCGCTGCTGATGGAATCGGGCGATCTGTTCGGATTGCAACGGCGATTCCGGACAGGCCGCCAACAGGATTACGTGTCGGTATTGCCGACCGTTGCCTACATCGATACTTTCAGCGTCGCGGCACGCCGGCCGCAGGGTCCGGTCCGAATCAGCAATCGCGTCTATGAAGACCCAACGCGCATCGCCAGCCTGCGCGAATACGTTCCTGGCGATCCGTTCAACCGCATCCATTGGAAAGCGTCGGCTCGAACAGGGCAATTGTTCGTTAAGCAAAGCGAACCATCCAACGTGCTTGGCGCCACGCTTGTACTCGATCTTTTCGCGCCGCTCTATCAAGGCGAAACGGGGGAGGAGCGCACCGAGCTCGCAATCACGACAACTGCATCGATCGCCTATCTGTTGCAGATGTCCGGCGAGCAAGTTGGCATGCTCACCAATGCGCGAGACGCGGCGGAAGTTGCGAAATTCGACGTGGAAACGCGGGAGTCCCTGTCACGCCAGCAGGCAGAATACAACGTGGTGGGGGAGGACGAATCCACGCGGCTCAGCCCATTGACCGTGCCGACCCGGCGCAGCCCTGTACAGGCGCTACAGATTGTCGAGAACCTTGCCCGCGTGCTGCCAACAGACGGTCTTGATATCGGCCAGACCATTCTCGCGCACTACGAAAAGTTTCCCCGCGACGCGGCGCTGATAGCCGTTGTGCCGCAGGTTACCGAAGACCTCTCGATGATCCTGGCGCAAATGAAACTCAGCGGGTTTGCCGTGACGGTATTTCTAATCAGAAACCAGGCATCATACGAAAAAGCGGCAGGGTTGTTACTTGCCCACAACATAAATTGCATCCACATCGAACATGAACGGCAACTCCACGAAATTTCCCCCGCCCGCATCGGGCGGTAACGGGTACCCCGACGAAGGGGCCACGGATTTCCATTCGCTGTTGGAATCCGAGGCCGCGGCGTTGGCCGGGCCTTCGACCTTGCAGGCGCAACCGAAACGGGCTATGGAAAGCACGGATTTCCAATCGCTCAAGCGCGCGAGCACCGTCGATCCGAAGCTGTATCAAGCGCAATCCTGGACCGATTTTTCGTTGGCGTTCACCACGCCGCTCATGATTCTCGTGATGATCTCGTCCGTAATCTTCTTCCTTCTGGACGTGCGCTTTGTGTACACGGAAGTCCATGACTGGAACCTTCGGATCTTCGCGATTGCGTTCATACTCGGCGTCGTTGCGCTGAACCGGTTGATCGCGCGGGATGGGAAGGAAGAGAGCTTTATTTACGTGATCGCGTTAATGGGCGCATCCGCGATGTACACGATGACGACCACGGGCGCCTACGACGTTGGCAGCGTGGCGCGCGGGTTCATGAATAGCCCTTGGATTGCGCTTGCGTTCAATTCGGCGATTATCGCGTTTATCTGGTGGTTTACGAATCGGCTGACGCATGAATGTTGCGTAGACGACAATCCGTTTGCCGGCGCTATCGGCATGTTGACCGGCACCGCGCTTAAATTCCGGAGGGCCATCCGCGGCGCGAGTGGGCCCGCGTCGAATCGGACGATGCTGGCCGACGGCCTTATCGACATGGAAGCAGTCGATCCACTGGACTGGAAGGCGCCGGTGAAAAAGCCGAAATTCAATCTCGACGCCATGTCCGAGAAATTGCCAAGGCGCCATCCCGGCATATCAATTTTCTACTTTTCCGTTCCCGTCATGATCGTGTTCGCGCTCGGCCAACGTGTCGTTCAACACGGCGGCGAAGCAATGCTGATGGCCGGCCACTTCTACGTCGGGTGCTACACAGTGGCGGCTTTGTCCCTACTGATGTTGTCGAGTCTTGCCGGTTTACGCGAGTTTTTTCGCGCGCGGCGCGTGCGATTGCCAGGCGCATTGGGACCGTACTGGCTTGGACTCGGCTTCATCATGATTGCAATCGTCGGCTTCGGCGCGACCGCGTTGCCGTGGCCAGCGCTTCCACCCATCGCATATGTGGGTGAGCACGAATACGACCCCTGGCGGCGGGACACGTCATTCCAGTTGCGATCCGTCGTTTCGCCGGCAGTCGATGTCATCGCGCAAAATCGCGTCATAGAGCACATTGGGACCGGCGTATTGATCATGCTCGGACTTTTCATCGCTTACGGCGCACTTCGCGGTGTCGGGTCCATTGCCGTGCGGATGGCGCGTAACCGTCGCCGGTATCCGCAATTTATTATACGGTTTTTCAACTGGTTGGAGTCCTTTCTGGATTCGATTATCCGGGTCCCCGAACTTCCAACCATTCGGAGGCGCCGCAGAATTTCCCGCGCGTCGTCGTGGTCAGCGCGTATCGCGAATCCGATGGCCCAGCCCGGCAGCAGCGCGCACAGCGCCATCGAAGGCTGTTACGATGCGTTGTGCGCGTTGGCCCATGACTACGGCGTCCCCCGCAAGATCGGGCAAACGCCCTACGAGTTCATAGCGTCATTTCCAAACGAATTAAAATCCATTCGTGAAGAAGCAATGGAACTAACGGACCTCTACGTGGTGAGCGCGTATTCCAAAATCGAAATCGACGATCGCATTCAGGACCGTCTGCGGAAATTCTGGATGACGTTTGATAGGCTGCGGAACCGTGTCATACGGTAGCCGTGCGCGGTAACTACCCTGATTTGTCTGCATAGGGATCTACCAGTTCCGGGTGGCCACCAGGATGATGAACGTCGTGTTCCGCGGGCTCGATATGCGTCGTAACATGTACGGTATACTGCGGAAACAACTTGCTGATGGTTTCCTCCACACCGGTAACCGTGTGATGCGCTGCGGCCGTGGTCGTGGCGCCGGGTACCAGCATGTGGACTTCGATCCAGATTACATCGTTCGCTTCCCGGTGCTTGAGTTGGTGAAATCCCTCGATTCGCCCGGAATCCATTGCCTGTTGCAACGCGGCGAGAATCGCGCTTGCATGTTCCGGGTCCGCCTGATCCAGCAATCCGCGAAACGCGCGGCGCATGAGCCGCACTGATTCGACCAGAATATTGGTCGCGACCAGCAGCGCGCACAACGGGTCAAGCCACACGATTCCCGTAACCTGCACGATAAGAACGCCCGCGACAACGCCGGCGCTTGTCCACATGTCGGTGAGAACATGTTTGCCGTTTGCCACGAGAATTAGCGCGTTCCGCGTCTTGCCAACGTGTACCAAAAACAGGCCCAGCGCGAGATTCACCAGGCAGAGCACGGCCGTAATCATGATCCCTACGCCAAGCCGATGAAGTTCAGGCCCTTCTATCAATGCGCGGATGCTCAAGTAATAGATGTAAAAGGACGCGCTAAGGATCATCGCGCCTTCAAACCCACCCGAAAAATACGCGATTTTTCCGTGACCGTAAGGGTGATTGTCGTCGGGGTCGCGCGCCGCGTACCAAAGACTCATTGCGGCGACGCCTGTTGCGGCGATATGGACGACACTTTCCGCGCCATCGGAAAGAATCGCGGCGCTTCCCGTGATGTGATAGGCGACCAGTTTTCCGGCCAGCATGACTACCGCGACGGCAAGACTCGCGCCCATGGCGATGTGCTGCAACTGCATGGAATCATCAGCCCCTTTCGCCATAGCGTAGCCACTCGATGTGAAGACGGCCAGAACGGAATCAGGCCAGATCGGCCCTTGAAGATCGAACACTCAAGCGTACGACGCTATCCAGTTCCAGTATCGACACTTCGATTTCGTCCTTACTCGTCTCAATAACGGCAAACGACGGCCGCTGCCCGCGGTCAAGCTTTGCATTCTTCAAATGACCAGGATTGACGTGTAACGAGCGACCCAACTTTTCGATTTTTGCGACATGTGTATGTCCGGTCAAAACAATTGTGGCGGAAAGTTCCGCAGCGCGCAGGTCCTTATCCGCATGCGCGGCGGAAATCGTGATGCCATCGCACTCGACCACGATACGATTCGGAATTCGCGGATTGTTGTACGCATCGCACCAGAGGCCCGGAACCATTCGGACGTTATGGCCTGCCATCGCAAGCGCCTGCGCATCGGCGTAGTCGTCGCCAACATGGATGATCAAATCGGCCTGATGCAGTGCCTTCATTTGGTCAGCCGCCTGATGCATCAATCGTAGATTTCCGTGCGTATCGCTCATCACACCGATGATCATGCGTACCTCTGGGAGTAACACTGGGCGTAACAATGGGAGGGCGCGCGTCCCCGCGCGCTGTTTAACCCGGGAGATGTATTTAATGCCGGGGATAAACCAGGCGCGCGGGGACGTGCGCCCGCCCTATTTTGGTTCCGGGTGCGTCGTTTTTGTGTAATCGTCGTAACGTGCCTGGCAGGCGGCCTGATCGAGCGGTTTTTCCGACACGATGATGCGGAAACTGTATTTTTGAGACTTACCCTCTTCGAGCGTGGGTTCCCAGAACGCGCCAAACCGCGCATATTTCCTGATCGAATAAACTGGTACGTCGGCGCAGGTGCTCGAATGCGTCATGTGAATGACCCAATACCGCTTGCCGCCGACTTCCGTATTGCAACAGGCCCACCAACCTCCGGTTACCTTGTCGTCTTCGCCCGAAACCGCCGCGGCTGGAAGAATGTATTCCGTGGTTTGTTCATGTTCCGCGACCTCCTGCGCCAATCGCACCTGCATGCCCGCATGCTGGAGGTCTCCCTTCAATTGGATCGCGCCTGCGAGGGAAGTCAGCTCCGACTGAAAGTCATACACGCGGGTATTGTCCTCGCCGTGAGCGAGCCCGATGCGCCGGATTTCCCTGATAAGCGGTTTTCCCTCGAGGGCGCACCAGTCTATCTGCTGCTGTTGCCACGCCACGTCGCCAATGGCCTTCGATTCCAACCATTTCACGTGTTTCTGAATCGAGTTGCTCATGTGCCACGTGTCGTAATCTACTTCACCGGCGAGTGTATCCTTCCAGCCAATGAACATACCGCGATGGTGCGTAAACTTACCGCCCGCGCCCTTTGTCAAAGGTTCCTTGCCCTCAAAATCGAGAATATGGGTGAAGACCTTGTAGGTCTCTTCGCTGTTGGCAGTGTCGTAGACCGGTGTCAGGGTCCGTATCCACGGTATCTTGTTGAAACCGAGTTCGGTATATTCTGACTTATGCAAAACTTCAACATCGCCAGCCTGGGCCATCAAAGTGGTGGTCAGAATACACGCCGTCAAAAGCAATTGGTTCATTGGTTGCGCCTCCGATGACGCACCATACCCAATCCATCGGTTTGAATTCCAAAAAGCTCTCGGGATAGGTTTGGAGCGACATGTCACAACTTCGCATGGAAAAACGGGGCATTTCCAGCATCCCCGATCACGCTTTACCGGACGGGTACGGCTTGCGGACCTATCGGGATGGAGATGAATTCGCGATTGCCCGTATCTATGCGGCCTCGCAATTGGGCAAGGAATCGGCCGAAAGCGTGCGTGCCGAGATTCTCGGCGACCCGTGTTTTACCGCGGACCGGATGTTCATTCTCGAATACGGCGGGGAAGTGGTGGGCACGGCTTCAGCCTGGGTAACCGATGAAGAGCCGGAGGTCGGCTATCTGCACATGATTGGCCTGTTGGATGAACATCGGGGAAAAGGCCTCGGGATGGCGCTTGCCTGCGCTGCGCTCCGCTATACGCGCGACGAAGGATTCGACACGCAACGCTTGCTCACGGACGATTGGCGTGAAGCCGCCATTCGCCTTTACATCGATCTTGGTTACGATCCGCTTATTACTGATCGGACCCATCCTGCGCGTTGGACGGCCTTGGCCGCACGCTTGGACCGTCCACAACTTCTCTCGCGCATGCGGCGTATGGAGCCCGCCGAACCGGAACCATTCCTCAGCCGCTTGAGACGAATCCTCGGTTTTGCTACCCTTGTGTAGTCCGGCTATTGCAGGGCTTTTCGCAGTTCATCCAAACTAGGCCGTACACTTCCCATGAATGGTGATTTCGATGTGATCGTCATAGGCGCCGGGCATGCCGGAATCGAGGCAGCGCTCGCGTCGGCCCGTGTCGGCTTGAATACTCTCATGGTCACACTCGACGTCAACACCATCGGCAAAATGAGCTGCAACCCCGCCATCGGCGGGATCGCGAAGGGCCAAGTCGTGCGCGAGGTGGACGCGCTGGGCGGCGAAATGGGGCGCTGCATCGACCGCACGGGCATTCAGTACAAAATGCTGAACCAGTCCAAGGGCCCCGCCGTGCATTCACCGCGCGCGCAGGCAGACCGCGATGCGTATCAGAAAGACATGCAGCGCGTCTGCGAAGCGCAGGAAAACCTTGCTCTGATGTCGACCTCGATTGACGATTATGTCATTCGCAACGGCGCGATTGCGGGTGTGGTGACGTCGAACGGCGACACGATCACGGCGAAAGCCGTTATCGTCTGCACGGGCACGTTCCTTGGCGGCAAACTGCATTACGGCATGGACGACGTGCCGGGCGGACGCGCGGGCGAAATGCCGGCGCAAGCGTTGTCAAACACATACAAGCAACTTGGGTTTCAGGTGGACCGGCAAAAGACCGGCACATGCCCGCGACTGCATACGGACACCATAGATTACGCCGCGTTGACACCGCAACCGGGTGACGAACAGCCGCGTCCATTCTCTTATTCAACGCCGATTGACGGCTTCAATCCGAACAAAGCGATGTGCTGGTTGACGAGCACGAGCGCGCACACGCACGCGATCATTACAGCGAACCTCGATCGCTCGCCGATGTTCACGGGAAAAATCGGCGCGACGGGTACTCGCTATTGTCCTAGCATCGAAGACAAGGTCTTCCGGTTCGCGGACAAGGATTCGCACCGCATATTTCTTGAGCCGGAAGGATTGACGACGCCCGAAGTCTACGTGAACGGGCTGTCCACCAGCTTGCCGGTTGATGTGCAGGTGGCGATGCTCAAGACGATACCAGGCCTTGAAGAGGCGGAAATTGTTCGCGCCGGATATGCGGTTGAATATGATTTTGTGCAGCCGACGGAATTGAGGCCGACGCTTGAAACGAAACGCGTGCGCGGGTTGTTTCATGCAGGACAAATCAATGGCACGTCAGGCTACGAGGAAGCGGCAGGGCAGGGCATGTTCGCCGCGCTGAACGCGATCCGATACGTCCGAGGCGAAGCGCCACTGCTCATCTCGCGCAGTGAAGCCTATATCGG
>Ga0163150_10009246_pt1 | contig 10948 bp, 9 predicted proteins | sample OliLakLV19P2IB_FD_148628 | JGI IMG/M metagenome (GOLD analysis project Ga0163150, IMG submission 148628) | Freshwater microbial mat bacterial communities from Lake Vanda, McMurdo Dry Valleys, Antarctica - Oligotrophic Lake LV.19.P2.IB | ecosystem: Environmental > Aquatic > Freshwater > Lake >...
GTTTTTTACAATATAATAAACATTCATATATTAACTCATTACAAACATCTATCTAATTGCATACCCTTATTTATTAAGAATTTTTTTATCACTCACAGTTTTGGCAAAAGGCAAAACAAAGGTTATGGAAGTTTTTACTTAAGTGATACAACCGTTTCCGAAGTAAAGTCTGTTCTTAAAACTTACGCTGGTAGCATCGTTTTTGAGTCTATTGTAGATGTCTCATTTGAGCAAACAATTAGCGATGCTTGGCGTAGATTAAAAAGCGGTCAAAACAGGCCTTATGAAAAGTCACGGATTTTTAAATATGCTTCCAAGCACAAAATGTCGTGGGAAAAACGTTATATGAAAATAAAATTGATTGAATTAATTGATTCCTCAGGAGGAGCATTACCTGACTTACAGTATCGGCATGAGCCATTGGACTGTTCAAATAATGAAGACACTTTAATTTATAATGGCTTTGATGACAACCCTGCTCTTGTAAGAACAAACCCGGATGATTTTGCATATTTTTTTGTCAGGTGCTTACTGGGGTTGCCAGAAATCTATGAATTCAGGACAAGGAGTGATGCGATTTATCAATATAAAGTAAGTAGCGACACTGTGGAACGATTCAAAGCCCCAGTAACATTCAAGGTTTTTGAGAATAATATATTTTCTTATGCAGAGTCGTTTAATAATAATATTACTGATACTGATTTTTCGTTTGAGCTTTTCATTAAGGATCCAATAATTCGAAGTTTAAGAACTACGATAAATTTAAGAACACCTATAAATTTTACTTTTCATCAATTCCTTAAAGATTATTTTCCTTCAGTTGGGTTTGCACTTATCCCATAAATTATTTTAAGAATGCCAAACTACCTCGCTATTACCCTCGGCCCTGTTTATAAAACAATCCTTCAGGCACGCAGCACCAGGGAGATTTGGGCTTCTTCGTATATATTTTCCATTGTGATGAGAGAAATCGTTAAAGCTTCATCTGGTTCCGGCCAATTGTTATCTCCTCTACAATTACCCGATAATGCCCATCGCTTTGGTGCTGGAATATATCCCGACAGAGCCTTTTGGTTGCTTAATAATAAAGATGATTATAACAAACTTCAAAAAGTAGTTGAAACTGCTTTTTCACAAATCAGTGATATAACAAAAATATCTGAACGGGATTTATCCTCTTATATCAGGCTCTATGCTGTAAAGCTGGAAAGAGAAGATAATGTAAATAATAGTATCATCCTTGAGCTTAACAAACTACTCGATATCCTGGAATTGCAGGAGAAAATTACTAACCCTAAAACAGATTTATTGGCGGGATTAGTTACCAGTATCCAGAGCCTTTATAAAGATGGGCATCAGCAGTTAGACAAGAACCGCTCAGTTTTTATCGAATATGATTGCAACAGTCCATTAAAACGGCTACCCTCCTTAATTGAACTGGCCACTGCTGATTTAAAATATAAACCCACCGTATCAAATACCGGATATAATCAATTAGTAACAGAACCAATCAGCCGGGAAGTTTGCGAAATGATAAAAAGCGGTAAAAACAGGGTTGAATATAATGCCGGGGAAGATCAGGTACAGGAGAACATAATACAAATTTTAAAAAAAGAGTATAAAAAAGATTTCCGGTTCCGTCATAAATATATTGCTTTTATAAAAGCTGATGGGGACTACATGGGATATACTCTCGGGGCTATTGGAAATTATTCTCAAAAAATAATTTATTTTTCAGAACTTTTATCAGCTTTTACTGGCAAGGCAGCTGAATTAATTGTGCAATATGGAGGCTTGCCCATTTATGCCGGTGGGGATGATTTATTGTTTACTGTTCCATTAGTTAACAGCAATGAGGATACAAGGAATTCTGCCGGGCAGAATATTTTTGAGCTTATTAATAAGATTGATGAGAAATTTCCTAAAACTGAATTAGCAGCTTTGGTTCCACAACCCAATCCGTTACCACCAGATTATATTGCTAAATTACCTTCCCTTAGTTATGGCATTTCATTTAGTTACTTTAAATATCCACTGGATGAAACTCTTCAAACAAGCAATAAAGCTTTGTATATCGCAAAGGATTTCCCAGGGAAAAATGCAGTCGCTTTCAAAGTAAGAAAACATAGTGGGCAAACATTCAATGCTTGCTTTTCTAAACAGGAAGCTTTTAAGAAATTCTTTACTTTACTTTCCTGGGTTTGGGATTTCAAAGATGATGCTTTTCTCACTTCTGTTATGTACAAACTGGCTCAATTGGAACCCCTGGTGTCCGATGCATTAATTAATGACAGGTTGGAGCATTTCTTCAAAAACCAGTTCAATGAAAAAGATCATGCTGATAAATACAATAAATACCTGAAGGCGGTGAGGGGGTTTGCAGCACAGCTATTTGAAGAAAACCGCAATATTTTTAATGATGATCAAATTTCTTCAAAAGAAACAATTCAAACATTATACGCCTGCCTTCGTTTTGTTCAGTTTATAAACCAGGAAGACCATGAATAAAAATATCTCAATACAGATAGAGCCTCTTGACTATTATTTCTTCGGAGGTGAGGAAACTTTTAACTCGGGTGCAAAAGAAATTACAAATTACCATGTTAAATCTAACCGTACACCCCAGCAAACAGGATTAATTGGACTGTTGCGACATGCACTCTTTGAAGGAGGTCACCCACATAATATCGGAAATAGTTTTGATGGAACTAACACGGACTTTGGTTATTTGAAAAAAATATCACCATTATTTATTTCAGATTCAAACGGTAATATTCTGCTACCTGCTCCCGCAAATATCACCCCCCAAAAAGGAATTATTAGCATAGCATTCAAAAACGAAGGTGCCTTTTTTAAAAATGGCGAATGGGAAAACTATACAGTTGCTGCAAATAATTATGATGCCAAATACGGACTGGGAGATTGGTGGATAAATATTTCAACCAGTGAATTGGTAGAGTCAAAAAATATATTTACAACTAAAGACCATATCGGTATCAATAAGCAAAAACAGTTGGATAACCGTTCTGCGGAAGGAGGCTTTTATAAGCAGGAATTTATTTCAATGACCAAAGGTTATTCGTTTTCAGTTATTGCTGAGTTAGACGAAAGTGTAATACCGGACGATTTACCCCGTCAATTACCATTCGGCGGTGAAAAAAGAACATTTGCTGTAAAATATAAACAAACAGATTTCCCGGACTGGCAATCGATACAAACGAAAACACGGCAGGCTTTTTTACCTTATGCCGGAAACAATCCATGTATTATTTTATTATCCGATACTTATATCAGCAACCTTGATGAATTGAATTCCTATTTGTCTTTTGCAATAATGGATGAATCACCATTCCGGAACATTATAACACCCGGATCAGTAAGAAACTTTGGAAATTTTAGCCGCAACCCTGTTGAGGGAGGAAATAAAATGTATAAAACCAGGAACGTAACCTACCTGCTTAAAAGAGGATCAGTTTTATTTTTAAAAAGAGGGAAAGCAGATGATGTTTCTACTATGCTCGATAACCAAAGCTTCCAGAACATTGGGTATAATCATTTTTTAACATACAATAATTAATTGTCAGTTATGAATACAAACATTTACAGGATTAAAGTAATAACCAATCTGCATGCAGGCAGCGGCGATGCCGGTTATGGTATTGTTGATAAATTGGTGCAGCGAGATGCTACCAGTAATATTCCTGCTATTTATGCTTCTGGAATAAAAGGGGCCATAAGGGAGTTTTTTGATAAACATTTACGAAAAACATACTTGGCTGAGGTTTTTGGGGATGAAGGAAATGCCAGCACTGGTTCCAGAGCTGGTCAATATCGTTTTTTATCTGCGGATTTATTAGCAATTCCTGCCCCACAGGAACAAACGCCGTATTATCAGTTGATATGTGATTCTACCCATATTGCCGGACTGCAACAGAAATATCAGAAATTGGATTCCGGTTTTTCTATCGGCATACAAGGTTATACTAATAATGCTGTAGGTTTTAAAGAAGCCTGCAGTGACTTACCCGTCATTGCCCGGAACCACCTCGAAAACGGGCAGAGTAAAAATCTTTGGTATGAAGAAGTGGTACCTCATCAAAGTGAATTCATCATGGCTATACAATTTCCTGAAAATGATACAAACATTACTGACTTTAATACAAGTTTGAATGGAAACGTAATACAGGTTGGCGGAAATGCTACTGTGGGTTATGGGCTTTGTTCTTTTTCAAAAATAAATTAACTGTAACATGAAAGATAGAATTAAAAAATATATTCCACTGGCTTTACAGGGCATCCAGTTGCAACTGTCTCCAGGCAATAATGAAGTAAATGAAAAATATGATGGTTATGCGGCATCACTTGGGCCAGCCATCATTACAAGTGGTTTACTGCCTGCAATTGCTTTTTATACTGACCTGCATCGCTCCGGTGAGGGCGATGTGAGAAGGTTTAAAATTATTAAACTCATTACCAGTATTTTAACCAATGATGGGGAAACAATACTAAACCCGAATTCAGATAACAGCCTTCTTGAACATCTATTACTACCTGCGAATAACACCCGTCTTTTTCGTGACAAGATTCTTGATGCTGTAATAGCCCTTAAGTTGGCTTTCCGAAATTTTAAACATGTTTAAACAATGCACTATGCACCTGAAAGATTTTTTTTATAAAGAGTATTTCACCAGAGAATTTCAGATTACTGAGAATGGCAGAAGGAGTAACCGTCGTTTTGATCCACGTAAACCTCTGATTGAGAATAGGGATCAATTTACCGAAATAAAAAAACAAAACAAACCAGTATTTGCTGCAGCTAATGAGATACTCAGAAATGTAACATTGCAACCCAATGATTACAATTTGCTGAAACATCCACAATTTGCAAATATTGCATCGGAATGTATTAATGTGACTACTACCTATCCAGGATTGATATTAGGTACTGGTTATGTACATGAGACCAATAATGAGGCGGAATTTAAATTGGGGTTTTATTTCGATCATACAACAGGTCTTCCCTGTATTCCCGGCAGCAGCATAAAAGGTGTATTACGAAGTGTCTTTCCCGATTTCAATCAAAAACATCCTTTTAAAACTATTGTTAACATTAATGAAAGGCAACAGTCAAAAGTGAATTTTTTGACAGAAATACTGGGGTGGGAAAATGAAGCTGATAAAGTTTCAAAAATTCACCAGTTGGAGCTGGCCATTTTTAAAGGAGTGGCTTTAAATGAGACAAAACTTCTTTTTGACACTGGTAAAGAGGATATCGAATTTTCAAGTATTTACAAACGATTCTGTTTCTATAATGGCTATATCAGCGGGGCCAGAGGAAATAAAATTTTTGAAACGGATACTATAACCCCACATGGAACTGATCCGCTTAAAAGCCCTACTCCACTTAATTTCCTGAAAATAAGGCCCAATGTAACCTTTACACTACCAATGATATTTGGTGACCTCGGTTTTTTAAACCTTGAAAGAGGTAGCATACTAAACTTATTTAATAACATAATTACAACCACCGGCATCGGTGCCAAAACAAACGTAGGCTATGGTCAGTTCAAATAAACAAACCATTAAAAAAAATACTATGCCTGTATTAACAAAAACTACGGAGAAAAAAACCACTTCTAAAACGGTATCATCAACGGTTACCAGTTTGTGGGTAGTCTTCAACCTGCCGCTCCACTATGGAGATATACAACTTTTCAGAGAAGCAATACTACATTGTATTAAGGAGGATCAGGAACGTATTATTGTAAGCAATGAAGATGATAGGAAAGGGGATAAAGAAAAGAATATAAGTACCTACCCAGTAGTACAGTTTAGATGCCACCAGCAAAAGGCTGCGATCTTTGCCATCAAACAGGGAGTGCATATAATAGAAAAATTCTTACTACAATATTGCCATGCTGACAAACGAAAAACTAATCCCTTTCCATGGAATGGAGATAAATGGCACTTGCAGGATGTAATAAAAGAAAAGGAAAACAATTTTGAAGTAAAGCTAGTCAACCCTAAACTGCGGATTAAGCCGGTAGTGTACCGGCTGCATGCCTGGTTGCCATTCAGCAAGGACAACTATGAGAACTGGTGGAAGCCCAACCGCAACCTGTCTGATACAGAAAAAACAAAGAAGCTGGAACAAATACTGACTGGTCATCTCTGTGCCTTTATACAGCATACTGGTGGCTATATACCCCGCCATAAATTTAAACTCAGCATATTAGATAAAGACAGGCTGAAAAAAATATTTTATAAGGAAGTCGGTCAGGTGGCCTTTGATATTCGTTATACAGTAAACTTGTTGTTGCCTGAACGCATTGGATTAGGCAACCACCCGGCCTTTGGCTTTGGCTGGCAAAAACTGGAAACGGAATAGCCATTGCCCTAAAAAGCAATTTGATCTTTGACCGGCGGACTTTATGCACTTATAATATTTATAAGGGCAGTTGCATAATTTTAGTAAACCACAATTCATTTTGTATGGTTAATCTGCCATCGCTTCGTTATGTAAGGGCACAAAAAAATAAGTGGCTGGCCTGTGTCAGCCTTCACAGCCTGCAGCATTTGTTAAAACTTTCCCTACGAAAAATTCAGCACTTAGAGAAAGTAAAAAAATATACCTTTTTCACTATTCCAAAGAAAAATGGTTCGGAAAGAATTATTGAAAACCCTGATGATACGCTGAAAGAATTGCAACGCAACATCAACAGTTACCTGCAGGCTGTGTATTATTTTGTAAAACATCCCGCTTCCTATGGCTTCTGTATGAATGTAAAAAGAGATAAATATCCCTGTACTGTGTATACCCATGCCCTTCAGCATACAGGTTGCCAATACCTGCTCAACGCCGATTTAAAAGATTTTTTTCATACCATAACCTGGCAAAAGTTATTCGAAGTATTACAAAACCCGCCGTTTATTCATGATCAGGACTGTATAAAATGGATATGCGACATCACAACTCATTCAAACAGGTTACCCATGGGTGCCCCAACTTCTCCCGTTCTTAGTAATCTTGCTGCTGGTAAACTTGATTTAGCAATGACAGCATTGGCAAATAAATTTCAATGCAAATACACCCGGTTTGCAGACGATTTATCTTTTTCTTCTGGTAATCTTTATCCTGATAATCTTAAAAAGGATGTAGTTCAAACAATTCAGGAGCATGGTTTTGTACCCAATCTGCAAAAAATTAAAGAGTATGGTAAAGGGGATATTAAAATAATTACTGGCCTGCAGGTAGCAGAACATGTTACACTGGGTGCCGCTTACTGGCAAAAAACAGATATGCTGGTGCAGCAACTAAAGGCAATAAAATGTTTGTTGCAAACCAGGCCTTCTATTACCATACACAATCAGGCTGAGGATATTAAAGAAAGGATTAATGGTTTTCTTGCATTTGCACAAATGATAGGTGGCCCTGAAAATGAAAAAATACAACAGGTAGAGGCAAGGCTCGGCAATATTGAAGAGGAGCTTGAAGTGTATGAAAGCCTTGCCTGGGATGAAATTCCTTACCAATTTTAATATGCAACTTATTATAGACAGTTACGGAATTGATTTAGCAATAGACAACAACCGGCTTACCATACAAAAAGGCGGGGTGGTAAAGCATTTAGTACCGTCAAAATTAACAGCCATTCATGTTTTCACCTCATGCACCCTTACTTCCCCGGTGGTTGTCTGGGCAGCCGTAAATGACATACCCATGCTGCTGTATAATAACAAAGGACAGGTGGCAGCCAGGCTTTGGCAACCGCATTTTGGCAGCCATGCTGCGATCCGGATCCGTCAAATACATTTTTGCCAGTCGGCAGATGCCTGTATCTGGCTAAAACAATTATTGCTTAAAAAAGCAATAGCACAATTGCATTTACATAAACAGCTTCCTGTTCAGTCGAATCATGCAATTATTACAGAAAGGATATCCATACTGGTAAACCGGTTGAAAAATGATACCGGAATTAACCTTAACTGGTTGCGCAGCATTGAGGCCGGCATCAGCCGCTGGTATTGGGCAGGCGTAGCTCATGCTCTCCGCAACCACATTAAATTAAACCCCCGGAAGATTCGCCCAGCCAAAGACAAGTTTAATGCATTGCTCAATTATTTGTATGGAACATTGTATGGTATTGTAGAAGGCTGTTTGCTAGCAGCTGGATTAGATCCGCATATAAGCATTATGCACCGTATGGAGTATAACACGCCGTCATTTGTATTTGATGTTATTGAGCCTTTCAGGCACTGGGCTGATGAGTTTCTGGTTCAACAAGTTTTAAAAGGGGCTTTAAAGCCGGGTTATACAGAAGAAAAAAATGGAACTATTCTCCTTACACCGGAGGGTAAGAAAGCTATATTAACGCAATGGTTTATATATCTGAACGAAAGAATAGCAGCTCCAAAAAAAATGATAAAGCGAAAAGACCAGGTGCAGCAATTATGCTCGGGGCTGGCTGCACAATTGTTGAAACAACACAAAGAACTGAACAAATCAAAGTAATATGACCTGGCTTTTTTGTTATGATATAGAGAACGATAGCATCCGGCAAAAACTGGCCCGGTACCTGGAAAAATCCGGATGGGAAAGGTTGCAAAAAAGTGTATTTGCCAATTCAATGGAAATAAAAGAGTTTAACCGTTATTTTAAAAAAATAAAAGACCGGTTCGGGGCAAAATTAGAAACTACCGACAAGATATATACCTGGCCAGTAAACGATAACCAGTTTGCCAATGCGGCAATAATAGGCCAGAGTTATGATGCAAAGTGGATTCAGAACGGGTATGTGATAATGTATGTAGGGGAGGAAAATTTGTTAAAATGACAAAATTGCATGTTGAAAACGGCTGTTAATCTCCTGAAAATGAGATTGTCCTAAAAATAATGGTTTGATAACGAGTTTGCACAATAGGCGACTGAGACTTATAAGCTTCAATTCTGGCTTCTACACCTTCAGTTTGATAACGAGTTTGCACAATAGGCGACTGAGACATGCAACACTTCCCCGTCACTGTTAGTGAAAAGGGTTTGATAACGAGTTTGCACAATAGGCGACTGAGACATTTGTTAATATAATACCAGTCGCCGTTGAAAGTTTGATAACGAGTTTGCACAATAGGCGACTGAGACCAAAATAATGTTACCTAACGCAAACACTAAAGGTTTGATAACGAGTTTGCACAATAGGCGACTGAGACTTTTTACAATCTCACGACACTCGGATTCAGGGTTTGATAACGAGTTTGCACAATAGGCGACTGAGACTTTACATCCGCCCTCAGGCTCAGCATAAATACGGTTTGATAACGAGTTTGCACAATAGGCGACTGAGACATTGCGTCCCGCAATTTTAAAAACTCCTGTGGGTTTGATAACGAGTTTGCACAATAGGCGACTGAGACTTCCAAACTTAACAACCATTTTGCCTTCTTCAGTTTGATAACGAGTTTGCACAATAGGCGACTGAGACTCTTGGTGCTGTCAATTTTAAACAGATAAAAGCCGGGTTTGATAACGAGTTTGCACAATAGGCGACTGAGACAGTATTACTTCTGTTTGTGGATGAAGTTTTCCAGGTTTGATAACGAGTTTGCACAATAGGCGACTGAGACTATCTAATAGTTTATTCATTATTTCATTACTTATGTTTGATAACGAGTTTGCACAATAGGCGACTGAGACTTTAAACATTGAAATTGTATATCTTTTAGCATGTTTGATAACGAGTTTGCACAATAGGCGACTGAGACACAAGTCCCTACGTTTTGAGCCACCCCGTTAAGTTTGATAACGAGTTTGCACAATAGGCGACTGAGACTTTTCTTTGTATTTTTTGGTCAATTGTTGGCTTGTTTGATAACGAGTTTGCACAATAGGCGACTGAGACATTTCCTTTGGAATCGATACCCCAGTTTCTCTCGGTTTGATAACGAGTTTGCAAAATAGGCGACTGATGGCCCCAATAAAATCATTGAGTTACTACAAGTCAATGATAGAATCTGTAGAATTAATTAAAATGGAATACCTGGGCAGGTAACTAATCGGGTTTAAATTTTCACACAGTTTTGTAGCCTTCCCCGATATAACCAATATGTATTAAAAGATAATTTCTTTAAAGGTTGAATTCTCTTGTTAAAATATAGAGTATGAACAAGAAAATTTCAGATTCACTTTTTCATTCTATAAAGTCTTTGATTGAAGAGGCCACAAGTATACCACCCGCATTATAAATTCTACAATGGTATTTACTTACTTTTAAATAAGACGTTTAATAGTAGGAAAAAAACAAGGAGGGCATGGAAGGGCAACTTATGAATAAGAAACACTTAAAAGATTGAGTGATCGGCTTGGTAAAATATTGGGGCGTGGATATTCAGTAGACAATCTTTAATACATACGACTTTTCTTCCTTGAATACTCAAAATCTGAATCACTGTCTCGTAAATTTGAACCAGGGGATACTTTGCTGTTCACACTATATATCGTTGCTTAAAATAAATAGTAGAGTGGAAAGAAATTTTTATGAATCAGACGCAACTCAAAATAGTTGGTCTGTCAGAGAACTGAAACTGCAATATCATTGCTCGCTGTATCACCGATTAGCTTACATCTTTACTAGAATTATTTTCGAATCATTATCCGCAATATGCCAAAGAACATGATACTAATCAGTTGAATTTGTTTAGTTTATAACAAGACGATAGTGGATATTCACCGGTAATTTCCGGGCTATCTGACATTGTGGTCAGCGGTTACAGAAAAACTATAGGGGCTTTTTTTTCTCACTTTCTTGCTCTCACTTTTTTCTTTAATAATAGTTGTAGAATAACACATGACGTTCAGAACAGTTCAGAACGGTTAAACAGAACTATACATTTACTTTTAAATTGTACTCTCTTCTCATGTGGGTTCAACTGCTGTTAATACACAATATTATTA
>Ga0163150_10009250_pt1 | contig 10945 bp, 10 predicted proteins | sample OliLakLV19P2IB_FD_148628 | JGI IMG/M metagenome (GOLD analysis project Ga0163150, IMG submission 148628) | Freshwater microbial mat bacterial communities from Lake Vanda, McMurdo Dry Valleys, Antarctica - Oligotrophic Lake LV.19.P2.IB | ecosystem: Environmental > Aquatic > Freshwater > Lake >...
AGAGCACGCGTTTTTTGGTGTCGTATTCTTCGTCGCTCGTGGAAGTGGAGTTGACCTCGATGATGTCGTTGTCCGCGTAGTACGTGCCGATGCCCGTCGCGGCGAGTTGACTATTGCCGCCGCTGTCGCTCACGCTGGTGAACGAATAGACCTCGTCGTCGGTGTTGTTCGGGTTGTGCGCGCGCAGTCCGTCGGCGTCAAGCACGGTGATTACGTCGCGGCCGCTGGTGGTGAAGCCATAGACCGCCATCGACCGCGCGCCCTGCGGCACGTCGAACCGCCAGCGAATCGCCGTGGTCATGTCGCCGGCGGTGCGATAGTTCCAGGTATTGATCGTCAACACGTCGGCGCTGGCCGGCCCCCAACCCCCTTCGCCATCGCCCGGCCGCACCGTGGCAAACCACGGCGTATAGCCCAACATCGTCTGCGTGCCGGAACCGCCGGTCAGCGTGATAATGTTGGCGTTATCGATCGCGTTCTGCGCAGTCGGATGCAGCGAGACCGTCTTCGCCAGACCAGGAGCCGTGCCGGAGACCCGGCGCGCAAAATAGGTTGTGACGTTGTCAAGCGTGATCCCGCCCGTGGGCAGCGCGCCGCCGGAATTGCTCACCCGGATCGGGTCGCCGTTCGCCAGCGGCACTTCGGTTGAGAGCGTGCAGATGTTACTCGAGTGCGTCCAAGTCGGATCAGTCCCGACTTTCGTACCGTAGCTGGCCGTCACGCCGTCGACGGTCGTTTGGCTCGCGCCGAGCGTGCATTCCGGTCCGGAACGCAGCAGCAGAATCCAGTGGTTGACCGCGTAGTCATTCGCTGAGGCGGTGGGCGTACCGGCGTTGTTATTAAACGTGACGGTTGTTTTCAGCCGCGCCGTATGCGTGCCGCTGCCGGTGTTGGTGAAGTTCAAATCGCCGGTGCCGGCGAGCGCTGCCGCGCGGGTCAAATGCGCCGTGAACGTCGTCGACGATTGCACGTCGACGAACACGCGCGTACTGGCCGTGAGCGTCCCACTGGACAGGGCCGGCAATGTGGTCGTCGTCGTGAACGAAATCCCGTCGCCGTCCACCAAGCCATGAGCGCCCGCTGTCGTGACCACGTCCGTAGAGGTATCGACGGTCGCCGTGGAGGAAGTGGTCGCCGTCTGCACAAAGGCGTCGGTGTCCAGCATCGACGCGCCGTGATTTACCGGGCTGAAGACGGACGACTTCGTGATCGCCGTCGCACCGTCGGGCGCCAGCAGGCCGCCAACTTGCGGAGCTTGCCAGCCGGGAATTGCGTCGCCGTCAGCAGCCAGCACGTGGCCAATGGTGATGCCCGTCGCATCCACGCCGCCGCCGGTCTGCGGCCCCGGTACAAACCCGCCTGCGCCGCCGTTGGCCGCGGGATCCCAAATCGGCACGTCGCCGCTGTCGGCCGCGCCGGCGTCCCCTAGGTCCTGCACGTCCAGCGTGTCGAATGTGAAGTCGCCGTCCCCTTCGGCCAGCAAGGCTTGCCGCGCCGTGGCCGTGGCGGCGTTGGTGATATCGGTGAGCTCGCCGAGCTCGCTGACTCCCATGCCGCCGCCGGCGACGTCGATCGGGATCCAGAAGCCGTTGGGATATACGCCCTCATACGCCAGCGCCTGGCCGTCGGTCGGCGCATTCGCGCCCGTGACCTTCACGTCGCCAGTGAGTTGGCGCAAGCGTGTGACTGTGCGTCCGCCGGCGGGCGGCTGTGCCGCGGCCGGCGCGCACAGCATGGCGCCGATCAACAACCCGACCAGCAAACCGTGTAATTTTTCGCTAACGCCTACCATTGGCCGTGCAACCTCGGTCCGGGCATGAGTTTGAAAGTGGGCGTGCCGGCGCTGGCGAACTTGAGCGTGCCGATCCCGGGCGGCAGCGTCACATACTCGCCGTCGGCCAACACGTATTTGTCAGCGCCCGCCGTGGCATCGGCGACGACCGCGGCCTCCGTCGCGAAGTAGATATCCGCGGAGTCCGCGTCGCCGTCGGTTTGTTTGCCGATGTGACCGACCAGGTACGAGCGGTCCGGATTGAGCAACACTTGCGACGGCGTCACCGCCGCCGCGAAGACCGCCGGCCGTCCGTCGATCGACGTAGGGTTAGCCATCGATATCCCTCTGAATCGTAAACGTGATTTGAATCACGCTGGCAAATTGCAGCTTCTGCTCCAGCCAGTCGCGATCGTACAGCGGTTCCGCGCCCGGTTCGAAACTCACGCCGCGGCCGCCGAGCGTGCGGTAGTTGCTGTAGCGATCGCGGATTTCAATCACCAGCGCCAGCCAGGGATCGCAGCTCTCCGGCGTTTTGTCCCGCACCTTGGCCATCACGCCGACGTCGATGCCCCATTGCTCTTGCACGCGGTTGCGCGCGATCAGTTCGTTCGACACGTCGCGCGTGGCCACCAACACCAGCGGTCCGCCGCCGCGTTCCAGTTCCAGCTTGGGGCTGTACTGGCGCTCGGCGGTGAATTGCACCGAAAACAGTTGCGCGTTGAGGTCATTCACGACCTCGTCCGCAATCTCGATCGCGACGTCGTTGAGCACTTGCGCTACGCGCTCCGTCCCAACGCCGCGATCTGGTAATTCACGTTGCCGGCCGACGCCGCCAGGCGCAACAGGTGATTGGTCGTGTCCGCCACGGCGTAGGCCGGGTCGTTCGGGGCGGCGAGCATTAAAAATCCGCCCGGCCGGACAGTGACCTTAAAGGTGTCGTCGGCCGCAAAGGGCGCCTGCCAGGCCGCTCCGGTGCCATTGCCGCCGACGATCAAATCGCCGGCGCTCGTACTGAGGTTCAAAATCAACACCGCGACCACCTCGGCCAGCGTCACCACATTCCGCGTGGGGTCGGTCGTCGGCGACCAGTTGGCCAGGTCGAACATATCCAGGTCAACGTTGGCCCCGCTGATAATCGGCAGCCCAGCGTTGGCAGCGCCTTTGTTGACCATGATCCGATCGGCCTTGTTGGCCGTCGTCCCTTCGGTCAGGCTCAGCGAAGCGGCGAGCTGGGCGATCACGTCGCCGAACGACACGCCGCCGTTGCTGTCGTTGAGTTTCACTTTCAAATCAACCGTACAGACTAAATCCGTCAGAGACGCGGCCATGGAAAAAACCTTCTATTCGCTGGGAATCAATTTCGTATGCACGCGGAGCTGCACGCCGTAGGGATCGCAGGGCCGAAAGCAGTCCTGCCCCGCGAGCGGCAACACCTCATAAGTTTTCAACTGGCCGGCGACGGTCACTTCGAACACGGCGCCGACCCGCGGCAATGTCACGACGCCCAGCAGCACCAGGTCCGCGGCGGTGATCGTAAAATCCCACTGCTCGTGCTGCTCCAGCACGCCGCCCGATTCGACGACTGCTTCCCGTCGTCCATAGGTCGCGATCAAGGACACCGCCGCCTCGCCATCGCGGTACGTCACCGGCTGGCCGGCGTGCGCTTTCATGCGCGTCGCCAACCGGGCCGCACCGATGAACATCCGATCTCCCACGCTGAGCTCCGTGTGTCCGTGCGCGGGAATTACTGTTCCGCAAACCAGGCCCGCAAGGCATCGATCACAAAGCGGCCGGTCGTCGTGCCGGTCGTCTTTTCCAGGTGCGCGATCAAGCCCAACGGATTGGCCGTGGCCGCGATCGTGAACACGGCGTCCGGCAACACCAGCACGGCGTTGACGTAGATCTGCACGTCGGCCGGGTTGCGCGTGTCGAACCACACGGTAGTGCGATTGGCCACCGCCGAGCCCGCCACAATGTCGGCGGTCGTGTCAGTGGCCGCGACTTCGGTCACGGCGTCATCGCTTTCGGCCAGCACATTCAGTGAGCCGCCGTCGATGTGCGCGAACACGCTGGTGCCGATCGCGTCGGCATCGGTCGTGCTGGTGCCGTCGGCGATGCCGATATTGAAATCGACTGCCGCGCCCGAGCCGGCGTCTGCCGGCCGGAAGACCGCTTCAATGATCGCGTTGGCGTCCTTGGAAAACTTGTCCGTGCTCAACAGGTCGATGCACTGCGCTTCGCTCGTGGCCGTCAGCTCCAGCGAAGCCGCGCCGCCCAGGATCTTGGGAAACCCAAAGCCCCCCACGGCCTGCGTCCCCGTCGGCACGCTCAGATAACCGTCGCGCAACGCGTCGACGTCATACCGCGGCCGCACATTGAACGCCACTTCCACGGTCGTGGCCGCCGCGACGGCGTCCGCTTGCACACGTCCCAAGTAGAAGTCGCGATCGTTGACCTTCTTGTAGGTCACCACGTTCGCCGAATGATCCCACCAGGCTTCGCAACCATACAGCAAAGCGATGTCGGCCGCCTTCGCGACTTTGAACGTGCCAAAGACTTGCACGGCGCCCTGGGCCCCGGCTGCAATCGCGTCGGTGGCCACCGCGGCCCGGCCGTCGCCGAGTTGCAACACCTGGCCTGCGGACAACGCCACGGCCGGCGTGTAGTCAACAAAGTTCCCCGCCTGGCGGAGGCTGGCTTCAGACATGTTTCACCTGCAAACCGAAAAGTTAAATGAATTGGAAACGGTTTCGCGTACGCCCGCCGGCGAGGCACTACTGGCCGTTGGCCTTGGTCGCGGCGCGATGATCTTGGAAGGCGACGCCGAAATCGAAGTAGCAGCGCCACTGCATGCCGAGCACGTTGAAATCGGTTTCTGCCGATTCGATCGTGGGCGTGCGCGCCCCCATCAGGTAGGCCAGCTCCACCGCGGCAATGTCGTTGGGATTGCCGAACAGGTACCAGCCGGTGGCCGAGTAGCCCGTCATGGCCGGGTTATCGAGGTACGGCGACACAACCGGTCGATATTTGCCGGCGTGCGGGTTGCTATTGGGACTCGATTTGTTGGCGGTCGTCGTCTCGTTGACGAACTGATCCTTGAACAGCTGACCGGCCAAAACCTCAAGCGCGGCCGGCACCAGCAAAATGGACGGCGCCAACACAATCGGTTTGCCATCGGCGTCGACTTGCTGACGGAACAACAAGAGCTGCGCGGTCAAACCCGAGATCGACAATGCCGATCCCGCGCCCGTGGCCAGGTTCTTGTTGTTGGCGTGGAAGAAGCTGTTCAAGTTCGACAGGACCAGACTGAACACCGCCTCTTCGACCGATAATGCCGTCATGCGGCCGAGTACCTTGGGAATCTGCAAGAAGGCGCCCAAGTCGTCGTTCGTCATCTGTTGCCGATTGAGCGCGATCATCCGGCCAACCGTGTCGATCTGGTTGCTGTAGGTCTGGTCGCTCAATTCAGTGTGCTTGAGCTCGCCCGTCGGTCCGACCTTCTCCAACTTGCCGGATCCGGTCATGCGATAGCGGGTGTGCTGCTTAAAGTCGGAGTGATCGACCTGGCTGCAAATCTGGTTGCTGACCACGGGCACTGCGAAGTAACTTTCCAACAGCGCCTTGTTCGCCACGTTGGACAACGTGCCGGACATGCTCACGTTCGAAAAACCGCCCGAGGCGCGGAGTTCGCGATCGGCGTCCAGTGCCGCCCTAATGACGGCATTGTTCACGCGACCTGGTCGCACATATTTGCCCGTCGCACGAATCACCTCGTACATCAGCGTGTGCAAGCCGGCTCCGCGCAGCTCGAGGCTATTCGCCATATTCAGCGTCTTCTCGTCGTAGTGCTTCTTGAGCGTGTCCTCCGAGATGCCGGCGGACAGGCACAACGACGCTTCGAGCGGCTTGCCGAGGATCTCTTCCTCGCCAGCCATGTGGATCGCCGGGCCCTTGGCGCGCCCCTTCCGCATCGCTTCGAGTTCGGTCTTGTCGACGCTCCAGTTCTGTTCGACAGCATGGGCCGCGATCGACACCTTGCGGGACGTCTTGACACCATTCGCAGTGGCCTCGATCGTCAGCTCCGGATCGCCATGCTTGGCGCAGATCTCGCGAATCCGCTCAACCGACTGCAGCTCCTCGGCAACAGCGGCGCGCACGTTCTTGCGTGCGAGCGCTACCGGATCCTCGCCATCATCCCCACCGGCCGCGGCCTTCACTTGACCGCCCTTGGGGGGCGTCGCCGGCGGACCTGTCGGATTCTGTTCCGCTGCGAAGGCCTTCTGCATGAACTTCGCTTGCGATTCGCTCAGCGCAGCCACATCGAACCCTTGCGCCGCGACAAACTCTTCGAACGTCATTTTGCTACTCCCTCTGGATTGACTCGCGGCCACCCGCGCGCTGGTTTTCCCGTCGGCGCCGCCGGGAACGAAACTGACTTCGCCGAGTACCGTGCGTCGCGCAATCAACGCTGGCCCCCGCACCGTCTGCCCGTTCACGACCGCCGTACTGCCTTCGTTCAGACTTTCGAGCTCCTCAATGCCGACCCCGACGGACGCCTGCCAAGGGAACTTGTTTTTCGCGGTCGCCAACACTTCCTGGGCGGCCGGGCCCGTTCCGCTGACAACGCCGGCCAACGTCAACCGCGTCGGCGAGATGTCCACTTCGTCGGAATGACCGACGAGCTGATTCGCGTCGTGATTCTTGAGAATCGGCGTGCTCTTGGCGGCGCGGCGCATGCCGGCCAGGTCGAGCACGATCGGACGAAAGAACGTGGTCACGCGCATCAGGCCGCCGGTGTAGGCGACCATGGAAAAGCGCGGCAGCTGTTGTTGTTCCGACCCATCCGCCGCGGCCGCGGTGATCTCGCTCCATTCGAGCGACGACGCGGTTAGCTGCAGGCATTGCTGCTCGGCGCTGAGCGCCGCAGCCACGATGAGGTTAGGCATTCGCCGGCTCCTTTTTCTTGGAGTCGGCCGGCTTCTCACTTTCCTCGTCGGTCTCTTCCTCTTCGTCGTCTGGCGATTTGCTGACTACCTGATTCCACGGCACGCCTTGCTCTTCGCACAGCTTGATCTCTTCGGCGCGTTGCATGATCGCATCGCGCCAATCCTGACCTTGTGCCGCGTAGTAATGCGCCAGCGTCAGCAGATTGTTGCGCAATAAGATTTCGGCGGCGTTGGCTTCCTTGGCTGGATCAACGTGTTCGTTGCCATCCCAGAACCATTGCCACTGCCAGGCTGCAAAGGGGCCATCCTCGGGCAGCAAGCCCGGGATCATCGCCGCTTCATCCAGCCAGGCGAGGAACACTCGATCCAGACACACAATGGCCAGGTCATCGCGATCGACCGTCTGACTCTTATAGTAGACCTGGTGATCGAGCCGCCCGGAGGCGTAGTTGTAGGAAGCGGAATTGCCGGCCGCGACGTTGTACGGCATGTTCACACACCGCGCCGCCTCGTTCAAAATCTTGCTGACAAACGAATCGTAAGTCGTCGTCGGCTGCTTGGCGTCGATCTGGTTGATGTCCCAGCCTGCCGGCAAGGTGACGAAGCTCCGCGGCTCCAGTTCGACAACGTCGCCGGAATCATATTTTTCAACATCCTCCGGCGGCACGTTCGCCTTAATGACGCCGGCGTGATCTGCTGCGGCCTCGGCCGCGGCGATGACGGCCAGCGTGAACCGCCTCAGCTGCGCAAAGAGATGCAACGCCGGCACGATCTCCGGAATGCCGCGGTACTGCTCGGCGCGCTCGCAAATGCAACGCCGGCACGATCTCCGGAATGCCGCGGTACTGCTCGGCGCGCTCGCAACGGAACCAATGCACAATCTGCGAGGCGTCGACCGGCCGACTTTTCCAATCGTTGATGCCGAGCTCGCGGCCCACGGGTCGATCGAGAATGTCATACGCGACTGGGTTGCCGGATTCGTCAAAGCGAATGCCATCAATCCGTTGCGAGTCCGTGACGCTCAGGTCCGTACTGGTCACGCGCTCCGGAGCGATCAAACGCAGGTCCAGCTTGATAGCGCTCGCCAACCGCGGGTTGGTCACCAGCTGCAGGAACGCTTCACCGTCGACGGCCCGACCGCGACGCATAATCCGCAGCTTCTCCGCCAGCCGAACTTGTTTGGCCCAATGGGCAAAAGCGCGTTCGACCCGCTGATTGCCGACCACATCCTTCGTGTTCAGCTGCAGCCGCGGTCCGCGGCCAATGCAATCATTGGCCAGCGTGCGCATCATTCCCGACAGGTAACTGTTATTGTCCGTTTCGTAGCGGCCGCGATTCCTCAGGATCCTGCGGACCTGGGCGCTATTGCAGCGTTCGGCAGAGAGTCCGTCCGCGTAACGCCATTGCTTGCGGTTTTCGTCGTTTGTCGCGGCGGTGTCGAAAGAGGCGTGCGCATTGCCGCCCACAAATCGCACTTCGCGCGGCCGCTCAGCTCGCACAGGCGCAGCCGGCGGACGTCGAAAGAGCTGTTTGAACGCTTGGAGCATTACCGAGTGCCGGGCGGAATGAATTTGCCGTAGCCGACCGCACGGATCGGCCGCGTCGCGGCATCCTTCGCCCGCAGGTATTTGTCCGCCTCGATCAGTTGGCCGAGGTCGTGTTCCTCGACGCTGCCGGCGTCATTGGTCATCCGCTTCGGCGCAGACGCCACGTCTTCGATCTGTTCGCTGAGATTTGCCATCAAGGGGATGTTTCGCCCCGTCGCCGGCGGCGGCAAGGCGCGAAGTTACACCGGTGTAACTTACTCGGAAAACAATCAGCATTCGTGACGTTCGCTGGTGATATAGGTCCGTCCGCAATGCCGGCACTCGCGTTTGCGGCGAGTGATCCGGTTCGTCTTACCGTTCACCGTCGCCATCACCTGCCGTGTCCACACCACGCGACTCTGGGCGCAATTGCAGGATCGGCAGCGTTCCGGGCTAACCTCGGCGGCACTCACCTGCGTTGCTCCCGCTTGGCGCGCAGCTTCGCCGACATGCTCATCGCCGGCGGCGGCGCGACCTTCGACGCCGCCCGGCCTTCTCCCACCTCGATCAGCTTGACCCCTTCCATGCTGGCCACGACGTGACAGCCGACGAACACGTCGAGCCAGTGATTCTCTTTGCCCGGTAGCAGCTTCCAGACCCAGACCATCCGCCCCTTGCCGTAGGCTTCCTCGGCAAATTCGGCGGTTAAGTGCTCGGCCAAGAACCAATGCGCTTTGGCCTGGTCACCGAACAAGGCGAACGCGCCTTTGTTGCCCAGGCCGACGCGCAGTCGCGTTTGAAAGAAGCTCTTCCACCAATTCGTGTCAAACAGCAGGTACGGGATCATCCGCTTCTGGCTGCGCGTGACCTTGGCGTTCAGGCCGATCCGCTCGCCGGGCTTCTTTTGCCCTTCACACAACGGGTTTTCGTGGGCGGAAATGCCGATGCCGCGACTCGGGATCAAGATGCTGGCAAACCGCGATTGCTGGCAGAAGCGGTACACGACGTCCGTCGACATGCCCCACGCGCTATCGATCGCACACCGCGAGATGCGCAGCGACCCGCCCCCTTCGCGTGGCCATTCGCGCCCGAGCTGCTCTTCGCACAATCGCTGCAAACCGGCGTAGAGTTGCCCCTCCAGGCTGGGTTCTTTCGTCTCGGCCGCCAACGTGCGTGGCAAGGCCAGCGCCGTAAATCGCGACCGTCCTTGTTCCGGCCAAGTCGAGTACTGTACGGCGGCGCCCGTGAAATCGTCACTGAACGCCGAGACGCCCCAGTACAGCCCCTTTTGTTGGACGTCGATGAACATCACCAACTTGGTTGCCCAAGCCGGCACGGTGCCGCGCTTTAAGCGATTCAGCCGCGCGCAAATCTCATCGGCCGTGGCCAACTCCAGCGAACTCGATTCCACGAGCGGATCATTCTGGTATTCCGCGGCGAACGCCCGCGCGTCGTGCAGTCGCAAGTTCATCGCGTACTGAATGCCGGACAGTTCACCGCTGCGGTATCGCTCCGGCCAGGCGACCTTGGCGCCGACGTCCATCTTCTTGCGGTTCTTGCGATAGAACTCGGTGGCCGCCTTGCCGCCGTCCTCGTTGCGGAGCCCCTCCTCGCGGAGCTCGGCGTACTTGGCCCAGATCTCTTCATCCGTCGGCCAAGCGTACACGAGCTTCAGTCGCTCCCCCTGCCAGGCAGGATTGCGTTGCCGATCGAGAAACCGCTCGGCGACGTCGTTGCGTTCGATCACCGTGACGCACAATAGTCCCGACATACTTTGTCCTGGACCGGGCAAGCCAAGAAAGCTGCCGGAAATGGTTTGTTCGCGAGCGCTGTTCATCGTCTCTGATTTGGCCGACCGGTCGTTTTGCGGATCGTCGATCAAACCGAACGTCGGCCGCACCGTACTGCCGTCGGGGCGCGTGTGTTTCAAGCCGCGGAAACTCGACGTGATGCCGGCCACCTGGATGATGCTGGCCGAGGCCTGGCTCCCCTCGATCGTCGGCAACACAATCCGAGTCTTGGTAAAGAGCGTGCGGATCGGGTCGCCCTGGTACAACAGCTTCCGCTGGTGAATGCCTTCCAACTTCTGAATCGGATAGCAGACCTCGGGAAAGTCGGCCAACAGGTCGTCGTTGGTTTCCAGCTGCGTTTGAATCGCTTGCAGGTTGTTCTTGGCGGCGTTCATCGTGGCGCCGACCAGGAGCGCAAACGCGTGGTAGCCCCCCAGGATCGCGTACAAGCAACCGACTTCGCAGAGCGACGTCTTGCCGCTGCCGCGCGGCATGGCGATCGCGAACAGTTCACCTTCGCGCACCGAGCGTTCGATCTTGGCGATCACACGCTTATGGTCGGCCGACCAGTTGAGCGTGAACACGCGCGAGAAATAGGTCTCGCAGAATAACCGAAAATCGTCGATCGACTTCCGCCGCCGCTCCGGATCTACGACCGCCGGCAGCGCGCCAATCTCGCGCACCTCCTCGGACTTCTCGCGACTGGCCAGCGCCATCTGCCGGCGATTCCGCTCACCGGCCAGCAAAGCATCCATCGCCGCCGAGGCCTTGGCCTTCGGCTTTGCTGGTGCGCGCTTTGCTGCCTTCTTAGCCAACGTTGCTCGCCGAGGAAATACGCTGAGAAGCCTTGGCGAAGTAACGGCGATCGCGCTCGTAACCGACGAATCGCCGTCCATTGCGCACGGCCGC
>Ga0163150_10009251_pt1 | contig 10945 bp, 7 predicted proteins | sample OliLakLV19P2IB_FD_148628 | JGI IMG/M metagenome (GOLD analysis project Ga0163150, IMG submission 148628) | Freshwater microbial mat bacterial communities from Lake Vanda, McMurdo Dry Valleys, Antarctica - Oligotrophic Lake LV.19.P2.IB | ecosystem: Environmental > Aquatic > Freshwater > Lake >...
GTCAAAATCCGCGCAAGGCGCGTGCAAAATCAACGTTTATAGTACGGATTTAAGGAAATCGATTGAACCGCGGATGAACGCCGATATGAAGTCCGGAACAAGAAACACAATAGTCTCGTCCGTCGTCATCCGCGTTTATCGGCGTTCATCCGCGGTTCAATTTCTTCTTCAATTCCGTGTTCGATCCGTGGCAAATTGAACAGGTTTTTTATGTGCGGATCCATTTATGGGAATCGGTTGCGGTGGCAACCACGCCCTTCACACTTCAAGGGCGTGTCACCCGTCATCAAAATATCTCCGCCTGCTTGTGCCCAAGGCACGCCTGCTTCCAGGCGCACCTTGGACACGAGCGGCGAAGACGTCCGTCCCCCCCTCACGCCCGAGGTGTCCCCGACGGCAGCACGGATGGCAGACGATTCTGCGCCGTGATTGTCCGGTTCGGAACTGCAACTCGGGCGTCAGACAAAACTCAAAAATGCGGCGGCGAAGAGAAGTCAGCGATCCAATTCAACGCGGCCTGCGAAAAATCGTCGTTATTGCAGAGCGGCTGGCGGTGCGTCGGCAGCAGGTGCGTCGGCAGCCGGCGGGTCGGCCGCATCGGGCGGCGCCGCGGGCAGGCCAGGAGCTGGTGCTGGCTGAGCGCCGGCGTCGGGTATGCCAGGTGCGGGGGCGAGTGGCGCCCCCGGAACAACGGGAACGACCGGGGCTGGCACAGGTGCAACCGGCGCCGCCTGCCCGAGAGGACGCGTTTGACCTTGCGACAGGCGCTGTAGCCGGAGTTCGGCCGCTTCGCGAGACAGCTTGAATTCAGGTCCCGGCGGGAAGTACTGGACGTCGTCAGTCATCCAGTACGCACTGGGAAGCGTCTGACCGCCCACGTCGACCTGGCAGCCCGTGGTGGAAATTGCCACCAGGCCAAAGCCTAAGAGCGTGAGCTGCCAGCTTGCGTTTCGAGAATTGAGCACACGCATCGCCAGTCCCCCAAGTGTCATGGGCAGCGGTCCATTTTGACCGCCGGTTGTCGGATCGGTTGAAATCGTTGAAATGTCCGTTGGGCGTCCGCCGGGCGATGGCCCACGGCTTGAACGGTCGAACTTGAGCCAAATCGACCGATTTGGACAAGTTTCTCGCACTGGGCAGCGCAGTCGATACTACCGGCACGATTGTCACTATCGTTATCGTCCACCAGGGATGGCGACTTGGGGGCGTTTTGCGAAAAAGTCGTCCCCGGCAGTCGCTTGGGGGCGGAAAACCCCGCTGGCCACGGTTTCCACAGCCGCGTTGCCCGAAAAAGCATGCGAACGACTCCGCTCCCAAAATCCGCCGCTTGATTTCTTTGCCGGCCTTGAACGCGACGGGTATGCTGATAGTTACCGCCCGCGAGGCGCAACGATGTCCGACTGGCACGCCCTGCGGAACAAGGGCGGGGTTTGCCGACCGTGTGGTTTGCCGACCGTGTGCTTTGCCGACCGTGTGGTTTGCGGACCGTGTGGTTTGCGGACATTGCCCGCCCATTTGTAGATCAGGGCGTGACACTCAGAGTGGAGGAGCAGAGATGTCCATTTCACGTCCCATGCATTGGCGACGGTCGCTTGTCTACGTGGCGGCCTCGATCGGCTTGGCGCTTTCGCCAGCCTTGGCCGATTGGCTGGGCTTGACGAGCACGCCGACCGCCTTTGCGCAGGCAACCGGGCCCGGTGCAACTGTTCCCGGCGGGCTCGGCATGACGCGAAGCGTTCCGCCCCCCTCGTACTTCGCTACCTTCCGCCTATTCAATGAGGGAAATTACAAGGACGCACTCAAGGGCTTTCAGTCCGAAGGTCGCGGAGCGATCAAGACTACGACCAGTCGCTGGATCGACTCCATCTGTCATCACGCGATGAGCGGCGAGTGCTATTACCACATGGGGCAGTTCCCCGCGGCGCTCGAACAATACACCCGCGCCTTGGAACTCTACTTGAGTTTCTCGGACTGGATGCAGCGAGTGGAATTCGCGCCGGCAATTCCCGTCGAAAACGCCACACGAGTAAGAGCCATTTCCTGGGGCCGCAGCACCCGCGCTGCGCGGTTGGGTCGCTTTCCTGATACGACCTCGATCGCACAGGGGCAACAAATAACGCAGAAACAACTGCAGCAAGGCGGCCGTTTCCAGGCGCCGATTTTGTTTCCGATCAATGTTCAGGAAATCGTCCGCTGCACGACGCTGGCCATCCGTCGCCGCACCGAGCTACTAGGCCCGTCGAGTCCGCACGATAAGCTCACGGGCGAAGTGGTGGTTGCTTTGTCGCGACGTCCCGGTCCGCCGAATCATTGGTCCGAGGCCTGGATCGACGTGCAATTGGGCGTTGCCAATGCGGCTGCTGGCAAGGACGCGCAAGCCAAGACATCGCTCGAGCGAGCCGTCGTCGCGGCGGGTGAATTCAATCACCCGTTGACTGGCGTCGCGCTTTTCGAGTTGGGTCGACTAGCGCTCAAGGCGGGAGATTTTCCCGCCGCGGCGTCCGCATTCGAGGAGGCTGGCTATGCCGCGGCGCAGTTCGTCGGGCCAGGCTTTCCCGACACGGGCGTGCTGGAAGAATCCTTCCGCTACGGATTGCTCGCCCACTTGATGGCAAACCAAAAGGGGTTGTTTCCGCCGTTGGCCAATGGCGCGGCCGCTAATTGGGCGAGCCGCGAGAACTATGGGCAACTCCAGGCATCGCTTTTGATCCTGGCCGCCGACAACAACTGCGTCCTCGGGCAGACCAAAGCCGCGGTCGCGCTCCTGAATGATGCCCGGCGTGTCATGGGACGCCAAAGCATGCTGGCTGGCAGAATGGGCGCGCGGCTCAGCTTTGTTAGTGCTGTCGCGGCCTATCAGCAGGGCAACGTAACCGCCGGAGACACGGCTCTGGCCGCGGCGATGAAGTTCCAGAACACCGGTTCGCTCTGGCTATTCCATATTGCGATGGCCGAACGCTACGGTAAAGAGAGCTCGCGGATCGCGATGGATCTTTATGGGAATGTGCTGCGCGATCCCACGCCCATGGATTGGTCGTCCGATCCGCTGGAATCGCTCTCGACGCTCACAATTCCACATCCGCTCGCCTACGAACGCTGGTTCGAGGCGGCGATGGATCGCCAGGAGCCCGAGAAGCCGTTGGAAATCACCGATCTGGCGCGTCGGCACCGCTTTCTCAGCACGCTCGACCTGGGTGGCCGTTTGCACAGCCTGCGTTGGGTGTTAGAGGGGCCACGCGAGATGCTCGACCAACGCGCGGCGCTCGAGCGACAAGACCTGCTCATCCGTTACCCAAAATACGAACAGCTTGCACAAAAGGCGCGGCAGTTGAGCATCGCGGCGCAACAGGGCGGCTTGGCGCCGGCCGATGCGAAGGCCGCCAAACAGACTTCCGACACGCTCGCGCAACTGGCCGATATCAGCGCTCAGCAAGAAGTCATGTTGCGCGAAATGGCCGTTCGCCGCGAACCGTGTACGATCCTCTTTCCACCGCGGCGGACGTACAAGGAGATGCAAGCGGCGCTCGGCGAAGGGCAGGCGCTCTTGAGCTTCTTTTTGACCAGCCGGCAGTCGTACGCGTTTCTGATGACCAAGGAAAAGTACGGCTTCTGGAAAGTACCAGGGAGCGACGCGCTGCAAAAGCCTGTCGTCAAGTTGCTTCAGGCGATGGGCAACGCCGACGGCAACCGGCCCGAGACCCTGAGCGACCTGGCCGCCGCCGATTGGAAAACGCCCGGCAAGCAAGTGGCCGACTTGCTGCTCAAGGGGGCCAATATCGACATCTCGCGGGCCTTTAAGGAACTGATCGTCGTGCCCGACGGCTTGACTTGGTACGTTCCCTTCGAAGTGTTGCCGTTTGCCGACGGCGATTCGACGTCGCCTTTGCTGTGGAAGCTACCAGTCCGATACGCGCCGACCGTCGCCCTGGGCGTCCCCGACGCGCGTCCGCGCAAACGCAATGCGACGACCGCGGTCGTCTTGGGAAAGCTCTACCCGGGATCGAACGACGACCTGGCTGGAGACGCGTTCGAGGAACTTTCCAAAGCCGTCACCGGCTCGGTGGCGTTGCGAGGACCGCTGGCCGGCAACGGCGCAGCGCTGGCCAGCGTGTGCGACCGCGCGATCGTGCTGGCGGATATTCCGGCCGTCGACACCGGCCCCTACGCCTGGTCGCCGTTGCAACTGGACCGCACGCCGGCTGGCGGCGCGCTGGCCGCCTGGTTCCCGCTCCCCTGGGGAGGACCCGAAGAGATCATCCTTCCCGGTTTCCATACGGCCGCCGAAAATGCCCTGAAGAAACACGCCGCCAATCAGGCGGGAAACGACATCTTCCTATCGGTCTGCGGCCTGATGGCCAACGGAGCGCGAACGGTCCTGTTGAGCCGTTGGCGCACCGGTGGCCAGACGAGCATCGACCTGGTGCGAGAATTCGCGCAAGAACTGCCGCACGCCGCGGCCAGCAGCGCCTGGCAGCGATCGGTTCTGCTCGTCGCCGATTCGCCGGTCAACCCGACGCTCGAGCCGCGGCTGAAAATGGGCGCCTTGGAAGAACCGCCACGGGCATCGCATCCGTTCTTCTGGGCCGGATACCTGCTCGTCGACACGGGCACGCCGCCGCCGGGTGAAGCCGACAAGCTGGCCGAACGGCCGAAGTAGCCGTTGGCTGTGTCAAACCTTCGTTTGCGGGTAGCGGAGCTCGTGAGAGTTCCGTATTACCCTGATTCTGTCGCGAATATCAGAAGTCTCACGACTTCTGCTACCCAAAATCTGAGCCTTGACGCGGCACTAGGGGTTAAAACCCCAGATCGCCGAACGCACGTCTTGCGGCCTCGTTGGTCTCGTCGTAGGCTGGCGGCGCCATGGACCCGACCTCCGACAACCGCTTGACCAAAAACCGGCGCCGCACCGCGCTGACGCTTGGCCTGATCAACGGGGCGCTGTGGTCGGCCGGCAATGGGCTCACGACGGGCGCGCTGGTCCTCTATTTGGCCCAAGAGCTTGGCGCCAAGGGCATCGGCGTCAGCATGATCCTCGCCGCGCCGTCCTTGGCGGGCCTGCTGCGATTGGTCGCTCCGCGGTCGATCGCCCGCCTGGGCGTCAAACGAACCTGCCTGGTCTACTTTGCCTGCAGTTACTTGCTACTGGCCGTGGCGTTGCCGTCGTTGATCTTCGCGCAAGGGATGACCGCGGATGACGCGGCGCGGCGCACGACGCTCATCCTGCTCGTCGCGTTGATTTGCGTTCATCAACTACTCGAATACATCGGACACGTCGCGCTCTGGTCCTGGCTAGCAGCAATCGTTCCGCTGCCGTTACGTGGGAGATACTTCGGCAAGCGGCAGGCATGGCAATTGGCCGCATTGGCGCCGGCACTGCTGGTCGGCGGGCTGTTTATCGATCGTTGGAAAGAGACGCATCGCGAGCACGAGCCCCAGCGCATGCTGCTCGGCTACGGTGCTGCGACCGGCGTGGGCGCTTGGTTGCTCGTCGCGTCGCTCGTTCCCTTGGCGCTCATGCCCGCGGTCCATGTCGCGTCGCGTGGGCCGAAGTCCACGAATACGTCGTCGTTGCTTGCCGCGCTCATCGACCCCACGTTCCGCCGATTGCTCGCGTATCGCGCTTGGTTTTCGTTCTTTAACGGCGTGGGGCAGGCGGCGCTGAACATCTTTCCCTACCGCGTGCTGCAAATTCCTGTGCTGCCGATGCAGTTGATGCCGCTGGGCATGCGATTGGGACAATTGGCCGCCAGCCCCGCGGTTGGCCGCGCGAGTGACGAAGTTGGCAACCGGCCGGTGCTCATCGCCAGCCAGGCGATTGTCGCCGTGGGGCCGCTCTTCTATCTGATGGCCACGCCCCACGCGCCGTGGTGGATTGTCGGCGCCTGGATCGCTTACGTCGCTTACGCGGGCACCAACATCTGCCTGCCGAACCTGATGCTCAAGCTCGCGCCGCCGGACAACGCTCCGTACATTGCCGTGGCCGAGACCATCTCGGGCCTGGCGTACGGAGTGAGCGCGATCGCCGGGGGGTTGCTGTTCGACGCGCTGGCCCAGCGCGGCTCGACTGTGACGCTGGGGCCAGTCGTGCTGGACCACTTCGGCCTGCTGTTCGTTTTCGGAGCGCTCACGAGGGCCTTGGGCATCGTCTGGCTTGTGCGGATCCGCGAACCGGGCGCGCGGTCGTGGCGCGAGATTTTTGCGTGGGGCACGTGAGTACGTAGTCGGGAGTAGGTACCGGCCGCCGGACGGTACCTGAATTCAGCGTTTGTTCAACAGCTCAGGTTCGGCTCGGCAATCTGGACTTACATTTTGAGATCCGACCCGGCCGCCGGACGGTACCTTGCACTTGAGTCACGCGACGCCGCGGCAAGTGTAGGATCGACCGGCGCACGGCGCCGGAGTTGACCTACGGCCGACGCACAGGTCCCGTCGGGCCGCATCATCATTACCGTCATTCCCGCGCAGGCGGGAATCCAGTGAACCATTTATAGCCGCACCTGCGCCTCGAGATTTGTAACCGCCGCTCCCTCCCCGAGTCTCTGGATTCCCGCATTCGCGGGAATGACGGCCCGGGCCGGAATTTGCCGAGTGCTGACAGACGCGTGCCGCCTTCCTGACGCTCAGGTCCCGTCGGGCCGCCGGGACCTACAACGCGCGAACGCCGTCTCCCGGCAGCGACCAGCCCGGTTGCGGCCGATCGTGGATCCGCGGCTGCGAGCCGGCGGCAATTTCGGCAATCGATTGCTCGGCCGTGCGAACGCTCGCCGCGTCGCCGTGAATGTCAAATTGCAAGTCGAAGGCCCGCGTCTCGCCCGGCTTGAGCTTGGCGATACGACCTTGCTGCTCTTCGTACGAGCGAACGTTCGGGTAGTTGACGCCCGGCTCGAAGCCCGTCACGTAACCATCCTCAGCCCCCTGACGCAGCTTCCACAGCGTGAAGGTCGGCAGTTGGCGGCGATTGAAGCTCAAGCTCACGCCCCGATCTCCCTGCGCGGATCGCAGCAGCGTCTGCGTGCCGCCGTCGGCCCGGTTGGCCAACTCGATGAAGTGACAGTGCTCGGGAATGCCGGGCTCGTACTGGCCGTAGGTGTCCCAAGTCGCAATGTCGGTGGCCGCAATCATGTCGCGGGGCACCAGCGTTTTCACCGGCGCAACAATCTTCGCGCCCGGCGACAACAGCGGCAAGCCGAAGTTGATGTGGTAAATGAGCTCGAACTCGCCCGGCGCGGCGGACAGGTTCGTCACTTCATCGCGGATCGAGAACTTCGATTCGCCGGCGCGGGTGCGAATCGTTGAGGTCAGCCGCAACTTGCTGCCGAAAAGTCGAGCTTCGTCGACGACGCCTGCGATTGCAATCTCACCCGTGTCTCCATCGATCGAAAGTTCTACGCGATGCGCCGGTGAATTGGCGATCTTGCCGTGCAGTGGGTGTTTGAGTTGGCCGTTGGCATCCCATTCGGGCGCGCCGTTGGTTTCCAGTCCACAGCGGCATAACCACTCGCCAAAGCCGTTCAACCAACCGATGCCGCTGGGATCGAAGATGTGTACGTGCCGGGGATGCACCGGCCGCAGCGCGGGCGATTGCCAGCCCAGCTCGACGTCTCCGCACCACACCTTCCAGATGCCCATGCCACGATCGGGCAACACCGTGAAGCGCAGCCGGCCGTTGTCGACTTCGATGGAATCCAGGCCGTCCTGCAAGCCGCCGCGCAACGTGCGCTTTCGCACCGAATAGCCGCTTGCGGCGCCCCCCAGGTCGGCCGGCGAAACGGCCAGCTCTTCGAGGTGGATGTCGCGATCCAGGTCCGTCAGCGTCCACGTTTTCTTGGGCATGCGAGTGAGCTCCTTAACTTCTCGTTCTTGGGCGTTCGCCCAATTTACGCCGCACCGCGTCGATTGGCCAGCGGGTGCTTGCGGAGCAATCAACCAGGGCATAAAACAAGACGTTCGACGTGGGCTGTTCAAAATCTGGGCTTGTCCCGTGAGCTTCTTGATCCAGGAATCGCTCCTTTGGCGCAAGAAAGAGTCCCGAGCGCGGCCACGCTCTGGCGAGCGTAGCTACCGTCGCCAGACGGTGGTGCCGCAACCATTTTGCTCGCCCAAGGCCAAATTTTTAACAGCCCACGTTCGGCGCCTTTTCTCGTTTTTTCCTTTTTCTCGGTGGAGCGGTAAGCGTCATGGTTACCTCGACGGTCGCGGCGGCGGAAATCGTCAAGAAGGACAACGTGGCGGCGATCCTGGGCCGCGCGATAGAGGCCGGCGGCGGCCTGCTGCGGCTGACGCCCACGTGGGTGCCGCGGAGCTTTCTGCACCCCGGCAAGCGGATCAAGCTCGCTCCCCAAGATTGGTACGCCTACGGCGCTCATCGCGGCGGCATCGACGAACGCTGGTTCGCCAGCACGACCGAAGCGGCCAACGAAAACCGCACGCCCGACGAAGGGCTCAGCTACGTCGCCTTCGAGGGCCAGCGATTTACCCTCCGCGACGCCGTGGCCGAAGCCGGCAGCCGCCTCGTTGGCTCCGCGATGTTCGATAAATACCATCGTTGGCCCGTGTACTCGAAGTTCTTCGACAACATGGGGCCCATCCCGCACCACATGCACCAGGGCTTCGAGCACGCCGCGCTGACGGGCCAGGAAGGCAAGCCCGAGAGCTACTACTTTCCGCCGCAGTTGAACAACGTCGACAACAACTTCGCGTACACCTTCATGGGCTTGGAGCCGGGCACCACAAAGGACCAGTTGCGCAAGTGCCTGGAGAACTGGGATCAGGGAGACAACGGCATCCTCGATCTATCGCGGGCATACCGGCTGAAGCGCGGCGCGGGCTGGCTGATTCCGCCCGGGGTGCTTCACGCGCCCGGCTCGCTCTGCACGTACGAGCCGCAATGGGGCTCCGACGTGTTCGGCATGTTCCAGTCGCTCGTGGAAGGTCGCGAAGTGCCCTGGTCGCTGTTGGTCAAGGACGTGCCCAATGAAAAACACCGCGACCTGGACTTCATCATTTCGCAGTTGGACTGGGAAAAGAACGTCGACACCCACTTCAAGGAGCACAACTACATCGAACCGATTGTCGACCAGGCGGCCAGCGGCGCCGGCTACACGGATCGCTGGATCGTCTACGGCACGATTGACGGCGAGCAGCTCTTCAGCGCTAAGGAGCTAACGATCGAGCCGAGCGCGAAGTGTACGATCAAAGATCCCGGCGCAAGCGGCTGGATCACGGTCCAAGGACGCGGCCGCATGGGCATGCTCCCCTTGCAGACGCCGGCCATGATTCGCTTCGGCCAGCAGACCGACGACGAAGTCTTCATCACGCACGAAGCGGCCACCGCGGGCGTGCAAATCGAAAACACGGGCAGCGAGCCGCTGGTGGGCCTGCGCTACTTTGGGCCCAACACGCATGCGAAGTTGCCCAGCGTGGGGGATCACCGGAAGTAGAGGCTTGGAGCTTCGCACCTAATGTTACGACTCGCACGTCATTCCCGCGAAGGCGGGAATCTAGGGACTCGGGGCAGCGCGGTGGAGAAAGAGACTCGTGTCCGCGGCCGGTTGTAAATCGTGTGGTGCAGGGCAGTCTTGCGGTGTGCTGGATTCCCGCCTGCGCGGGAATGACGAGAATAATGACCTCTCCTGATTGATGACCCGTCCAACTTGACGCCTCGGACGCATGCGATAACGAGGACAGGTGCTGCCAACGGAAGGTTGAGTTAGCGGTTCTTAGTCTCTTCAACGCAACAGGAATTCCACGATGCCCCCTACGCACGCCAACTCACACCCCAAATTGCACAATGCGGCCTGGCCCGGTGTCGTGGGCAAGGGCGAAGGTTCCGAGCCGCCGATCGATTTGGACACCATGCTCGATCTGACGGCCGCGGCCGAGGTAGACGGCGTGCGGTTCGACGGCGTCGATCTGTTTCTCTTCGCCCCGCACGTCGATATCGATTCGTCCGACGACGACCTCAAGCGGCTGGCCGACAAAGTTCGTTCGCGCAAGTTGGTCATCGGTTCGGTCGTCGCGCCCGTCTGGCCTCCCACGGGCGGCGGCTCGGCGATGGGCGACGAAACCGAGCGGGCCAACTTCCTGACGCAGGTTCGCAAGGGCTGCCGCATCGCCAAGAAGCTCCGCGAATTGGGCGTGCGGCCCTATGGCGTGGTCAGGATTGATTCGGCCGTCGATCCGGCCACCTGGTCCCAGGGCGATAAGGACGCCAACAGCCGTCGCATCGCCGACACGTTCCGACAGGCCTGCACCATTGCCGATGAACACGGCGAGCAACTGGCCGCCGAAGGCGAGATCTGCTGGGGTGGCATGCACAGTTGGAAGCGCATGGTGCAATTGCTCGAGATGGTCGACCGGCCCCAGACGCTCGGCTTTCAGGCCGACATGGCACATACGCTGCTGTACCTGCTGGGCTACAACGCCCCGGAAGACCGCATTCTGCCGGAGAACTTTGATTGGAAGGACACGGCCACGCTCGAAGCCGGCTTGAAAAAACTCACCGCCGCGCTGCGGCCCTGGACGATCGACTTCCACGTCGCGCAGAACGACGGCACGGTCAAGGGCTCAGGCTCGCACGACAAGACGGGCCGCCACTGCCTGCCCGGCGACGCCAGCGGACGCCTCAATATCGCCCGCGACGCCGGCCATTGGCTGCGCGACGAAAAGGGTGTGCCCACCAAACGCTTCCAACACATCTGCTGGGACGGCTGCATGTTCCCCAACGCCGTGATGGTGCAGCGCGAGACGTGGAACGATATCTTGCGAGCGATGATCGCGGTTCGCGATGCGCACGGGTGGAATGGATGACCAGGTCCTTTTCCCTAGCCCAGGCGTTCACGCCTCATGGTTACCCACATTTTTTGGACATGGCTTGAGCGCCGCGAACGCAGAGGAGCAGGTTTTCCAGGCCGCTCCAGATGGTTTGCCAGCCGGGTTCGCCGTC
>Ga0163150_10009252_pt1 | contig 10944 bp, 7 predicted proteins | sample OliLakLV19P2IB_FD_148628 | JGI IMG/M metagenome (GOLD analysis project Ga0163150, IMG submission 148628) | Freshwater microbial mat bacterial communities from Lake Vanda, McMurdo Dry Valleys, Antarctica - Oligotrophic Lake LV.19.P2.IB | ecosystem: Environmental > Aquatic > Freshwater > Lake >...
GCTGGGTGGATCCGAAGCGGGTCGGCCTGATGGGGTGGAGCCAGGGCGGATATATTTCCGCGTTTCTGACCACGAGTTCGTCGAAATTCGCCGCTGTTTCGGTGGGTGCCGGGATATCGAACTGGGCGACGTATTACTACAACACGGATATCACGCCGTTCACGATTCAGTATCTGGGACAGAACCCGGCGGAGGATCCCGAGATCTATCGGAAAACGTCGCCGATGACGTATATCAAACAGGCGAAGACGCCGACGCTGATCCAGCACGGGGAGTTGGACAGGAGGGTGCCCATCGCCAACGGGTATGAGCTGCGGCAGGGTCTGGAAGACAGGGGCGTGCCGGTGGAGATGATCGTATACAAGGGCTTCGGGCACGGAGTGAATAAGCCGAAGGCTCGGCGGGCTGTACTGGAGCACAACCTGCAGTGGTTCAACCACTACATCTGGGGCGACGCGAGGCCGGAGTTTGTCGATCCGGCTGTGCCCAGGAAAAGTAAGGACGAGAAGGCTACTTCCGGCCTAACAGGCCTTTGATGCGGTCGAGCAACGAGGGCTTCGGTGTGTCGTCAGGCACAGTGTCATCCTTATCATCAGCGGCGTCCGTTGGGGCTTTCCCTTCGGTGGTCGCGCCTGGGGTTCCGGGCTTCATTTCCCACGGCTCTTCGCCGATTTTGCGAACCATGTAGCCTTCGAGGCGATAGGTACGGCGGACCAGCTTATCGTCGTCGCCGCGCACGATTAGCGCGAACTGCGGCGTTGCGCCACTGGTGACAATGACGGGGTAGAAGCCCTCGACGCGCCGTTCGATGTAGGCCGTTTCATAGCGATGCCTGCGCAGCATGTAGATGAACACGCGAAAGCTTTCGAAATCGGCGCCGAGGCCGGAATCGCGGGTGGTGGTCCAGAGCCAGTGATGCTTGAGCTGGTCGCCATCCTGAACGTCGCCAAGAGAGTGGTAGGACGTAATTCGCGCGCCCTCGGAGTACTGCGCCACGTCATCGGGAATCGCCATGACGAGGTTGCGGGTGGTGGCCCAACCTGCGCGCCCTTCTTTGGTGCGGACGAGGCTCCAGTCTTCCATGGGAATGGGCTTCGGGGGCTTGGCAGCCGCGGCAACCGGCTTGTCGGAAGGTGGCTCGGGGGGATCGGTTTTCGAGAGCTCACGCCAGTTTGAGGGCAGCGTTGGTGCGGCCGGGCGCGGCGGTGGAGGGTCCTTCGGTTCCTTCTTCTCCTTCTTCTTCCGGGGAGGTGGAGCGGGCTTCGCCACCTGGAAACCGGGTGACTGGGCGGCGTTGGAGCGGGGGACTAACTGGTGTCCCACCACGTCGACTTTGATGCCTTCGGTGAGGCGGTAGAAGCTGGTGGAAACGCGGCTGGGCTCGGTATGAATGTTGAGGGCGGCGTAGACGGTTGCCTCACCCTGCGACGGGAGGGCTTTGGCTCGTCTGGAGAGGGTCTCAAGCGCTTCCATCTGTTCCGGGCCGAGGAGGTTTCGGATTTCGGTCCAGCCCTCTTCATTGCGCGGTGTACGCACTCGGACGAATCTGCGGCGAACCTGCAGGACCTGGAGGGTCTCGCCATGTTTGGCGCTGGCCACCGTTTTCGATGCGGGGTGAATCTCAGCGCGGAGGTTGAGGGAAACGGGCCCGGCGAAGGCGGTGGCGATGGACGGATCGCGTTTGGTTTTCTCCCCCTGCTGGCATCCGGCGAGAAGGGCGAGTGCCGCTGCAAAGACGACGATTCGAAGCCGTCGGGACAAGTCCAGCGGGGACACGCTTAGCAGGCTCGCGTACGCAGGATTCGGGTGCCCGGTGTTCCGGTGAGCGCGACTGGCCCGGCGCCGGCCGAAACTTTCCAGCACTGTCCAGCTTCGAAGGGTTTGCCTGCCAGCGTCCCCGAACCTGCCACCGGGATGAGTAAATACTCGCACTCCACACTGGACGCTGCCGGCGCGGAAATCTCTAACATTTCGGTGAGGAAATGATCGCACGCGACAGGGAACTCGCGGCGGCCGTTACAACGCGTGAGGTCGCTGACAGCGAGACCTTTTTCGAGGTGCAACTCGCGCGGACGGTTGTAGTCGTACAGCCGGTAGGTGACGTCGGAATTCTGCTGGATCTCACACACGATGAGGCCTTCACCGAGGGCGTGTATGGTGCCGGCCGGAGCGAGGAGCGTGTCGCCGGCTTTGACGGGAACCCATTCGACGAGATCGAGAACGGCGCCGTTGGCGATGGCTTCACGGAGAGCTTCGAGCGTGACGTCGCAGTTCAGGCCGAGGGCGATGGTGGCCTCGGGCGCGGCATCGAGGACATGCCACATTTCGGTCTTGCCACGCGACTGCTCATGGAGAGCGGCGAACTCGTCTCGCGGGTGGACCTGAATGGAAAGCCGCTGGGAGGTGAAGAGGAACTTCACCAGCAGAGGGGATTCGTCGTCGAGTGGAAACCAGACTTCGCCGATGCGTTTTTCATGCTGTCCGAAGAGGGGCGCCAGATCATGACGCCCCCACACTCGTTCGATAAACAAGGGTTCGATTTGAAGAACGTCAGGCGAGCCAGACATTATGCGTTGACGATGAACTGGTGGATGCGGCCGAGCCCGCGGCGCAGTTCGTCCATGGACGCGGCGTAGGAGATCCGGACATGGTCACTGGTTCCAAAGGCCTCGCCTGGTACGACGGCAACATGGGCTTCAGCGAGCAGTTTTTCGGCGAACTGCATGGAGTTGTCGATGCCGTTGCGGCCGTAGGCGCACGCGATATTCGGGTAGGCGTAGAACGCACCGCGGGGCGGGGTGATGGTAACGCCCGGGATCTGCCGAAGCCGGTCGATGACGAAGTCACGGCGCTGCGCATATTCGGCGAGCATAGTATTTACTGAGCTCTGGTCGCCACGGACGGCTTCGACAGCAGCCTTCTGTGAGATGGACGTCGGGTTGGAGGTGCTGTGGCTTTGCAGCTTGTTGACGGAGGCGATGACGTCGGCCGGGCCGAGGCCGAAGCCGATGCGCCATCCGGTCATGGCGTAGGTTTTCGACAGTGAGCCAGCTACGAGGATGGTGTCCTTTGCCTGCTTGCTGGAGGCGATGGAGAAGGGCTCGCTGTCATAGAGAAACTTGCAATAGCACTCGTCTGTCATCAGCCAGATGCCGCGCTTGCTGGTGAGGTGGAGGATGCGCTCAAACTCCTCACGGTCGATGACGGCGCCGCTGGGGTTGGAGGGCGAGTTGATGATGACGAGGCGCGTTTTGTCGTTGAGGTACGGCTCAATCATGGCCGCCGTGAGGACGAAACCGTCCTCTTCCCGGGTGGGAACGAAGACGGATTTCGCGCCGCAGTAGGCCACCACGTCGTGATAAGTCACCCAGTAGGGGACGGGGATGATGACTTCGTCGCCGGGGTTGAGCAGGGCCTGGGTGAGACCGAAGATGACGTGCTTGCCACCGACGCTGACGACGCATTCGGCGGTCTTGTAATCGGTGCCGAAATCGAGGGCATGGCGCTCACAGAGTGCCTGCTTCAGTTCCTGAGTTCCACCGGCGGGGGTGTATTTGGTGAAGTTGCCGTCGATGGCGCGGATGGCCGCCTGCTTGATGTTGTCAGGGGTTGGGAAGTCCGGCTCGCCGGCACCAAAATCGACCACGTCGACGCCTTCGCGGCGCAGGCGGTCGGCGTCCGCGGCCACCTTCATAGTGGACGAGACGGTGATGAGATTGATGCGATCTGAAAGTTCGTGGGATGTGGCGGGCATGGTCACGACCTGGCTCCGTGGATTCTGTTTTTAAGGTGTTGTTCGATCTGCGGCGGTACGAGATCAGAGACCCCGCCGCCCAGACGAAAGACTTCTTTGACGATATGAGAACTGATGTAGGAATACGCTTCGCCGGCCATGAGGAACATGGTCTCGATGTCGGGGCGGAGACGGCGATTCATGAGTGCCATCTGCCATTCGTACTCGTAATCGGAGATGGCGCGGATGCCGCGAACGATCAGCGTTGCGTTGTGTTTCGAGGCGAAATCGACGAGCAGGCCTTCGAAGGAATCGACCTTGACGTTGGGAAACGGGGTGATGACTTCGCGGACCATTTCGAGGCGCTCCTGCACGCAGAAAAGGGGCTGCTTGCGTTCATTACTGAGAACGGAAACGACAAGCTGATCGACCAGACGCGAGGCTCTTCCTATGAGGTCGAGATGCCCATTTGTGATGGGATCGAAGGAGCCCGGGTAGATGGCGATCAGTTTACGGCTTGTAGAGGAGTCTGGCTGCGCGGCCACCGACGGGTGTTTCCTTGTTCGTCCTGTGCAGGGATTTCCTGTCATTGTAACAGGCGGTTTGCTGGGCACCCCCGCTGGGGAACGGTCGGTGGTGGCGGCGAGTTTTGGCGGGTCTGGGGACCCGCCGCAGCCTTGAGAGGCTGCCCCCCTCTTGTTTGTCGCATACAATGGCCGCGATGATGATGTCTCGTCGGGAATTGATGGCTTCGATGCCGGCCATGGGTGCTGTTGCGGCTGCGCAGTCGGGTGCAGGCTCGCGGAAGCCGAACGTGATTGTGATTGTGGCTGATGACCTGGGCTGCACGGATCTGGGTTGTTTCGGCGCGGGGGATTTGAAGACGCCGCATCTGGATGAGCTGGCGAAATCGGGCGTGAAGTGGACCAGCTGGTACTCAAACGCTCCGGTTTGCGCTCCGGCGCGGGGGTCGATACTTACCGGGCGGTATCCGCAGCGTCACGGCGTCGTGCAGAACGGGCGGGAGCTGGATCCGGCGAAACAGAAGACGCTGGCCGCGCTGCTGAAGCCGGCAGGATATGCGACTGCCTGTATCGGCAAGTGGCATCAGGGGCACGCGGAGAACACGGTTCCGAATGCGCACGGGTTCGATTACTTTTACGGGTTTCATTCCGGGTGTGTCGATTTCTATTCGCACCGGTATTACTGGGGCGATGCCGGCGGGACGGTGAATTATCACGACCTGTGGCGCAACCGGACTGAGATTTTTGAGGACGGGCAGTATCTGACCGAGCGGATCACGGCCGAGACGAAGGGGTTTCTGGAGCGGTCGGCGGGTAAGCCGTTTTTCGCCTATGTCGCGTACAACGCGCCGCATTATCCGATGCATGCTCCGGCGAAGTATGTGGAGCGGTTCGCCGGTCTGGAGCCGGAGCGCCGGACTTACGCAGCGATGATTGCCGCTGTGGATGACGGCGTGGGGGAGATCCGGGCCACGCTGCGGCGGCTGGGTCAGCTGGAGAATACGCTAATCGTCTTTGCCGGTGACAATGGGGCCACAACGGAGAAGCGCGCGGGTTTGAACCAGCAGTTCGCGACGGCCGGGCAGAACGGGCCGTATCGCGGGTTCAAGTTCAGTTTGTTCGATGGCGGGATGCATGTTCCCGCGATTGTGAGCTGGCCGGGAAAGATCCGCGGCGGGCAGGTGAATGCGGAGATCGCAATGTCGATGGACATTGTTCCGACGGCGCTGGAGGCGGCGGGGGTGAAGGCTCCTGAGGGGTACCAGATCGACGGGTGGAGCGTGCTGCCGATGGCGTTGAGTGGCGCGAAGAGTCCGCATGACCATATCGCCTGGGCCTCGGCGGGGCAACAGGCGCTGCGGCGGGGCGAGTGGAAGCTGGTGCTGGGCGGCAAGGTGTTTGGGCGGTCGGCGGACGGGGGTAAGGCTCTGGCTGGCGAGGACGCGGTGTGGTTGTCGAATCTGGTGCAGGATCCGGGCGAGACGAAGAATCTGCGGCGGCAACACCCGGAGATTGTGGATCAGCTTTCGACGCTGCTGGAGCAGTGGCGGCGGCGGTTCGACGCGGAGTAGCCGTTTGTGCGCTCCGCACGCACACTTCGTAACAGGTCAGCTTCGGCCCGCTGCCGCGCCGCCGCCGATCATCTGCTTCATTCGAATGTAGGCCGAGTCCCAGACCGCACGGTCCCTGGGCTGGAAGACTTCGGTGGGGAACGACCGGTCGATGATGGCTCGCGCCTCGCTCACGCTGGCGACCGCGCCGGTGGCCACCATCTGCATGGCTACGTTGCCCAGAGCTGTCGCCTCGATTGGCCCGGCTGTGACGTGGCAGCCCGAGGCATCGGCGGTGAACTGATTCAGAGTACGGTTGCGCGCGCCTCCACCCACGGCGCGGATGTCGGTGTAAGTCTCGCCGGTGAGGACACTGAGCGACGCGACGACGTAGCGGTACTTGAGCGCCAGGCTCTCGAGGATGATCTGCACGAAATCGGCAGGGTCCTGCGGGATGAACTGACCGGTGTTGGCGCAATACTCGCGGATCGCGGCCGTCATGTCGTCGGGGTGCAGGAACGACGGATGGTCGGGATCGATGATGGCCGTGAGAACAGGCTCGGTCTTCGCCATTGCCACGAGGGTCGCGTAATCGTACTCGCGGCCCGACGCGGCCCACTGGCGTTTACAGCCCTGAAGCAGCCACATGCCCATGATGTTCTTCAGCAGTCGAATGGTCCCGCCGACGCCACCTTCGTTGGTGAAGTTCAAACGTCGCGCCTCGGCGTTGATGATGGGACCGGGGACCTCGGCACCCATCAAGGACCATGTGCCGGAGCTGATGTACACCGTTTGCGGCGTCATCTGAATCGCCGCTACGGCCGAGCCTGTGTCATGGCCCGCGGGTGCTATGACGGTGGCCGACTTCAGCCCGAACAGCAACTCCGGCTTCAGCTGACCCAGCACGGTGCCGGGTTGTATTACCTTACCGAAAATGCGTGACGGCAGTCCGAGTTTCTCGAGCACCGGCCAGGCCCAGTCACCCGTGATGGGATTGAACATCTGCGTGGTGGTGGCGTTGGTGAACTCATTCGCCATGACGCCCGTCAACCAGTAGTGAAACAGATCGGGCATGGTGAGCAGATTCTCCGCGAGTGCCAGCAGTTTCGGCGTGCGCTGCGACGCTGCGAACAACTGGAACAATGAGTTAATCTGCATGAACTGAATGCCCGTTGCGGCATAGATCTCGTCGGCCGACACGATGCGGAACACTTCGTCCAGCATCCCGTCGGTGCGCGAATCACGATAATGGAACGGGTTCGCCAGCAGCGATCCGCCCTCTCCAAACAGGCCGAAGTCGACGCCCCACGTGTCGAGGCCAACGCCGTCGAGCGTGGTAATTCCCGCGGCCGCGGTTGCGCGAATGCCGCGCTGGATCTCATGCCAGAGACGCAACACGTCCCAGTGCATTCCGTCCGAAGCCCGGACGGGCTCATTGGGAAATCGATGAATCTCTTCGATGCCGACGGTGTTTCCGTCAAAGGAGCCGAGAACGGCCCGGCCGCTCTCAGCTCCCAAATCCAAAGCAAGATACCGCTTCATTCGCGCATCTCCTGAAAGGTCCCGTTACCGGAGAAATGCCTCCGGTAAACCACCATCCACCGGGATCACATGACCCGTTGTCTTCGAGCTTCGGTCCCCGGCGAGCCAAACGATCGCCTCAGCGCAATCCTGCGGACGAATCGGTTCATTCGTCAGCGTGCGAGTCGCGTAGAACTTCGCGAGCGTATGCCGAAGTTCATCGGTCGACTGCTCTTCACTCCATGGAAGATTGTATTTCTTCAGCGAAGGAATCACGCGTTCCCGCGGGAACATTGTCGAGCCTTCCACCACTGTCGCGGGCGCGATGCCGTTCACGCGGATCAAGGGTTTGAGCCCAATCGCCAACTCGCCGATGAGATGATTCACGGCCGCCTTGCTGACGTCGTACGCTTCGCTTCCACGCTTCGGCACCACGGCGTTCGCGGAGCTGGTCAGAACAATGGACGCCGGCAGATTCTGGTCGAGCAGAACCTGCTTCGCCTCTTCGGTGATGTAGTAGTTCGACGCCACGTTGACGTTCATCGTGATGGCCCAGTGTTTCTCATCCAGCGAGCCGTCGGCTGCGACGAAGATGGCCGCTGTATTGATCACACCGTCGATCCCACCAAATTTCAAGACCGTGGCATCGAGGGCCGCTTTAATGCTCGGGCGGTCTGTAATGTCGATAGCGCAGGAGCCGACCGCTTCGCCGCCGGCGACCTTCGCCGCCATCTTCTCTGTCTCCGCCGCGGCCTCTGCGTTCTTGTCAGCGATCATGAGGTGCGCTCCGAGTCCGGCCAGTAACAGCGCGGTCTCGCGGCCAATGCCAGCCCCACCACCTGCGATGAGGTAGATCTTGCGTGAGAATTCGACTTCCTTCGGCATGCGCTGGATCTTGGCTTCTTCCAGCGCCCAGTATTCGATGCGGAAGGCCTCTCGCCCGGGGAGCGCCACGTAGTTATGCAGGCTCTGGAAGGATCCGGCGACTTCCGGTGTTTTGGCCTGCGGCAACACGCCGCCAACCTCACCGGCGCCGAGAGCAATCGCACCCGACATCACGTGAATCGCATTGATATAGAATTCGCCGGTAATTCTGGCTTCTTTCTTATTCTTGGCGAAGGTGAACATGCCGACCCCGGGGATCAGCACCACCGTCGGATTGGAATCGCGCATTGCGGGCGAGCCGGGTTCCTTGTTCGCCTCGTAGTAGGCGGTGTATTTCTTACGGTACTCCGCCATGCCGGAGGCAATCGCCGCCTTCAGTTCCTCCAGCTTGCCGGTGGGGTTCCACTGCACATACAGAGGCGCCACACGAGTTCGAATGAAGTGGTCCGGGCAGCTGGTGCCGAGCTCGCACAAGCCCGTCGCGTTACTGGAGTTGACGAAGGTGAGCACATCGTCTGAGGCGTTGAAGTGGCCGATGGAACGTTTGGCTCCGGCGATCTTGCCACGCAGATACGGGAAGATGGCCGCGGCAGTCGCCTGCGGATCGGCAACGGTCTGGCATTTTGGGCCGCCGAAGGTCCTGGTCTTTGCCTCGCTCTCAGTGACGAACTGCCCCATCTCGTCGATCATACGGACGCTGTTGAGGTACGACTCTTCCTGCGTGTCGCCCCATGTAAACAGGCCATGGCTGCCGAGGATGATACCGTCGCAGCCGGGGTTGTCGGCGACCGCTTTCGACAGCATGAGGCCAAGCTCAAAGCCCGGCCTCTGCCACGGCAGCCAGACCACCTTGTGGTTGAAGCGCTTGTTGAACTCCTCCAGACGATCCTTGCCGTTGGCCGATGCGGCGATGGCAATGGCCCAGTCGGGATGCAGGTGATCGACGTGTTTGAACGGGAGGTAGGCGTGCAACGGGGTGTCGATGCTGGCCGGAGCGGAGCTGGTGCCAAACGCGCAGAGCGGATAGAAGGACACCATTTCGTCTTCGTGCCGCTCACCGCGGTACACCGACTTAAGCTGCTCCAGCCTGTCCATGTAGAGCAGCGCGAAGCCTTCCCGTTTGATGGAGCCGATGTCGCCGCCGCTGCCCTTCACGGCAAGCACGGTGGTCGGCCTGCCTGTGAAGGGGTCGATCATCTCGATCTTTGAGCTGGTGTTGCCACCACCAAAATTGGTGATGCGGAGATCCGCGCCCAGCAGATTCGACCTGTACCGCAGTAAATCCAGATCGTCTTTTTCCTGGGGATTATTCCAGAGGTTCTTGAGGAGTTTCAGCATGTTTCCTTAAATGGCGATTTGATTCTCCCCCGCATTGAGCTGCTGTTCTTTACCTGCCCAGACAAACAAGCCGGGCACTGGACTCTCAACGGAGGCGTTTAATTTGTCGCCGTTGCGCGTGTAGCGAACGGAAATGACACCCTTCGGGTGCGGGATGGAGCCTGCCGCTTTCCGCAGGTCTCCCAGATTCGGCTCGATGCGGATTCGCCCAAAACCGGGCGCTGCCGTATCGATGCCAGGGACAATTCGGAATAACTCGATGTTGGGGCTGGCACCCCATGCATGGCAGTCGGAACGGGTGCTCATCGAGTCCGTTTCGGGCCAGGTGGAGAAGCCCTGCTGGAGTGCCCAGCGCCACGGCTTGTCGAGCATGGACAGGTATCGGCCGCCCAGTCCCGCCTGCCGCATCGCGAGGCGGACGTAGTACTGGAAATAGATAGACGCCCTGACCAGCGTGTCATCGGCGAGCACCTTCTCCATCACGGCTTTTGCTTCAGCCGCGTTGGGCACGAGTCCCGCGAGCACAGCCAGGCTATTCCCGTGCTGCGACCAATTCTGTTTGTCGGGCGAATCGGCGAACAGCCCGCGCTGCGCATCACAGTAGTCGGTGCGAATCGCCTCGCCGAGGTTCCAGCCTTCGTCGGCATACTTCGCTGCCATCACCGGGTCGCCGATGGCAGCCTCCAGTTGAGAGGCCCACTGGTAGCCCATCAGCAGCTGTAGTTCCTGCAGGGCGGACATGCGGTCCGGTACCGCGGGACCGGAGTTGTTGGGCCAGACACCGCGCGGCTGAACCCAGTCAATGTAGTTCCACCACGGCATCTTTTTCAGATGTTTGTCGGGCCTCTGGTATCGCGCGAAGAAGCCGAGCACGGCGCGCACGCCTGGCAGCATCGACGCCGCGAATGCTGCGTCGTCCACGTACATCCAGTAGTCGTGCACCATGCCGATCCACCACAGCGAGAACGGAGGAATGTATTGCGCCAGCGCGGATGGGGCTCGGCTGAACGTGGCACCTTCGCTAGTTCGGGAGGCATCGATCTGTTCAATCGCATTCCGCATTAGGCGGGCATCGCCTGAGTTGTACAACGACACCATTGCCTGAATGCGGGTGTCGCCGACGTACTGGAGTTGCTCGTAGCAGGGAGTGTCCATGTACGTTTCATGCGCGCAGAGCCGCGCGGTGCGCCAGCCTGCGTCGAGGATCTTCCGCAGGTCCGCCGCACCACCCTCGAACTTCGACTTACGCACGAACGGGTACGCGGTGAACGTGGCAGTCAGGCTGTCGATCGTGAGCGGCTGACCACTGGTCTCAACGGTGAGTTCCAGGTACCGGTAGCATCGCCAGAAGAGCGGCCGCAGTGTTCGACCCCTGCCGCCGTCGGCGATGAGG
>Ga0163150_10009253_pt1 | contig 10943 bp, 8 predicted proteins | sample OliLakLV19P2IB_FD_148628 | JGI IMG/M metagenome (GOLD analysis project Ga0163150, IMG submission 148628) | Freshwater microbial mat bacterial communities from Lake Vanda, McMurdo Dry Valleys, Antarctica - Oligotrophic Lake LV.19.P2.IB | ecosystem: Environmental > Aquatic > Freshwater > Lake >...
AACGAGCCCCAAGGCTGATCCAGCGTAATCACCACCGGCGCCCGCGGGTCGGCGCGGCGGATGGTCTCGATCGTCATCACCGCCAGCCGCAATCGCTCTTCTTCGGTTTGATTGAATTCGTTATTCACGTTCAGCCGCGACGCGCACTGCCAGAGTTGCACTTTGCCGCGATAACGCGTGACAACTGCCTGGATATGCTCGGCCACGCAAGATCGAAAACTGTCGTCATCGTCTTGTCCCCACAGAAACATCCAATCGGGAAGCGACCATTTCTCGATTTGCAGCAGGGGGCCGCTACAGATTTTCAGGCCGTGCGCTCGGCACCATTCGATCTGCTGATCGCTTTGGGCCCAGTCGCGGCGGCCCTCGTGGCCTTCGATGTCGCGCCACACCAGCGGCACGGCCGCCATGTTGAACGCGGGCACAATCTGTTTCGTCAACGCCTCCGAAGGGCGCGTGGAACCCAGATTGATTCCCAGCAGCGTCGTGAGCTTGCTCGTTTGTTGATGGCGGACCGCCAACGCTTGTTCGATGTAGCAGCCGCTGAGTGCGTCGATCGCATCTAGCGCCAACCCGATCGCTTGGGAGGCACGATCGGCCGCCGGCTCCAACTCCTCCTGGCGAGTGACGGCCCAAGACAGATGGCCCAGCGCTTTGCCGATCGTTTCGCGAACCGCACCCGGCAACGCTAGCCCGGCAGATTCCCAGGTGGCCACCTGGTTGCGCAGGCGATTGAGCGTGCCCCGCGCCAGCTCGACCTGTAAGTGATAGGGGCGCTGGCGCTCCATCAGGCTGGCGGTGGAGAGCATCAGCTCGCCATGGCCGGCAACCGCGCAGGGAAAATGAAGATTGCCCGAATCACTCTCCGACCGCTCGACCAGCAGTCCGTCGGCCGTCCAGTGCGTGCGGCAATGCCAGGGAATCTCATCCATGCCCGCGATGTACGCCCGTTCGGCGGCATCAGCGGCCATGCGGTCGCGCCGCGGCACCAGAAATTTCATTGCGCCCATCAGTGGGGGCATCCTCGAAATGAATGGGCACTGGGATGTGCCTGGGCGGAAACCGAATCGCTATGTGCATGACGAGCTTGAATGACGATTGCTCAATCGCGAGTCTAACGCAGCGGACAGATGCGTTCAACTGGATGCAACGGAGCATGTGCAGGATCGACGGCCCGCGGTTGCTATCGGGTTACGCGATTAAGTGCGTGTGATATACTCCGGCTTTGACACCTCGGGTGCAACCTTCGAAACACGCCTCCTGCCCGTCGAACCATGACCCTACAGCAGCCCGTTCTGGAAACAAACCTGGGAAAATTGCCCGTGCGCCGCGGCAAGGTGCGCGACATTTACGACATGGGTCGCGAGTTGCTCTTGGTGAGCACCGACCGGATCAGCGCCTTCGATTGGATCCTTCCCACGGCCATTCCCGACAAGGGCCGCGTGCTGACCCAAATCAGCGCGTTTTGGTTTGCCAAGCTGAACGAGCCGAATCATTTGTTGACGACGGATGTTAACGCTCTCGATTTGCCAGCGGGCACCGATCCCGACCCCCTGGTCGGACGAAGCATGCTGGTGCGTAAGACGAAAGTCGTCCCCTTCGAATGCGTGGTCCGCGGATACCTGTCGGGCTCAGGCTGGAAGGAATATCAACAAACGGGCAGCATCTGCGGCATTCGCCTGCCCGCAGGATTAAAAGAAAGCGATTCGCTTGGCGAACCGATCTTCACCCCGGCCACCAAAGCTGAAAGCGGGCACGACATCAACGTTTCGTTCGAGCAGATGGCCGAGTCGGTGGGTTTGAAAGTGGCCGAAGAACTGCGCGAGCGGAGCTTGGGCGTCTATCGCCGTGGCGCCGAATATGCTCGAACGCGAGGCATCATTATTGCCGACACCAAGTTCGAATGGGGCGAGTTGGACGACCGGATCATCTTGATCGACGAAGTCCTGACGCCCGACAGTTCAAGGTTTTGGCCGCTCGATCAATTTCAACCGGGCAAGCCACAGCCCTCGTACGACAAGCAGTTCGTGCGCGATTGGCTAGAGACAACCGCCTGGGACAAAAACAGCCCGCCGCCCAAGCTACCGGCCGAAGTTGTCGCCCAAACCCGCGCGAAATACATCGAAGCCTATGAGAAGCTCACGGGGCTGGCGTTTGGTTGGAAATAGTTCTAAAGCTAACGCACAAGTGCATCGGATGATCTGAGGCCAGGGGCTTTGCGTGGAATTTTCTACACGAGCCGATTTGCCTTTCTAACTGTGGGCCAAAGGCCCAATCTGCAATAGCCCGGGGCGAAGCTTTGCGCAGCCCCGGGATCCCGTGCTCGCAAAAAATCACATTCAAGCCCCAATCGGGGCGCCCGTCTTGCGTTGCTCACTGAAGAGGCTCGCCCCCATGGGGCTTGAGCGGCGCTATGTGGCTTCGATTCCTGGGCCGCTGGCCCAGGCTTTTGCAGATTGGGCCTTTGGCCCACAATCATCACGGTAACCACCATCGAGGTTACCCTGGCGCGCAGCGGCGTGAAATTGAAATGTGCGAATTCAATTCACCAACTGTCTCGAAGCGCTATCTCACGCGTTTGCCGCTGTCCACCTGGCCCAAGGGGCGAACGCCTTTGATGTGCCCTTCGGGCCGGCTGCGGTCGAGCGAAACCGGCTCCGGCAATTCGAAGAGGCCCACGTTGCCCGCTTCGTCACGTACTTCGAGCCGCAAAAAGATCTGATCGGGCACGCGGTTGTCCAGTCGCCAGCGATAGCTGCCGGTATTTTCCAGGCCCGAGGCGACTGGCATCCAAGGTCCACCGACGGCGCCGCCAAACGTGATCGTAATTGGACGCGGATCGGGCCGCTCGTCACTGGCCTCCCATTTAACCAGTAGTTCGCTGGTGTCGGCCGCCACCTCGGCCGCGGTGATCCGTCCCAAGGGCTTGGTCAGGTCAACGCCGATCCAGATTTCGGGCATGTCCCCCGGCCCCGGCGGACGACCTCCCAATCCGCTGCCGCTTTGCACCACGATGCGAAAGCCATAGATCCCCTCTGCCGGGACGCTGATGTTCATCGGGCTGCGATTGTCGGCGTCGGCGCCGATGCTCGACCAGGTTCGCCCGCCATCGCGCGTGCCCCACAATTCAACCTTGGCGATCCCCGAGGGACCGACCGAATCGATTTCGTATTCGAGCTCGAACGACCGCGAGTTCACCATGCGCGGAATTTCGCCGGGAGGCAGCAAAGCGAAGTCGAGTGCCGACGGCCGACCGCTGGCCGAATTTGTTCCCACGGGTTGCGCGGGCACACGAGCGCCGGCCGGTGGTTTCTTGGCGGCTGAACCTGCTTGGCGCCAGTTGGAGTCGCGCCCGCTGGGTTCTTTCGCGGCCGAAGAGTCGCGGCTTGCGCTGCGAGCCACAGGATCAGTCGTCGAGCGGTCAGGCGGCCAGCGTGTTGAATCGCTCGTGGCAGCGGCAGGTGGCGTCGCAGCGGGGTCGGAAGGCGTTGGATTGGATGCAGCGGCATCGTTCGAAGCGACCGCGGCCTGACTGACTGCCGGATTGCTCGCGTTGTCGGCAATCGTGGCGCGCACGGCGATGGAACCCGAGTTGCTTGTTTTGGGCCACCAGGTAGCTTCGCCGCTGAGAGTGTGTCGCATGGCGGACGGGGGCGAATCGACCGCGACGGCCTCCCAAGGCGTCGAGGGATCGGCGCGATATTCGAGTTTGAAGCTCCCCAGTTTGAGATTGGGGTCGACGGCCTGCCAGCGGGCCACGATCTCGCCCGCTTCGCCTCGTGCCGCCGTCAAGTCGAGCCGGGGGGCCACCGTATCGACGACTACTTTCAATTGCGGAGTGAATGGCACGTCGGGGCGCACTTGCCCGCGTTTGTCGACCGTGCGAATGCAGTACCAATACTCACCGTCGTGTGGAGCGCGAAACACGAACGAACCCTTCTCGGGCTTCACGTGGCTCGACGTGGAGCTGCACTTCGACCGGCGGTTCTGCGTTCCCTTGCGCCGGCTCGATTTTGAACGGAATCGTGAAGGCATTCTGCCGCGTCCAGGCGATCGTCGACTGCGGCGGGTCGGCTGCGTTGGGCGACGGGGGCGCAGCAACGACCGAGTGGCCCACGATGGCCATCCATAGCATCGCCAGCGCGAAGCGCGGTCGTAGCCGCATCGATGCGTTGCCCCCCAACGATCCATCGCAATCCTAGGGCGCGCGCGGGAACCATTGTTCCGCTCTAAGCGCACCTAGAATTGGTTATCGGAGCGGGTGACCTTGCCGCTGGAGCAAGAACTAGCGGCCGATCTGGGAAGCGAAGCCTGGTAGTCTGGGAGATATGCTGGCACCAGGCTTCCGACCCCGAGGGCGGGGGCTAGCTGCCTCTGACCTTGCGGAAGCTGGTAACAATTTCAACGAACTGTCTAGCACGCTGCTCGATCTTTGAGATTTCGCCGGCCGCGACCAGTTTCGGATCGACGAGCGATCCGCCCACCCCGAGCGCGAAAGCCCCGGCTTCGAGGAACGCCTCGGCGGTCTGCAAACTGACTCCGCCGGTGGGCATCAGGCGGATCTGGGGCAGGGGACCAGCCAAGGCTTTGAGATAGGCTGGGCCCGTCACATCCGAAGGGAAAACTTTGACCACGTCGGCGCCGGCTTCCCAGGCGGTGAGTACTTCGGTGGGCGTGAAAGCGCCGGGCATAACCAGTTTGCTATAGCGCCGGCAGAGTCTGATGACGTCCAGGTTCACCGTGGGCGAAACGATGAATTCAGCCCCGGAAAGTAGGGCGATTCGAGCGGTTTCAGGGTCAAGGATCGTGCCAGCGCCCAATAGAATTCGATCGCCCAGCCGCTCGGCAACTCGCTCGAGCACCTGGGGGGCTCGCGGCACTGTGAACGTGACTTCCATCACGTCGACGCCGCCGGCCAACAAAGCCTCAGCGACGTCGGCCAACAGCTCACCACTGGCGGCGCGGATCACGGCCACGATGCCCGTTTTATAAACTCGATCGAGGTTTGATTCTTTGGTCACGGGGGTCTGGCGGTCGAATGAAGGATCGGAACTGACACTTTATGCACAGGCTAGCGCTTCGGCGGAAAACTGTCAACGATTCGCTAGCGCGGCATGCCGAGTGCAAGGATAAATCACTCCGCGAGCAATTGTTAGTGGATTTTGCAAACTGGCTGCTAATCCTGGACGAGTGCCAGGACTGCGTGCATAATAACTGCGTCGAGGGCGAAAGTGGGGGGAGACTGTCAAAAGGTAGCGGCCCCGTTAGGCCGGCGCTTCCATGGCCGAGTTCTTGGGCAGCCCCTTGGCTAGCGTGGTGATCTTGGTGGCCCTGACGGCCACGCTCATTGCCGTCGGAGTCTACGTGATCAGCAGGGTTCGGGCGGGCCTGAACGACAAAGCAGCCCCGACGAGCGAGTGGTTGACGAATTTCAAAGAATTACACGCCCAGGGTGAGCTAAGCGACGAGGAATACCGAACAATAAAGGCTATGCTGGCGGAGCGTTTGCAGCAGGAGTTAAACAAGCCGGACGAACCACGTTAGTCGGTCGCGGTGAAAAGAGTCGGACTCTAAGGAACGGGCAGTTGGCCTAATCCGTAGAGACGACGAGGATATTGCCGCCTGGAACGTCCATTTGCTTGTGACCGCTGTAAAGTTTGCAAACCGGCCGTCGCTGTTTAATGCGTTTAAAACTGATCATTGGCTGCTCGACACGATTTCGCCCAGGGATGATTCCCGGCCATTGCAATGACGCGCGCCCGTTTGGCCACTCGAGCGACACCTTGGATTCGACAACTCCCGACGTAATGCCCACTGGGGGCGACGGTGGCGGAGTGGTCACTGAAAGGAGCGGACATGCCCTCAGGTAGGGACGTCAACAGTACTACTGGCGGTCGGCGCGGCGGCGGCACGACGAAGAAGAATGCCTTCTGTTCGTTTTGTCGCAAGAGCTATCGGGACGTCGGTCCTTTGGTGGAAGGACCCGGCGACGTTTACATTTGCGGCGAGTGCATCGAGCTGTGCCAATCCATATTGGAACAAGAGCGGCGCCGCCGCGGCACCAACAAGCAACTCTTCTCCAAGATCCCGTCGCCCCGCGAGATCGTCACGCAGCTCGACGAGTACGTGATCGGCCAGGAGCACGCCAAGAAAGTACTCGCCGTGGCCGTCCACACGCACTACAAGCGATTGATGCTGGGCGCCGAAGGGGGCGAAGTTGAAATCGAGAAGTCGAATATCCTGCTGATTGGCCCGACCGGCTGCGGCAAGACATTGCTCGCTCGCACGCTGGCCAAGATCTTGAACGTGCCGTTTGCGATCGGCGACGCGACGACTTTGACCGAGGCCGGCTACGTCGGCGAAGACGTCGAGAACCTGTTGCTCAAGCTGCTGCACGCGGCCGACTTCGATCTCGAATCGGCGCAGCGCGGCGTGCTCTATATCGACGAAATCGACAAGATCGGCAAGACAAGCCAGAACGTCTCGATCACGCGCGACGTGTCGGGCGAGGGCGTGCAACAGGCGCTGTTGAAAATGCTCGAAGGCACTTTGGCCAACGTCCCTCCGCAGGGCGGACGCAAGCATCCCGAGCAGCAGTACATTCAGATGGACACGAGCAACATTTTGTTCATCTGCGGTGGAACGTTTGTCAACATCGACAAGATCATCGGCAAACGGCTGGGGCGGCGGACGATTGGGTTTGGCCAGGAGAGCGGCGTGCAAGCCGATTCGAATGTGTCCAAGCTGCTGCCGCAGGTCACCAGCGACGACATTCTCGAGTTCGGACTGATTCCGGAGCTCGTCGGACGGTTGCCGGTTATTTCGGCGCTGACACCCTTGGACTCCGAAGCTTTAGTTCGGGTGCTCACCGAGCCGAAGAATGCTTTGATCAAACAGTACCAGCGTTTGTTCTCGATGGAAAACGCCGATCTGCAATTCACCGAAGAGGCGTTGCAGACGATCGCCAAGCGGGCCCAAGAAAAAGAAACCGGGGCGCGTGGTTTGCGGTCGATCATCGAAGACGTGATGTTGGACATCATGTACGACTTGCCCGAGCAAGGTCAGGGCAATCGCTATGTGATCACCAAGGACGTGGTCGAGGGACGCAAGCCGATGTTCCCGATCGCGGAGCAAAAGAACAAAAGCGCGTAACGTTCAAGCCCGCTCGCTGAATAAGTCAGCGGGACCTCAGAGTTCGCGCTCTTTAAGAGTGAAAGCCCGGGACGCGCACGGTTGCGTCCCGGGCTTTTTGCGTTCATGGACGTACACGTAAGGTGCAACCCTTTCAGGGTTGCCCTGGTTCGCACGCCGCCCGTTCACCCTGGGTAGACGCTGACGCGTCAACCCAGGGCTGGAAGATTCAATCCCGTTGGGATTGGAAATGCGGTCATGCCGTCTCTCTTGCGTTCCATTTCCTATTTCCCGAGGGATTGGAAATGCGGCCCCGCCGATTCGCTTGTGCTCCTTTTCCTCAATCCCAGCGGGATTGCAGCATTTAGCCCTGGGTTGCGAGTACTCTCGCTACCCAGGGGTCGCCGTCGACACACACAACGCCAACTCTGAAAGAGTTGAATCCTGCCGATTCAATTGGTGCTCCTTCTCCTCAATCCCAACGGGATTGCAGCATTTAGCCCTGGGTTGCGAGTACTCTCGCTACCCAGGGACGCCGTCGACACACACCTCGGCAACTCTGAAAGAGTTGTATCCTGCCACTGCGTCCCAATTTTCTTGACGCTGGGGTCTTGGCGGTGATAGCCTTTTGGCAGTCGCCATCTTCTAGCCCAGGCAACCAACGGCCCAGACCCCGCGCGAGAAAGGGATGCTGCCATGCAACGAAACCAATCCGGCAACCGTCGACAATTCATGGGCGTTTGGGCAATTCTGTTGTTCGTGGTTTTTTGCCTGACGCGCGCGCTGCCCGCCCAAAACGCCGCGCTCGCCAAGCCTGAGTCGGTGGGCATGTCGGCCGAGCGGCTGGCGCGCATCCGCACTGCCATGCAGCGCTATGTCGATCGCAATGAGGTGCCCGGCGTCGTGACGCTCGTGGCTCGCAAGGGACGGATCGTGCATTTCGACGCGGTGGGAAATCGCGATGCTGAGGCCAAAACGCCGATGACCACCGACTCGATCTTTCGCATCGCGTCGATGACCAAGCCGATCACGTCCGTGGCGCTGATGATGCTCTACGAGGAAGGGCATTTCTTGCTGAACGATCCGATCTCGAAATGGCTGCCCGAATTCGCGGAGATGAAAGTCCTGTTGCCGCCGCCGGCCGGCGAGCGGGTGGAAACGCCCAACGTCCTGGTGCCGGCCAAGCGGCCGATCACCTTCAAGCACCTGCTGACGCACACGGCCGGGCTGCCCAATGTCTACCGCGGAGCGACGCAGCCGGAATACATCAAACTGGCCGGCCGCAAAGAGCCCACCGACACGATGGCCGACAGCGTTTCGCGCCTGGCGAAACTGCCGCTGAATTTTCATCCCGGCGAGGCGTGGGAATATGGCCCGGCGACCGACGTCGTGGGCCGACTGGTCGAAGTCATTTCCGGCGAAACACTCGACGCCTATTTTCGCAAGCGCATCTTCGAGCCTTTAGGCATGGTCGACACTCACTTCTACTTGCCCACGGAAAAGGTTCCCCGCCTGACGGCCCTTTATCAGCCGGGCGACGACAAAAAGATTCGTCTGACCGAAGCTCCCACGGCCGAGAGCCGCTGGGTCAAGGAGCCGCACGTCTATTTCGCGGGTGCCGGCGGATTGGTTTCGACGCCGCTCGACTACTTCCGATTTCATCAATTGATGCTCAACTGCGGAGAGTTGAGCGGCGTCCGCCTACTCGGCCGCAAGACCGTCGAGCTGATGACGGCCAATCACATTGGCGATTTGCCAATCTGGCTCACCGGCCCGGGCTATGGTTTTGGCCTGGGCTACAGCGTGATCAAGGATATCGGCCAGGCGGCCATTCCCTCCTCGGTCGGCACCTACGGCTGGGGCGGCGCGTTCTGCACCTACTTCTGGGTCGACCCGGCCGAGGAAATGATCGGCATCATGATGACTCAGGTCCGCCCGTACACCCACCTGAACATCCGCCAAGAGTTCCAAGTACTGGCTTGCCAGGCGATCGTGGACAATCCACCGGGACGCAATGCGCCGCCTCGATCAGAATCGAAACCGGACCAAGCGGCGGCCGAGGTGCCGGCGCTTGTCAAATAGCACTAGTTTGGACTCACGCAGCGCTTAGATCGCTTCGGATTGGTTCTGAATGTCCCGGTTTTCTCCTCCTGAAGACTTCCGCAGCTTAGATTTCATCATGCTTTTCGAATAAACTTTTTGGGATGATTACCATGAGATGGTCGTATACGTTGTTCGGGATGTTGATGTTCTCGTTCCTCGCTATCGGTGGCTGCGGAATAAGCAGCTCCGAGAAGTTCCAGCTGGAGCAGTAACTGAGAGAGTATCAGAATAATTACACTAAGTTGCACGAAGAGCTGCGGCATTCCTTGCTGGCAGGTCAACTCCAAGGCACGGATGGTGGCATATCGCAGGCTTTCGCACGGGGTGCTCGTAACGGAGAGATTATCCAGGAGCAAACGCACGTTAAAGACCAGATAGTTGCGATTCGAAAGCGCCTCGGGCTTGCGGGTGACGACCAGGTAGTCTATGCCGAACTGGAGAAAACGTGGCCCGGATTTCACGAAGAACTTAAAAAAAAGCGAGGGCCGTAGCCCGCGACCATTTTTGCGATTTTTCTCTCACTGGGACTTGGATTGGGGTTGCGCCGGCTGGTCGGCAGAATCAATGGTACATGCAGTCCAGTACGTGACCTACAAGGCTCAAGGCTGATCGATCACGCATCCTGAATCTATAAGGATTGTTGGCTATGTTTGCATCGGAGGTGCTGCAATTGATCGCAAACGCTGCGACCGCAGTTGGCGTGGTAGCAGTTGCGGTGCAAATTTGGTTGGCTACACGGCAAAGCAAGACCGAATTTGAAGACCGGTTGTCGGAGGAATATCGTGAACTAATGAAGGATCTGCCCGTGGACGCATTCCTCGGCAAACAGATCTCGGTCGATGGCGAACTGCTCAGGCATTTCTTTCGCTACTTCGACATGACGAATACGCAAATCTTCTTGCGCCAACGGAAAAGGATCAGAAGGTCGACATGGAATGACTGGGTCGAAGGAATTCGAGACAATTTGAAGCTGCCTGCGTTCGTTGAAGCATGGCGATTAATAAGTCCGCAGACTACAAGTTTTGCAGAGCTACGTGAGCTCTTGCGAAAAGACTTCCCCCAGAATCGAGCCTAGTGGCAACAGCTTCGACTGGTCGGCCCGGCAACCTGATTAGGGACATAAAGAAGCAGTAGCCGCGAACGGCCACCTCTTCTTATTTCCTGCCAAAAGTAGCGAGGAAAAGGGGTCGCGACGGTCGCGACTCATTGTTGATGACCTAATGCATTCAACGCCGAGCACGAATCGAGCCGAGTCCCTTTTTTATTTCCGCGGATTGTAGCTCACTTAATTCGATTAGCCGTCTGCTTGATGCCATTTTGATGAAGAACCAGGCTCTTGGCGGGACCGGTTTTTGCCAGTTTGAATTCAAGTGTGGCCTCGACCCCACGGTAGGACCATCGCGTGGGAGAGTCGGGAAACACCTCTTGGGTGGGTTGATTGGTAATGCCAACCATCAGGCGCCCATCATCATCGCGAACGTCGAAAACAAAATTCGGCGCCAACTGATAACGCCCCACCAACCGGCTGCGAAGTTTCGAATCGATGGCGAGATCGCCCAATTTATTGTCGGAAGTCTCGCCTGGTTCCGACTTGGGTGTAAGTCGCATCCCGCGTGTGCTAGCGGGTTGATTTGTAAGGAGTTGCGACTGGTGCTGGCGTGAAGAAGAGAAAGTGGGCCTCGGGGCGGTTAGAAGGAAGGTAATAGCAA
>Ga0163150_10009254_pt1 | contig 10942 bp, 8 predicted proteins | sample OliLakLV19P2IB_FD_148628 | JGI IMG/M metagenome (GOLD analysis project Ga0163150, IMG submission 148628) | Freshwater microbial mat bacterial communities from Lake Vanda, McMurdo Dry Valleys, Antarctica - Oligotrophic Lake LV.19.P2.IB | ecosystem: Environmental > Aquatic > Freshwater > Lake >...
GGAACAACCGCGGCATCTCTACTCACGAATCCGCATGACATTTGGTTCCTTGTTGTCACCGTTGGGATCAACCTGAGTTTCTATTCTTTCGTGGCGGCTTTGGTTCTTGGAGCGATTCGTAGACCGACACCGGTTGTACGGAGTACCCACTTAAAATGAATCGGGCACTGCTAGTGGGGACGTGCGACAAATGCAGCGCCTCCAATCTCCATGTTGGAAGTGAAGGAATGGATGGTCAAGGATCGTTGACGCGGCGCGACAAATGCAGCGCCTCCAATCTCCATGTTGGAAGGCCTCGCGATGGCCCGGGAAAGACGAGGTCGCGAAAGAGGACGTGTTTTACAGACCGACTACGATGGAGCGGGACGACCGGAGAAAGTGGGCCGCTATGCGGGAGGAGTGCTGACACCGTACGCGGAGGCGAGCATGAAGGCTTCGCTCCCGGCCCATCCGTACGCGGATTCGAACCGCGGGTACATACGGATATACAAAGCAGAACCGTTCCCCGGTTGTCCTCTGGCTTCGTAGCGACTTAACCGTTGGTAACACTCTTCATCGCCGCCCGGACAGTGTGCCGTTTCGCTTCGCGGCGCGGCTGGCGAATTGTTTTAGGAGACGGGCGATCCTTTTCGGTCAACGGCGGTTCTTCGCGTTTCTTGGGCGAAGGCCGTGTCCGATCAAGAGATAAACACCACAAAATGTATAGACGCTAATTCTCTTCTGGCGCGGATTGCTTCGTGACATCCCGCTTTGGACGCAGTTCCAGCACCGGTTCCCGTCGCTTCGCGTTCTCCGCGCGGATCCTGCGAAACTCCCCAAGTTCTTGCTGCTGCGCCGCGGCATTCCCCATTAATCGGTGGACCTGCGCCAATCGGTAGTGCGGCACTTCGTTGCCCGGATTCAAGGCCGCGGCCTTGCGCAGATGCGGCAAAGCGGCTTCTGGCTTCCCCAGGGTCACTAATGCCGCCCCCAGCCCTAACTGCGCCTCTTCAAAGTCCGGATCCAACTGCGCCGCTCTTTCAAACATCGCGCGCGCTGTGTCCGGCTCATTGCGCTTGCGGTGGATGTCCCCTATTTCGTACGCGGCGTTGGCGTTTGTGGGATCTATACCCAGTTCCCGCTCGAAGGCTATCAGCGCATCGCCTTGCCCTTCCGCATTGGGACGCCCAAGATGGACTCGTCCCATGCGGTAATGGATGCCCGGACGATTCGGATCGAGCGCCGCAACCTGCCGGTACTCCGCCAGCGCCAGCTCAAGCTGTCCCTGGCTTTCGCGCGTTTCGCCCGCGGCCTGATGCCGCCACACTGAATTTGGCGCAACATCCGCTAAACGCTTCAATGCCAAATACGCATAATTGCCGAACAGCCGGGAAGAATGGTAGAGGATCTCGGGATCGTCCGGGTACACGCGGACGAGTTCTAGCGCTACGTCCACAGCTTTGCCGTCGCGCCGCAAGCCCGTGTAAGCACGCTGCAATTGCAGGCCGCTCATGCGCTTCAATGCTGGATCGGCGGTGCGCCTGAATCCCTTTTCAAGCCCAGGCAGCGCTTCTTCCAAACGTCCGGTCTCGGCAAGGCACATGGCAAGCAGGATGTCGAGGTTCGGCAATGTCTGCTTCAGTTGGATTGCCTGCCTCAATGCCGCAACCGCCGCCGCAAATTCGCCCGACTGAAAATAGATCACGCCCAAACGCGCATGGATCTCCGCAATACCGGGGTTCAATTTTCGCGCCTTCTCAAACGCCGTCGCGGCTTCCGCATAGCGACGCGAGGCCAGCGCTTCTTCCCCCGTTTGAATGAGTCTTTGCAATACGGAAGCGCCTTGAGGAAACGCAATCGATGTCAACGCGATAAGCAGCCAGACCAGTCGAGTCATAAGCAAGTGCGATCATATCCCGAAAATGCAACGGCCCGCCGGATGCATAAACACCGGCGGGCCGTTAAAGCGCACAGGCCGGTTGCGGCCTCCAAGCAACGACGAACTCTCCCACCCCGAAACCGCAACCGAGTCCGTTGTGCGCGAGTTAACTGGATGCGCACAGGCCGGTTGCGGCCTCCAAGCAACGACGAACTCTCCCACCCCGAAACCGCAACCGAGTCCGTTGTGCGCGAGTTAACTGGATGCGCACAGGCCGGTTGCGGCCTCCAAGCAACGACGAACTCTCCCACCCCGAAACCGCAACCGAGTCCGTTGTGCGCGAGTTAACTGGATGCGCACAGGCCGGTTGCGGCCTCCGACCGACGGCGAACTCGCCCGTGCGCGGGTTAATCGGAAGCGCTACCAGACTACCAGATGAACTTCAAACCAAGCTGATTGATTCGAGCCGCCCTTGTTGAAAGAACCCGCCCGAATCGAGGATCGGCGATATTCCGTACAGGTCCACCCCATTGCGTATGATTGGCCAGGTTGAACGACTCGAAGCGGAACTGGATATTCACCCGTTCGAGTAGATTGAAGTTCTTGAAAAAGCCGCTGTCCAAGTTGTTGATGCCAGGCAGGGTGAGAATTCCGCGACCGGAGTTGCCGAGGAAGCCCGCCGCCGGTTGCCTGAACGCTTCCGTGGCGAACCACTTGTCGATCGTGCGGTTGGAACCTCCCGCGTGGATGTCGCCCACGATATCCGCGCGGTTGGTGCCGAATGTGTCGTTCAAGCCGCCGACATCGGCTGCCGAGATAGTCATCGGAAATCCCATCTGGAGGGTCACGATGCCATTGGTCTGCCAGCCTCCCAGCACCGCCTCCACGGCCTTGTTGGCGTTGCCCAGAAACTTCATGCCGCGCCCCACCGGGATTTGATACACGAAGCTCGAGACGAAACGATGATCCACATTGAATTCAGACCGGCCGCGATCACGCCGAACGTCGTTGTTGTTCAGGAAGCCCTGCCAACCCGCCACATCGTTGCCGATGCCCGCCGCGGCGGACTTGGTGTCGATGCTCTTCGCCCAGGTATAAACGACCGTGAATATCGCCGAATTTGTCCGATGCTCGAGTTTCGAGTTGAACGAGTTGTAGCTAGAATTGCCAGACCAGTCGCTGTCGATGTAGACGGCGAAGTTCGGGAAAGGCCGACGGGCGAGCACGGGGCAGTCGCCCACGCTCGGAGTGGCGGCGCAGATCGCCGGGTTACGGGGCAGCAACGACTGTGCGATATTGCGCCGCATCAGCAGGTTCGTGCCCTTGTTGCCGATGTAGTTCAGGTCGATCGAAGTGTTGCCGGTCAGCGCGCGCTGCACCGAGAAACTCCACTGCTGAACATAGGGGTTCCGCGGCTCGGGGGAGATATTCACGGCCAGGAATGAGTTCGCCTCCGGTGTTGCGGCCCCGAGACCCGCGAAATTCGGAAACATCTGGTCGGTGGTGAGCAAAGCAGTCGTCTGACCAAGGGTTTGGATGTAGTTGCCGCGGCTCACGTAGGGATAAATATCCGCGGCGCCATCGATTTCCCGGCCTTCGGCGGAATCGAAGAAGACGCCGTATCCGCCGCGAATTACCGTCTTGTCGTCGGCGAACGGGCGGAATGCAAAGCCGATACGGGGAGCGAATACTTTCTTCGACGCGTCCCGGGGATTGCGGCGTCCAGCGAACTTGTAATAGCTCTGATCGCCAACAATGCCTTTCTCGACAAGCGTTTTGTCCGCTACAAGCAGGCCGCCTTTGGGATTGGAAAGGTCTCGCCAGCCCATACGGTCGTTGGATTCAAAGGGGATGTTGCGGTAGTCCCAGCGGACTCCCAGATTCAGGGTCAAGCGTTGGTTGACCTTCCAATCGTCCTGCACATACGGAGCGACGTAGAGGAAGTTAAACTGGCGTGGATTGCCCGACCGGTCGCCCACGCTAAAGCCTGCCGGCTGAAAGGAGCTGGCGCCAGAGAAGTAGCCGAGCAGCATGTCCGCCACGGCGTGGTCGCGGGTCTTGTTGCCCGTGAAGAAGCCGCTGAAGGTGAATTGGCCGAGGAAATCATTGGCCAGATCGCGCTGCAGCGACCACTTGCGGACATTCATTCCGAAGTTGATGGTGTGACGGCCGCGCACCCAGGTCGTACCGTTACCGATGTCCCACATCGGCTGCTTGCTGGCCTGATAATCGTTACCGGCGCTTCCGCCGCCCGACATGCCAGTGCCGACGGCGCCGAATCCGACTGCGGGATACGTACGTTGCTGGGCGTTGAGCGTAGTGAAAACGCCAGTAAGCTGTAGCGGATCGATGTCGCTTTGCGGAGCGGTTGCTCCGTGCTGGTTGGCCAATGCCGTGACGAAGCCAATGCGGAACTGGTTCACGAGCCTCGGAGAAATCGGCACCGAATGTGAGATCTGCCAGTTTTTGCTCTTCTGCACGAAGAATATGTCGCCTTGTTCGGTGGTGTTGCCGATGGCGATGCTCGTGTAGTCGGCGTTCGTGTAGCGGCCGAAGATAGTGCCATACTTGCCCAACTGCTGGTCGCCGCGAAACGTGTACTGATTTGTGTCGATTGGAAGCGCGCGCTGACGGATATAGTTACCCTGTGGGAGGTTCGCATTGGGCGCGGGGAAGTACTTCGCCGTGGCCAGTTTCGCGAGCCGGCTATAACGGGCCTGGGGTACCTGATTGCCGGGAAAGGGGGTGCCTGTGGTGGGATCCAGAATTTCCGACGTGAATCTGCCAGCCAGTTGATCCGGCGTGGGGATGATCAGAAAGTCTTGAAAGCCGCGGCGAATCCGTGCGCCTTCGTAGTTGAGAAGCCAGAACGTCTTGTTCCTGCCGTCGTAGAGCTTCGGAATCACCAATGGACCTCCAACAACGAAGCCTGGTTGATTCTGGCGCAGCTTCGGCCTCTTGACTCCCGCCGAATTACTGAAGTAGTTGTTGGCGTCGAGAGCATCGTTACGCAGGAACCAGAAGACCGCCCCATGCAGATCGTTTGTTCCCGACTTCGACACGATGTTGATCTGATTCGCGCTGAAGCCGTACTCGGCGGAGTAAGTCGCGGTCTGTTCCTTGAATTCCTGGATAGCGTCCACTGACAGGATCACGGCGGGCGTGCCGAGCGCGGTGTCGGTATTGGAAGTTCCGTCAAGAAGATAATTGTTGGAGGTCGGCCGCGAGCCGTTGATGCTGATGGCGTTCCCCGCGCCTTGGCGCATGCCGCCCTGCTCACCGCTGGTTTCGACAGCCCCCGCGCCGAGAAAAAGCAGTTGCAGAAAATTGCGTCCGTTCAGCGGGAGGTCAACGACTTGCTTCTGTGAAATCACCTGGCCGATTGCCGCGGTTTCCGAATCGATCGCCGCGGAAGTAGCTTGTACGGTGATCGTTTCAGTGGTTGCGCCGACGGCCAAATCGATATCGAGGCGCAGCACCTGATCGACATTCAGCTTGATTTCCGATCGTTTGGCGGAGCTGAATCCTTTCTGGCTGACAGTGATTGAGTAGACGCCGACCGGGAGCAGAGGGAAGGAGTAAAGTCCGGCTTCGCTCGTGTTGACTTTACGCGATAGGCCGGTTTGCTCGCTGCCGACCTTGACCTCCGCCTGTGATACGACAGCGCCGCTCACGTCTTTGACCGTACCCGTGATTTGACCCGTCGCCGATTGCGCGTCGAGTGCTGAGGATGACATTAGAATGAGCAATCCCAACGTGATTTCGCTGGTAATGCGGGACAACTTCTTGGCTAATACCTTGATCATATGCGCCCACCTTTCGCAGAGCTTTAGGATGGTATCACAATCTTCACCCTCCTAGCGGCGGTTTTTCTCAAATTAACCCCTGCCCGCTCCGGCCAGGATCGTGCCATGCCCGAGGGGGGCCTGCTCATCTAGGATGGCGAGGTGAGCGGAAGAGTTCTATCAGGTTTCACCAGCCAAAGAACTCTCCCGCCGCGCAGAACGAACCTTGGGAGTGGCCACTCCCAGAAGCGATCCTACAATGCAAATCCTACACCCATTCCCTGGTCCCGTGCAGGCGTACCTCGAACAGTTGGCCGATCCGGATCTCCATCGCCCCCTCCATTGCCCTCAACCCCGAGGGCCCGCAGTGCCAGATTGCCAGAATAATCGCCGTTTACGAACCACAGAACCTCCATTGCCCGCAACCCCGAGGGCCCGCAGTGCCAGGCCAAACGCCCGCTGATCGCGCACGGCTTCTACACCGCACCATTATCGACGCCGCTTTCGACGGCGTGATTCGCGTGCGCCGCTACCTATGCCAAACGTGCCGCCGCACCGTCTCGCTGCTACCGGAGTTCGCGCTGCCCTCGCCTGCGATCCAGCGCTTGTTCCTTAGTGAATGGACCCGTGTTTGGCTGAGCTACCAGACCAGCCGAAACTCCACACAGGCTGAGCAATATCCACGCCACTGCGAACCGTCCGGCATCGAGACGGATTGTTTTCATGCAGACGCACCTCTGTTCTGCGGCCACAATGGGCACCATTATACGCGGAACCGCCTTGCTAAATCGAGCCACAGCGCAATAATCCCGCGCTCACAACTCGAGCTTCAGCCACTTCAGCAAGGGCTGTATCAAGCCTAAAGCCGCCGTGATCGTGCCTAGCAGCAACCACACCGGTTGTCTCGCTCGCAGATACTCAAACCAGCTCGGCATCAGTGAACGCTCCTCCACACCGGTCGACGTCCATACGCCCTGCACCGGCCCGTTGTATCGCAATGCGATCTTCCCGGGCAGCAGCGACGCTGTTCGGAGCCTCCCATTGCTCCCAACTTCGATCCGCATCCCCTCCGCGGGGCGCAGCTTGTACTCCTGCCCGTTCAGTTCGTCGAAAAACAAGCTTCCCGAGAGAATCGCCGACACCTGGCGCGACTCCCCTCCATACTGCTCCACCCGCGCCAGCGCCAACCGGTCGACAGGGAGTTGCATATACAGATCCGATTCCCCTCCTTGCCCCAACCCCAAATCCAGGTCAACCGGCGTCTCGCCCACCGTAAACACAAAATCCTTCGGCGCCCCAGTGAACCGGAACTCCTTGGCGCGATTCAATCGTACGCGGCCGCGCGCCGTCAACTTCAGCTTTGTCCCCGGCGAATTGATGTGAACCCGGTACTCGCCCCGCGGTCGAGGCTCCAGCACCACCGTCGCCTGCCCTGCCGTCTCGATTCCAGCCAGCGTGAGCGAACCAGCGTTCTGTGCGTCCGGCAGCGCCTCCAGCAACAGGGTGCGCCCCGCCGGAATCACATCCGGTTCGCCCTCGTCGAAGGTTACCTGCGCGTATCCCAGAACCCCCGCGGAACTCAAAACCCAGTTCCGCGTCAGGGGCCCCGCGTCAGGCAGATGGAACGTGAGCGCGTTGGCGATGGCATCGAGTTCGACGCTCGTCGTACCCACGCGCCGGAACAGGAGCAGGCAGACCGCCGCGAGCGCAATTGAAAAGAGGCAAATCAGCTTCGTGCGCGACGGACTTACGCGGTCCTGCGCCTCCTGCATCGCGGCCAGTTTTGCCACTCGGTCCGCTGCATCCACGTCTTCCTTCGCCAATTCGCCGGTCAGCGCCTTCGCCTTGGCCTCGGCCAACTTTTTCCCAAGTAAGTCGCGTAAAGGATCGGGCTTCGCCGGCATGTTTCAGGCCCCCGGCGCCAGATAAATGAGAATCGACTTAGTAAACGATCCCCCAAACTGCGCCAGCCCCGCCACCCGGACCCGGTAGAAACCCGGGCCCGGCAATTTCCCAAGCGGCACCTCAAAGCGACGCCCCGCTGGATAATATTGCGATGGCTGCTTCTCTTCCTTCTTGAGTGTCTCCGCCGGCCGGCCATCCGCCGCAAGCCGTGCCAGCGAGATATATAACTCCGTCAGCTCGGCACCGGGCAGCATTCCCAATGTGTAGTTACCACGGGAACCGGTCCGAAGCGGTAAGTAGCAATCCTCCTTCTCAAACGGCTTCACCTGCGTCCACGCCACCAGCGCGACCTCCTCCCCGCTCATTTTTTCGGCCTGGATCACGTTAGTGGGCCATTGAAAGGAGGAAGCCCCGGCCCAGGCATCCATGCGATAGTAATGGCGGCTGCGCAAGCTGGTCGCCTGGATGTGGACTGTTCCCGCCGCCGGGGGTGGTGCTTGCCAGGTTAGAGGTAACGTCTTTGCACTCTTAAAACTTGCCGTGTCAAGCGGTGTCGAGAATGAGATCACCCGCAGGTCCCCTGACCCGGCTACTTCCCGGATAAACAAGCCTTCACACCGGTTGCCGTCACGCCACCCATAGCCATTCGTCCCATTAGCTGATCTGAGGCCGAACTTCGCGCAGGGATCCTCTGCGGAAGCGGCTAAGGCCGCAAGAACGAACAAAAAGGGTACGCGCATGCAGACATCTTACCGCAGTTCTTCGGCCCCGGCCGGCCTTCGCGCCGATGCTACCAGAAGGCCGGGACCTTGCCGCGCTGTTCGACGCGCTCTCGCGTCCGGATCGCTGCTCGAAGTGAAACCGGCACACTCCCGCCAGCGCAAAACGCCAATGAGACTCTGGCCGTCAAGCGGGTGCAAGACCCGCCGCTTCACTTCCCGGGCACACCGGATACCCAGGTTGTTGTTCCTGTTCTCCGGTTGGTTGTTGTTCCGGTTGGACAACCGGACGTTGGATGGATTGTTGTTCCAACCCCCGCCCCGCACCACCTATCAGCCGCGCTCCGATCAAACGGGAATTGGTCGAAAATTCGCGACCGCAAGAAGACCGTGTCCCCCTGCATCGCGTGGCCAATCCACGATCGAACTCGTTGTTGCACCGCAAACCATTCCATGCGGCCATCATGGAATGAGTTGCGCATCTCGCGCATCCGCCTGCGGAAGCGCACTACGTTGCCCCGCACCAGCCTCGCCCGGTTCGGGAAAATCCGCCATCCCAGAAATGTAACCCCCTCGCTGCATCGGTACACCCGGCTCTTGCCCTCGTGTAGCATCAACCGCAGGCCGTCGAGGCGTTCCACCAGTCTTTTCCGCGCGGCCCATAGCTCTTCTTTCGTTCCGCCGAAGAGCAGAAAGTCATCCACGTAGCGGATGTAGGCCGCCGTCTTCAATTCCCGCTTGACGAATTGGTCCAGCGGATCCAAATATATGTTGGCCAGGAATTGCGAGGTTTGATTCCCCAGCGGCAGACCGCGGCGCCGCATCCCCGGCGTAAACAGCGTATCCCCGGGAAAGTAGTGCAGAACTTCTTCCTGCGGATTCGACCCTGCAATGATCAGCCCCGCCAGTTCCAAGGTCCGCCGGCATTTGATCTTCCGTTCCAGCAGGTCCATCAGCAAAGAGTGGTCAATCGATGGAAAGTACTTCCGCACATCGCACTTCAATACATAGGGAAAGCGCGCCGCCGCTCGGCGCGCCGCGGCCACCGCCTGATGCGTGCCTAACCCCGTCCGGCAAGCATAAGAGTCCCGCGCAAAACAACATTCGAAAACCGGCTCCAGCACTTGCGTCAGCGCATGATGCACCACCCGGTCGCGAAACGCCGCCGCTGAAATCAGGCGCGGTTTCGGATCGTTGACGTGAAATTGCCGGTACGGCCCCGGCTCGTAAATCCGGTCCTTGAGCTCGGAGCGCAACGCCACCAGTTCCGCTTCCTGGTTCAGCACAAAAGCCGCCACATCGCTTCGCCGCTTCTTGCCCAACGCAGCCCGTCTGGCGGCCTCATGCAGATTTTCCCAGGAAACCAGCGTGTCCCAAAGATTTCCCGTCCGCTTCATTCGGCTGTCGCTTTCTTCCATCCACCCGTCATGCGTCCAATCTCATCGATCCGCTCCGCCGCATGGCCATACGCGTCAATCGAAAACAGCTTGAGATCCTTCGCGATCCTCACCAGGTAGCGGAGGCGGTTCAACATGCCGTTCACCTCCGTCAGAATCGGCGCCTTGTGGCGAGCATAAGCCGCATCCACCAGCCGGAGTTGTATGTCGAGCGCGGTTGCCACCAGCCGGTCTCCCACTGAAAAACGGAATGACCGCGGGAAGTTCTCCACCTTCTGGATCATCCACAGACAGAAGTCGTACGCCTTCCCGACAACAACGGGAGTTTCGGGACTGGGGCGAGGTGCTTTCAAAAATTTTTCCGCGCCTGCGGCGCGCTCCGAACAAAAGAGAAAAAGGGGAAGAGAGTTAACGGGAAATCACTTCCCGGGCACACCGGATACCCAGGCCGTAGCTCCTGACCTCCGGCTGGTCGCCGCCCCGGTTGGACAACCGGACGTCGGATGGATAGACGTCCCAACCCCCGCCCCGCACCACCCTAGACGTCCCGCTCGGCGGGCCCTTCGGATCGGCTTTCTGTTGTGGGGTTACCAATCCTTGATAGTAGTCGCTTTTGTACCAGTCCGCAACCCATTCCCAAACATTCCCCAGCATGTCGTACAAGTTCCAGAGATTCTTCTCCTTCTTTTCAACGGGATGAATCTCCGCTTCGCTGTTGCCGGAGTGCCAAGCGATCTTGTCGAGCTCGCCGTACCGGCTTGCGGTGCTACCGGCTCGCGCCGCATACTCCCACTCTGCCTCCGTTGGCAGACGGCCCTTCGCCCCTTCCTCGCAATAGCGCTTGGCATCATCCCACGAGACATTGGCGATCGGCTGCGTTCCGTCCTTCCAGCCAGGGTTCAAGTCAGTCCCCGGAGGCATCCCGATCCCCTTCGCACTCGCAAAACGCCGGTACGCCTCTACCGTTACCTCCGTCTGCCCCATCCAAAATCCCTTGGTAATACGGACTCCCGCCACTGGCTTCTCGTCGTCGTCGCACTTTTCGACGTCCGGCGAGCAACCCATCGTAAACGCGCCCGGCGGAATCCACACGTAGGGCAGTCCGTCGTCTCTGTTCAGCCGCACCTCGCCGGCGCTCAGCTCGGCCGGCTTCGGCGGAGAAACGTCAATGGAAGGGATCGAGTCTCGCCCGATATCGACCGTATAACGCCATACCCGCAATTGCCGCGCGAGCCGATCCCAACTCGTCGCGCGCCCATTGAGTGTGTTGTCCTCCCG
>Ga0163150_10009257_pt1 | contig 10942 bp, 8 predicted proteins | sample OliLakLV19P2IB_FD_148628 | JGI IMG/M metagenome (GOLD analysis project Ga0163150, IMG submission 148628) | Freshwater microbial mat bacterial communities from Lake Vanda, McMurdo Dry Valleys, Antarctica - Oligotrophic Lake LV.19.P2.IB | ecosystem: Environmental > Aquatic > Freshwater > Lake >...
GGGTGTGGCAGCGGCCTAATGGCCAGTTCGTATTGCTGATCCTCGGGGTGGGGTGCGCCTCGATGCTGGGGTGGCTGGGCCATCGAGTTCAACCGCCTTTGCCGATACTGAACATTGCGGGCGGAGGATTGCCACACGTGAGCGGTGAATTGCTGCGCCTAATAGCTGGTGCCGCCATTTCGTGGTCCGCTTATCGGTACGGTGAGTGGCAAACCAGTAGCGGCCGGTTCTGGCGCGGTATGGCCTGCACAGCCGGCATAGGAGCTTTGTGCTGGTTCGGACTAACGGTGTCCGATGACATGGGGCCTATTCTCATAATGTCTTTGGCTCTGCTGCTCTTCCTTGCTGCGCCAGCGGTCCGGCAGATTGCGCATACTAGATCGGAACGGCCTGCACGACGAAGGGGGGCCTTAGCGCTGGCCGTCCTTTGCACAGCGGTATTCGTTTCGGGCGGAATAGCACTATGGCAGATCTCGCTCACTGATTGGGCACCCCAATTCAGTCGCACAGCCGCCGTACGCGAAGCTGCGCGCCTCGCCCCATTTAGTGCAGTCAGCCCTAACCTTGCGCAAGTTCACTGGCTGATGGACGCAGCTCGAAACGTGGGAGGTTTCGGGCTGGGCCGTGTCCCTTACTGCGGCGCGAGGGCGCAAGTCGAGCCTACGGCCTGTACATTGAGCAGTGGAGCGCCTATTCAGTTGCCCCTGGATTTCGCGTTTTCCGGGCTCGCCGCAACCTGGAACCTCGGGGGTGCTGCAGCCTGCATCGGACTGCTCTTCATTTGGCTGCGCGCTCTAGTCCTCTCGGCAACTCCTTCCGGCTTACGCGGCGCAAGCGAAGCAACGGATCTAGAGCAATGTGACGACCCGCTTGCTTGGCTGCGCGCTTGGATCGTTGCCGTGCCGTGCTTGATGGCGCAGGCACAAACTCTCGTGAGCGTAGGAGGAACCCTCACCTGGACACCTCTAAGTGGGGTCACGCTACCACTGTTGGGATATGGCACTACGGCGCTTTGCATTTGCGCGTTCTGGGTTGGATTGTCTGTACGGACTCTTTCGCATGGGACTGCCGTACGTCCCCAGCACAACGCGTCAATCTAGGAGATCTTCATCGTGCGCCCAGAACCATCCCAAGTCCCCTTGCTACGCATTGTGAGCGTCGTCATGTTTCTTCTTGCCGTGCTATTTGCGGCGCAACTCACACGGCATCGCTCCGAATCGGGAGTGACGATCGAGAGCAGATATGTGGATGCCACGTTTCGGCACCGCCTGTTAGATGGGCTGCAATGGCTTGACGCCTCAGCATTGCCCGGCGGTGCTATGAAGCAACCGGGCCTCTGTCTGCCAAAAATTGCAAAGACGGCCGCGAAGAATGAGCATAGATTTCGGTGCGCGAGGGAGGCGCTCAACACGAGGCTCGCAACTGCAAGCACTCCCCATTACATCCAAGAAATTCTTCCCGAGGAGCCCGACCAAGGCTACGTCCTGCAAACTATGCAGTGGCTGACACGCAATGCACGTGATGGCGACCACGCGCTTTCCTTGATTCGGGCCAAAGAACAGACAACCAAAGAAATTACGCTGGCCGACCCATTTCGGCTACCGGGTTGCCTGCTCGCCGGCGCCAATACGGTTGCTTCGCCAGCTAAGACCGGTGTCTGCGCAGGCGACGCGGCCGCAATCGAAGCCGCCTCGCCGCCGCACATACAAGGACTGCTCTACCCAGTGCATCAGTACATGGCGGCTACGCGCAGCGGTAGTCCTAATACGCTCCACTGGAAGTTCGCACCGGGACTGGCTACTTCATTGGCTCAAGGTCGCCACGTCACCGTGGCCTGGGATGCTCAAACTCAGGATCGAGCTCAGGCTACGGCAGCGTGCTACGCCGGAGACCATGTTGCTTGTGCAAGGTGCTCTTGGTGCAATAAGACACGGTCAGATGTCATGTACGAAGCCGCTAGAGTTCGCGCCATCGGAATTCTGATCGTGGATGTCAGAACAGGAGCGATCGAGGCTTCGGCCAGCGCGTATACACGGTGCTTTTCCGCTCGGCAGCGCGGAAGCCGCACGCCTGTCGGCTGTCCGAGTTTTCCATCGATGCCCGGCAACAAACAGCCGGACCGGAGTTTTCGCCTCGGCAATCAAGCATTGCTGCAAACCGCCATGCCCGGGTCTCTGGCGAAATTGCCAATCGCACTAGGCCTTCTCCAGGCGGGACTCTCGCCTCGCGAAATCGCCGCCTTGCCAAAAATCCTAACCCGTTCGGCCACAGAGGAGCTAATCGACATTGCCCTTTGCAAAGTGCAGGGTTTCCTACCGTCATGCGCGCATCACCGGCTTACGTCGATCGCAAGGGTGGCAAGTGGCATCGGATGGCAGCGCCAGACCGATGTTCTGACGCTCGGTCAAGTTGAGAACTTAAGCTCGCCCCAGTTTGGGGCCCGCCTGATGCAGCTGCCTTCCAAAAACGACGCATCAACTGTCATACAAATGCTCAATCAGGCTGCCATGCGTCAATGCGGGCTCAAGCCGACAAATAATCGCTGGCGCAATTGCCACACGGAAGATCTAGTCAACACCGTCGCCGAACTCTTCGGCCAAGGCAATGCACTTTCGAGTCCGATTGGTATCGCCAACGGGATGCTCCAAATCGCCGCCGCGGCCAACGGCGAGACTGCAAGCAGTAGCGCGCACCTGCTCAATGCAGTGCAGGACAGTGCGGGCAAGTATCACTCGGTTGGGACAAGGCTCCCACTGGCATTCCGCGCCGCAAATGTCCGACCAGTGCTTCTGGGCCTTTCACGCACCCAGACCGAAGGTACCGCGCGTAGTGCCTGCTTGGCGGCGCGAGCCGCTTCCCGGCAGGGTGACTGGTTGATTCCATGTTCACCGCAGGAGATGCGCGATAGCAAGCTCCCCATCCTTCGTATTGCTGGGAAAACGGGAACGCCGGTCTTCTCGGCCGATCGCCTGACGCTTCCGCTGTGGCGTTCGTCATGTGAGGAGGTGGCTAAAGAACTTGCAAATAGCCGGAAAGGGCAGATTCGGTGGCACCACCTACGCAATGAACACGCCAAGTGCCAAATGGCACCCATCAAATGGTACGCCGTGCTTGTGGGGCAACCCGAAACCCGGACGTGGGACAAGATCATGGTGGTGATCGCCGAAAGGAACTGGAATCGCACTACCCAAAAAGTCGACAGCGCCCGAGACGTTGATGCCAACGTCGCTGCCGAAGTCGGACTTGCCTTGGGAAATTTACTCTACGGCAACACGAAACCGACGGCTCGAAATCAAGTTCGCTAGGTGAGGAGCGGTAGCATGCATTCGACGATCGTTCTCCAAAGTTCTGCACGTTACTGGCGCAATCTTGCCAACGATATTCAGGACGCGGTGTTTGATGCTCAGCACAGTTCCGCAGGACTCGGCGCGAGGCCTTCCCTTTCGGTGCTGCTCAGCCGTGATCTACTGGACATCGAGGTTTCGGGGAGCCGGGCATCCTTCGAGCGGCTTTGCGTCCAACTGGTTCGAATGCAGATATCCCACAGTTTTCACTACACAGCGCCCGGACTCCCCGAGCCGACTTCTCACCGGATCAAAATCAATTTGACGTGAATTAAGAATCAACAGCGAAAGTGAACCAATTCCTTTCGGAAACCCATAGGTCTGGCACTCAGGTCGGAATCGTCTGGCCAGTTTGAGGAGCAATCATGGTTCAACATCCCCGCACCCCAGGAAACACCATAAATCCCGGTGGTACCGCCAGTCACACTCCCGCACGTAGCCGCACGGCCGCGTTTTTTGACTGGATCCTCGGCGCTGATCCGGCTGTCGATCAGGAAGCTGTCGCAGACCGACTCAGGGAGCCCGAGGTCGTTGTAGCTGCCCCCGCCGAGCGCAATTCATGGGTGGACAGCTTCCATGTAGCGCTTACTGACGCGGCCACGACCTTCATTCTCCAGCACGTCGATCCCTACCACCGGGAGGACTCCACAGCTGGTTACTCCATCCGGCGTGTCAAAGTGGGCTTTCACCAAGCGGCAGCGCCCTGCCTGCGAGCGATCCAGTCGTTGCCGCCGGCCATGCGCGACCGAATTGTGCTGCTTCGAATCAAAAAGGCAAAAGGCTCAGAACAGTTGATGCTGGATCAATTCTACGGAATGTCGATCCTCGCTGAGGAAACCTTGATGGACGGTCAGCTTGTCGAGACGATTGTGAGCTACTCGGGATGCCGCTTCTGTCTGCACTTCGAATTTGAGGGGGAATACGTCACCTTGCCATCGACAATTCCGGTGGAACCCTCCCTTGATGCCATCACCCCGTATGGCAGTCTCAACCGCGCGGAGACATCGACTATCGCCATCGAAGCATCGTCTGTCGCATCATCGTCTGCGCCGCACACCCGAGGGCCGGTCAAGCCTTCAGCGACGATGCGCTTAGGGGGCCAAGATACTCCGCTGCATAGACCGACATCGGTAACAAATAGCGGCCGCGATACGCCGCTCAATCGACCTTTCGCCAAGCCGACACGCAAGCCGTTGGCTCGACTGCGTCTGAAAGCAAGTAGCGAAGAGGTCGTTGTGGATCTGTTCGAGGACGATTTTCCATACACCGTCGGACGCCACCCTGAAGTACCGGGATTCGCGGTCAGACCGCGCAATGCCTTGGCATCAGGCGTCGGATTGACTCGGCTGTTGGCTAGTACCCAAGGCCCCGACTCGCTCTGTTATGTATCACGCGATCATCTCACGCTGCACATGCCAGACTTCACCAGCGGCGAAGTCATGGTGGACAATCTGTCTGCCCAACGCGGCAAGAACGGGACCTACGTCAATGGCATCGCCAAACCGTTGCGATTTATTCACTCGGTGGGTTCGCAGCACCCCCTCTGCCTGGGTGGCAGCAATGGCGATGGTACTCTCGTTCTGAATATGGAGCCGGCGTGAATGAGGAGCTGGAGCTTGATATGCGTTGGGCCCATTGCGGTCATATTCGGCAAGGAGGATGGTCAATCGCCTGGGCGCAACTAATTGGCGTAAGACATCCCCGACTTAGCGAGGATTGTGTCGGCCACCAAATAACCGCTATGCCCCCTCTTGGGTACGCTGTAAGTCTGGCCGTCGCCGATGGTGTGGGTGGCGGCGCGCGCGGGGACCTGGCCAGCAGTGCGCTGACTGGGTACTGTACCCGTGCACCATGCAACTTGATCCTCGATGCTGAAGGGATGAAGGATTGGATGCGAGACGCAGATTTCGAAGTCCAGCTCAAGCTTCGCGACGTGACCCAATCTCCGGGTGCGGCTACGCTCGCTGCCGCTTGGCTTATGCCCGATGGTAGCGGCCAACTGATGCGGGTGGGCGACTCACGCGCGTACCAGTTCGGAAGTCGTGGCTTGGAAGCGCTAGACGTACCGCATCTAGTCTCAATGACCATCGACCAGACCTATGCCTACCTTCAGGCTCCGCACCCCGAGGGAACTGATCCAGACGATCCCGCCCGCATGATCGGGACAGGAGCCATGGGAGAGCCTGAAATCGATCCGTTAATGCTGATGGAAGGTCACACCCTGTTGCTATGTACCGACGGCCTGCATCGGGGGATTGACGAGTTTCAGATAGGGCGGGTTTTAGCGGAGAACGATCAAATGTCAATGACGGCGATGCAACTAGCTGCAACGGCTCGCGCGCGCGGCAGCGAAGACGACATCAGCGTGCTACTAGTCAGTCGCATGCCTAGAGGCATTGGTGCGGCTGTTTTCGAAACCAAGAATTTTTCGGGTTCCCCGCAATGGCTCTGATGAGGCCCGTAGTAAGTGATGAACAGCTGAATTCGCTGAACTCGCGTGCGGAGGCAAAATTTTATAGGGCCTGCCGTGACCAACTACCCAATGACGTTCTGGTTCTTCACTCTACCGCCTGGTTAGCCACGTTGCCGAACGGCAAGCTGGAAGAAGGTGAGGCTGACTTCATTCTAGCCTTCTCAGCCGGAGGAATACTGGCGGTCGAAGTAAAAGGCGGAGGAGTCTCGATCGACGGCAAGTGGAATCAATGGATGTCTATCGATGGCGAAAGGAAAACTCACAAAATAAAGAATCCGGTGGAGCAGGCGGCCAAAGCACGATATGCCATACGGAGAATTCTCAATGAGAACGCCAGGTGGAAGGCGTGGGGCACTGAAAGAAAAGTTATCGATGGCCACGCCGCGTTTTTTCCTGATATCGACGATGTCGAGAAACTGATCAACAGCGCACGCCCAAGAGAAATTCTTGGGGCGCGCGCTAATCTGGCCGATCTCAAGAGTTGGGTAGAGCAAGCCAATGGCCAGTGGTCCAAACAAGTTGGCACGCAACCTCTAGGCGCGCTGGGAATTCGGCTCATCGAAGAAATTTTCTGCGGATCCGTCAAAGTCGACCCCGTGCGAAGCTCGGTACGCCTTTTCGATATGGCTGAAGAAATTCCCCCCGACCATTCCTGGGATTCGGATCTCACAGCCGAAAAATGGGAAACGTTCTCAAAGCGCTTCGCCGAACAAGGATTGAAATCAGCACCTTTCGAACTTGAGAAGCGCGATGGAGCCATTTCGCTTCGTCGAGAGTGGAACGCGCAGAGCAGGAAAGCTATCTGGACCAAAACTTTCCAGCGTGTCACCTCTTCGGGGTTGACTGAGGATTTGAGTTTTCTCTGCGAATGGGAACGCGAGCTAATATTGCGCGCTAAGGGAGTGAAGGGCTGCGCTCAATTGGTAGATGCGTTTACCGAAGCCAGTGCCATCCACACCGGTGATACACCCCCATCCAGCCGCCGACACAGCAAAACCATTCTGCGCACATACGACGCCGGTCCCACGCTCGACGTGTGGCAGCTCATGCACCCCCGTGCGGATGGATTTCCTCAGGCTCACCCGTTCGTAGATCAACGCAGCTTTCTTCAACTGATGCAGGCAATCCTGAGAGCTTTGAAGGATTTCCACAGTCATGGCTTCGTTCATTGTGACCTGCATCCAGGAAACATAGCTTTACCCGCGGAGATTATTCGGCAGAATGAGTCAACCAAACGTGGTGAGCCTTTGCATGTGAGGCCGATATGGAAGGAACTTCGGCTCATCGACCTGGACTTTTCTGCATCCAATTCGATCGTACCTCCCTTCCGTCTTCCCCATAAGTTGACCTCGGATGGCAAGTCCCTGCGTCCGATATCGGCACACTTGAGACTGCGATTGGTCGCAATCGATGCATGGCTGCAGAGTCAGGGAAGTGCGCATCTTTGTTATGACAGAGAGTTTTGGGCCGCAGCTGAAAACAAGCAGTACTTGAAATGCCTTCAGGAGCTGGATTGGCGAGAAGACCTTGCTCAGTTGGGCTTCTGGCTTGGCCGTATCCGTGATTATTGGGGGGGCGGCCCGAATGTGCTGACCATGGGCGAAACAAAAGAAGCGAACTTGCTGATCACAGCCTTTCCAGAGGAACTTATGGAATGGGGTGGTGCGAGGGAGATCGATTGGGATCCCGAACGTCGTACGAATTCCAAAGCCGCGCCCGATGTACTTCCTCACGACAAGTACATTCTTGGAATTGAACGCGTACTGCTTCGGTTGGGTAATCGTAATCCAGTTGAGACAATGGTGCTCTATCGACATGATTATGAGCCAAATTATTCAATCGACGATCAGAGTAAACAAAAGACAACTGAAGACAGTGCGAGCCTTGGTCAAGAGGTCCGGCCTGCGACGACCTCGACTCCATCCACGGTCCTGTGGGTGGCAGTAGTTGCGTCGGCAATTGTCATGTCAGGAGGACTCATACTGGAGATGAGAAAGGGTAGCCAAGTTGAGGCTATCAACCCCGCAGTTAAGCATTCTAGTGGTGGTGGTGGCGACGGTGGCAGCGCTGGTGGCCCTACTAGCGTTGCACGAGTCCCCGATCCCAAGGGCGATTCCCGCGGTAGCGCTGGGCGCGGTAGTGAGCTCTCCGTCGAAGCTCTCGGCAAAGCGCGCGCAGCAATAGCGGAACCGGGCGCACCCGTATCGACGGCAAGATCAATTCCAAACGTGCCCGACACCTTGGAAAGTAGGCAGGAACGCGAAATAAGTGCATTGACAAGCATTTTCGACCCCGCTGCATATGCCATAGGGGCGGTGGTTGTCGGAGCGAGAGCATCGTCGCGCGGAGACAGATTGTCCGAGCTTGCCGCACGGCAGGTCGCGAACAAGGTTGTGATCGGACTGAGAGGAAAAAACTTGAACTCTGAGGAGTTTAGATCGTCAGTTTACGAGTCAAAGTACTTTGACGCGTTAACACAGGGCAAGGCGGAGGTGTTAGTAAGCGCCGGACTACTGCCAAAGATTCGCGCGGCCATAGTAATTACGGCAAGCGCTAGCTGCCGGGACGCCGTGTCAACGCCGGGAGTAACTTCCTGCACGATTACCTCAAATTGGAGAGTATTTAAGGCCTCGAACAATGAATCTGTGTCAACCGGCTTGATTACTACCGGTGCGGGCGGAGATGCAGACGACGCAATTGAAAGAGCGGCGGAATTCGTCGTTCGAGACCAATTGGCGATATTTTGAGAATAAGACAAATGGAAATATCACAATGAGAAAGTATTTCGCTCGGTGCATGGTGGGGTTGGCTCTTGTGGCAAGTCTGTACTCGCCTTGGGTCAGCGCACAGACCTACGAATCTGACCTGAGAACACTTGCGGGCAATCTTGCGGCAAGACTTGAAGCGGCCAAACTCCGTAGTGTGACTGTCATTGACTTCACTGATCTGCAGGGCACACCTACTGAACTTGGGCGCTTTCTTGCCCAAGAATTGTCTGATAAGTTGGTCGGGGCTACCAACACTATTTCCGTGGTTGATCGCGCGAATGTTCAGTTCTTGTTGCGCGAAAACAAGCTTTCGATCGATCGAATGCTGACTCCGGAAACCAGTCGAAAGCTCGGAAATCTCATTGGAGTCGACACGATCATGATAGGTACCACGACTCCGATCGGAGACGCCTTTCGTCTGAGCGTTCGTGCAATCAGCGTGGATACTGGACGGATCGTTGGTTCGAATGCTGTAACGCTTTCGCCAAGCAAGGATTTGGCCCAACTGTATAACCGAGGAGTTGCTGGGGTTCAAACCGGAACGCCCGGAGTAGCGGGAGCGCGTACGCAAGCTGCAGCGGATTTACGCACTCGATTGAGACCAGAGTCGATCAAAGTTACAGTGCGGGAGCTTGTAGTTACAGACCGAGCGGAAGCTGTTCTCTCTATTAGCGTCGAAAATTTAAGCGGCGAACGTCTAGGCCTCGGAATTCTTGGAAATGCGCTCTTGTTAGACTCTTGTGTAGCTTCTTACAGACAGGAACATATGGTTAATGGACTGCCGCTGATTTCGGATTTTCGGATGAATTCGCAACTCGTCAGGTCCCAGCTCCGAATGACCAGCCTTGGCGAGAAGATTGTAGTCATAGTAACTGCCTTTGTAGACGCCACTTCATGCGGTTCTCTACGAGCTTCCTCAAGCCCTAGTGCGGAAGTTTCTTTAACGTTGGTTGTCGCCGATGAAAAGCAAGTCACAACGTTTCCGTCGATAGTTCAAGGTACAGTTTCACGTCGAACGTCAAGGTGAGGCAGAGGAAACAAGAAGCGAACCATCTGACCAGGCCGCGAAGGCTTACTTAAATAGCCGCTGTTGAAAGATCGCATGGCTGCAATTCGCCCACAGAGTGGCTCCAGGAGCGGACTTCATAGAAAAAATGGCTCTTCAGGTAATCGAGTGGGCGAATTCGGGGTGTTTTAGAGCGCAGGCAGCATGCATGTGAGCACCTTCAATCGGAGATATTCTTCGTCGCGCAGTCCGTATGCGCGCCGCTGGATGACGCGGATCTTGTTGTTCAGTCCCTCGACGAAGCCCAGCGATACCTTGTTTTCTGGCCGGCAGTAGGCGGCGATTCCTTCCCAATGTCGATCGATCATCTTGGCGAATTTCTGTAAGCGATCAATAAACCACGTCCTTGCCGATGGGCAAGGACCGTGTTTTGCGCCTTGGCAAGGCTGGCCGAGGAGATCTTCGGCGCGCCTGGGCGTTTCCCGAACCGACTCGCGCAAAGGGCGACCTCGGCGCGCGCTGGGCGGCAACGCGCTCACAAAATCACCGCCTTGATCCTGGCCCCCGCACGACGGGCAGGCAAAACTGGTTTCGCTCACCTGTTCGAAGCGCAAGCCGCAATCCTCCAGGTCCACGCGGTCTTTGGGATAGGTCACAAGCAGTCCTTCGGGCGTCACATCCTCCAGCAATCCGCAGGAAGGGCATTCCAGCAATTCGCGGTCGTCGGTGAAGATTCCTAGCGCCCGGGCCTGCGCTTTGATCTGTTCGAGTTGCCGACCGGCTGCAATCAGGCCGTTCATCCCGCCTTTCCTGCTCGATTTTTCCATTCTGCTCATTCCTTACCACCCTCTTTTTAGTCATGCTCAATCAGCAGAGGCCTTCAGTTTTTTCGGTTTCCTGTCCGCCAGTTGCTTAGGCGCCCCGGTCTTTCCATTCGTCGGTCAAGTCCTGCCGCACCGCGATGCCACGCAGCCGCTTGTCAATCCACGCCTTGGGATAGCCCTTCTTTTCGTAGAGTTCGTGCATCCGGGCCATCGCCAGTTCGGGGTTCTCGATCTCGTCAACGCGTTCCTTGCCGACCCGTGCCAGCCAGCGCTTGAATGGTTCGGCCCTGGGGCTGGGAATGGATTGGATCAGACGGAAGATGCCTTCGGTATTCCAACATTGAAGTTTCTGGGGGCCACCGGCGGTGGCGAACTCCAAGGCAAGGGGGGGGGCAAATTGCCCCCCCCCTTTGAAAGTCTCAGCCAGGGAGGGATCGCGCCGACGCATATCCCTGAGAGGATCGCTACTCGCCGCAGTGTTCATCCCTCGCCTCCAATATTGGCTGCAAGTGCTCCAAGATGACCGC
>Ga0163150_10009258_pt1 | contig 10941 bp, 9 predicted proteins | sample OliLakLV19P2IB_FD_148628 | JGI IMG/M metagenome (GOLD analysis project Ga0163150, IMG submission 148628) | Freshwater microbial mat bacterial communities from Lake Vanda, McMurdo Dry Valleys, Antarctica - Oligotrophic Lake LV.19.P2.IB | ecosystem: Environmental > Aquatic > Freshwater > Lake >...
TCGCTGGATGATTTGATGGCCAACGTACAACAAGGGATCGACGAATTGAACCAATTGGCCAATAATCATTAAGAGCAGTATTTATTGTTGTATACTTAGTAGCCACGGTCAGCGCCTTTTGCTGGCTGTGGGCGTTTCGCTACCAACGACCGACTGCCCACAAGCACCTCAAACTGCGCGGTGGTCGTGGCCACCAATCCCGAGGATATTGGGCGTGGGAGACCTGCGGCCCAATTTCACGCCCGTACTGGTTCGTGAAATTGCTGGCTCGGGTAGGGCTCATTCGGTATGACGAAAATCAAAACGAGATACGCCAAAATAGCCAGCCCGCCGGAGAGAAATGCAGCCAGCACCCAGCCCACGCGCATCAAGGTCGAGTCGCAACCGACGTAGCTTCCCATCCCGCCGCAGATGCCGGCCAGCTTTCGGTCTAGCCGAGATCGGAACAACCTCTTTCTCGACCAGGATGAGGGTTCCAGGCTCGACCCGCAGTATCTGCACTTGATGGCTTCGTCTTGTATTTCTTCAGCACAGTAAGGGCACTTTCGCATCGGGTGCCTCCTTGCAAGGATATCAGACCAGCATTGTCATCCTGTCAGAGGATGGCTGATTGTCTCTACGCGAATCGACCGCAAAAAGTTCACCGATGCTGGAGCCATGAATCCGAATGCCGAGAGTCCAGGAGTGCTGCAAAGCGGTGTGGGGCAGACATTCTTGTCTGCCAGTTGGGGCGACTTTCGAGTCGCCCCGAGGCCGGGCTGGAAAGCCTGCCCCACATTGGATAACTCTTGCTCCAGACGATGGCTGTTTGTTAGAGAGGTGACTACAGAAGTCCCAAGAGTCAGCCGATACGAGCAACATGAGTATCTCGACTCTTGGAAGTCCCTTACCACCAATCTCTGCAAGATCCATCCGTACTGAACTGGAGATGGCCGCATTGAAAAAGCTGAAAGCAAATGCTGAACAGCAGGGAGCCGCTTTAGTTGAGCTCATCAACCAATCGCCTTCGCCTGCTCCTCCATCTGGTTCCCCGCAACTCGACGTCTACGCTTAAGTTCAGAAACAGCCTGAACTAAACAAAATCCCCCATTTATTACCTGATACCTGGCGCTGTAGTTCTCGCCGCGACTGCAGCGTCTTCATCTGATGGAAGCTCAGACTCCGCTGAACGTTTCGTTCAATAGCCCGCCTGAAAGTTGAACGAATTGAAGAAGACGCTCAAGTCACACGGGTGTGTGCTGCTAATAAGTTCTTGAAAAGACGAAGGACGTTGACCCTCGGCCACTCTGCAAGAACTGGAGCGTCGATTGCACTCCTGACATCAAGTCAGACTGCTGCGCCAATAGCCACAGCCGGCCCCGACGGGCACGGGATCGGCGCTCGGTTTTGAATTGGAAGGCAATCGAGATATGATAGGCGCGCTCACCGAGCGATTCAAAACTTTTGAAATGAGGAACGTGGAATGGCAAAGGTCTATCACGAGGAAGACGCCGATCTGATTCATCTGAAGGACAAGAAGATCGCCATCATCGGTTACGGCAGCCAGGGCCATGCCCATGCGCTGAACCTGCAGGATAGCGGACTGGACGTTGTGGTCGGTCTCTACAAGGGCAGCAAGTCGTGGGAGAAGGCGACGAAAGCCGGTTTGAAGGTGGCCACGGTTGAGGAGGCTTCCTCGCAGGCGCAGGTCATCATGATACTGGTTCCCGACCAGACACAGCGGTCAGTGTTTGAAACGTCCATCCGTCCGAACCTGACGGAGGGCAACACGTTGATGTTTAGCCACGGTTTCAATATTCACTTCAACCAGGTGGTGCCGCCAGCCAACGTCGATGTGTCGATGATTGCTCCCAAAGGCCCTGGCCATATGGTGCGCGATGTCTTCGTTGAAGGAACTGGCGTGCCGGCGTTGCTGGCCATTCAACAGGACTATACCGGTCATGCCCGAGACCTCGCGCTGGCCTATGCGAAAGGCATTGGCGCTGCGCGAGCTGGCGTGATTGAAACCACATTCAAAGAAGAAACCGAAACCGATCTGTTTGGCGAACAAGCGGTATTGTGCGGTGGGGCATCGGCGCTGGTCAAAGCCGGCTTTGAAACTCTGGTGAATGCCGGGTATCAGCCCGAGGTCGCTTACTTTGAGTGCCTGCATGAGCTGAAACTGATTGTCGATCTGATGTATCAAGGGGGCCTGGCTTACATGCGTTATTCCATCAGTGATACGGCTGAGTATGGTGACTACACACGAGGCCCAAGAATCGTCAATGACGCGGTGAGAGCCGAGATGAGGAAGATCCTGGAAGAAGTTTGCAACGGCAACTTCGCCAAGGAGTTTATCCTGGAGAACCAGGCAGGACGCGCTTCCATGAATGCATACCGGCGCCAGGAAGCGGCCCATCCGATTGAAGCGGTCGGCAAAGGGCTGCGGGACATGATGAGCTGGATGCGCAAGAAAGGCGCAACCGGGTAAAACAACCACAGAGACACGGAGGCACAGAGAGTGCAGTTGATTGGACGCAGATTGCGCAGACAAACGCAGATTGTCCTGAGCTTGCCGCAGGGAACTTTGGCAGGCGATTTGAAAGGCTGGCTTTCCACACTTGCTTTGATCTGCGTTCATCTGCGCAATCTGTGTCCTGGTTGGAATGGCGTCTTATGAAAAAAATCCAGATCTACGACACGACGCTGCGCGACGGTTCCCAGGGCGAAGACATCTCGTTTTCGGTTGATGACAAGCTGCACATAGCGCGCAAGCTCGACGAGCTTGGCATTGACTATATTGAAGGCGGCTGGCCCGGCTCGAACTTCAAAGACATGGCATTCTTCAAGCGTGTTCCCGAGCTGGCTTTGAAGCATGCCCGCGTCGCAGCTTTTGGGAGCACCGCCCATCCCAAGAACAGCAAGGTTGAAGACGACAACAATATTCAGGCCCTCATTGAGGCAGGCACTCCCGTTGTCACGATCTTTGGCAAAAGCTGGGATCTGCATGTCAGGGTGGCGTTGGGAATTTCGCTGGAGCGGAATATCGAGCTGATCCGTGATTCGTTGGCGTACTTGAAGTCTCTGGGCAAGGAAGTCATCTACGATGCCGAGCATTTCTTCGACGGCTTCCAGGCCGATCGGGACTATGCCTTGTCGACACTAAAGGCCGCCGAGCAGGCCGGCGCGGACACCATCGTGCTGTGCGACACCAACGGGGGCACGCTCACTGAAGAAATTCGCGACCGAACACTCGCAGCCATGGCGGCGGTCAAAACACAGATCGGCATTCACACGCACAACGACTCTGACATGGGTGTCGCGAATGCGGTGATCGCCATTCGCCACGGCGCCGTTCAGGTTCAGGGGACGTTCAATGGATACGGCGAGCGCTGCGGCAACGCTAACCTTTGTTCCATCATTCCAAACATCGAGTTGAAGCTTGGGATGCTAGCCATAGGTCCGGAGAAGTTGCGGAGTTTGACCGAGGTGTCGCACTACATCAGTGAAATTGCCAACATGCATCATCGCCAGGACTTCCCGTTTGTGGGCAAGAGTGCGTTTGCTCACAAGGGAGGCATCCACGTCAGCGCGGTGATGAAGGAGCCGCGTGCCTATGAACACCTTGCGCCCGAGACCGTGGGCAACGAGCGCCGCGTGTTAATTTCCGAACTTTCGGGCAAGAGCAACGTGCTCTACAAAGCCGAGCGTATGGGACTGCAAATCGACAAAGCTTCTGCGGGCACGCAGGCTGTCGTCAACAAGTTGAAGGAGATGGAGCACTATGGCTATCAGTTTGAAGGCGCCGAGGCTTCTTTCGAAATTCTCTTCAGCAAGCTGATGAACGAGCACAGCGAGTTTTTCGAGCTTGATGGGTTTCGGGTGACTACGGAACGAAAAGGCAACGGTGCTTCGACCTCAGAGGCAGTGATCAAGCTGCTCGTTGACGGCACTGAAGAGCACACAGCAGCGGAAGGGGTCGGACCGGTCAGCGCCCTGGATCATGCCTTGCGCAAGTCGCTGACGACGTTTTTTCCTTGCATTAAAGACATTCGCCTGACTGACTACAAAGTCCGCGTCTTGAATGCCAAGGGAGCGACTGATGCGAAGGTTCGCGTGCTCATCGAAACCAGTGACGGCCACGAAACGTGGGGCACCGTCGGCGTCTCTGAGAACCTGATCGAAGCCAGCTGGCTGGCGCTGGTGGACAGCATTACCTACAAGTTGAAGAAAGAGTATGGATTCAAGAAGAAGGAAGCCAGGGAAAGAGTCAAGGGGTAAGGGTGAGTAAGGGTCAAGGCGAAAGGGTCAAGGCCATAATGACGAATGACTAAGCTCGAATGACTAATGACGGATAACGGTCTGGCCATTCGGACTTCGACATTCGTCATTCTCCTCTTTTCTTGACCCTTTCGCCTTGACCCTTGACCCTGTGGAGCATATGCCTAGCATTCAAGAACCTGTCGAAATCGAAGGGCATCTGATCGATTCCGGCATTCTCAAGTACGCCTTCGACAAGATTGTCGAACACGGAGGCCAGTTTGAGGTGCTGGATTTCCGCATCGGAAGAAACAATCAAGAAACGTCCAAAGTGCGCCTGATGGTGAGGGCGACCGGCCAGGAGCAGCTTGAAAAAATTCTGGCGGCGTTGGAAGACTTTGGCGCCGTGGTGGACTGGGACGATTGCCAGTTCGTGGCTGTGCGCCAGGACAGCATCCTGCCTGACGACTTCTATTCCACAACGAATTTCGACACGTTCGTCAAGGTCAATGGCGAGTGGTTTCCGGTGACCAACCAAAAGATGGATTCCGTGATCGCTTGGGAGGAGGGTTGCGCGTCGACGAAAAAGATCAGCGAAGTCAGAGTGGGCGACCAGGTTGCCGTGGGCCGGAAGGGCATTCGTGTGAAGCCGCAGGAACGCAGCCGCGAATACTCTGTATTTGATTTCATGTCCAACGACCTGACAGCGGAGAACAACAAAAGCCTGTTGATTGCAGAGATTGCCAAAGAAATTGCGCAGGCGAAGGAGTTGGGCAAAAAGGTGGCTTTGGTGCCCGGCCCGGCCATCATTCATTCCGGGGCCGACCGGTATTTGAAAGAGATCTTGCAGATGGGGTTCATCGATGTTGTTCTCACAGGCAATGCCTTTGCCGTTCACGATATTGAGAAGGCGCTGCTCAACACCTCGCTCGGCGTCAACCAAAGCACCGGAAAGCCAGAGGAAGGTGGGCACCGCAATCATCTTTGGGCGATCAACGAAATCAACAAGGCTGGCGGTATCCCGAAAGCCATTGAAGCGGGTGTTCTCAAGTCGGGCTTGATGTACGAGTGCGTGCGGCAGGGAGTGCAATACGTGTTGGCAGGTTCCATTCGCGACGACGGACCGCTGGTGGATGTGATTACCGACTGCGTGCAGGCGCAGAAGAAATACATTGCCGCCCTGGAAGACGTAAGCGTTGTGCTCATGCTGGCTTCAACGCTGCACAGCATCGCTGTGGGCAATCTATTGAAAGGCAGCGTGAAAACAGTCTGCGTCGACATCAACGAAGCAACGCCCATGAAGCTGAGCAACCGGGGCAGCAAGCAAGCCATCGGGGTAGTGACGGATGTATCGTTCTTTCTCAGCATCCTCGCCGCCGAGCTCAAGAGACATCAGCAGGAGGCTGTGGGACAGTCACCCGCATCACGTTTCACGGATCGCGCATCACGTGATGCGTGAAACGTGATACGGGAATGGTGATGCGTGAGGCGCAGGACGCGGATGAGCAATTAAGGAGGAAAAACGGTGGAAGAGAAAATCTACATCTTTGATACCACGTTGCGGGATGGAGAGCAGTCTCCGGGCGCCAGCATGAATTTGGAGGAGAAGCTGAAACTGGCACGGCAGTTGGAGGCATTGCAAGTGGATATCATGGAAGCCGGTTTCCCGATTGCCTCTGACGGCGATTTCGAAGCGGTGCGCCAGATCGCAAAAGAAATTCGGTCAGTCAGCATCGCGGGACTGGCGCGCGCCACGGAACTGGATATTCGCCGTGCCTGGGAAGCACTCGAAATTGCTGCCCAGCCGCGCATCCACACCTTTATTGCGACTTCAGATATTCATCTTCAGTACAAGCTGAAGCGCAGCCGTGAACAGGTGCTGGAACAGGTTGTTAAGGCTGTCGGATTGGCCCGTTCGTTGTGCGACGATGTTGAATTCTCAGCCGAGGACGCCGGGCGGAGCGATCTGGATTATTTGTGTCAGGTAGTCGAGGCCGCGATCAGCGCGGGTGCCTCCACGATCAACATTCCCGACACTGTCGGCTATTGTATTCCCGACGAGTATGGAAACATTTTCAAAGTGCTGCGCGAGCGGGTGCCAAACATCAACCAAGCCCGGCTCAGCAGCCATTGCCATAACGATCTGGGTTTCGCCGTGGCGAATTCACTGGCGGCGATCTTGAACGGCGCACGCCAGGTGGAATGCACGATTAACGGCATTGGCGAGCGGGCAGGAAACGCTTCCCTGGAAGAAGTGGTGATGGCTTTGAAAGTCCGCCGAGAGAAACTCGGGTTCACGACTGGAGTTGTGAGCGAAGAAATCTACAAGACCAGCCACTTGCTTTCCAACACCACAGGGATGATGGTGCAGGCCAACAAAGCCATCGTCGGGAAGAACGCATTTGCCCACGAAGCGGGCATTCACCAGGATGGCGTCCTCAAGCAGGCGCTCACCTACGAAATTATGACGCCGCAGTCTGTGGGGATTCAGACCAACAACATCGTTCTCGGGAAACACTCCGGCCGGCATGCCTTGTTGAAGCGCTACGAGGCGCTGGGTTACACACTGGGCAAAGAAGAGCTAGACCGCGCGTACATGCTGTTTACCAAGCTGGCCGACAAGAAGAAGAGTGTCTACGATGAAGATTTGCTGGCGATCGTTCACGACGGCCTCAAGATTATTCCGGAACGCTACCACCTGAAGTATGTGCATGCCACTGGCGGCAACCAGGTTTTGGCCAGCGCCACAGTGCGGCTCAGCCGGGATGAAGAGTTTCTCGTCGAGTCGGCTACTGGCGATGGTCCCGTAGAAGCCATCTATCGTGCGATCGACCGAATCACGGGTGTCCCGGGACGCTTGATTGACTATTCGGTGCATGCGGTTAGCCGCGGCAAGGATGCGGTGGGCGAAGTTTTCGTTCATGTCAGTTTCGACGGCCAGAGCTTCAGCGGCAAAGCGGCCAGTTCAGACATCATCGACGCCAGCGCCCGCGCCTACCTCAACGCGGTGAATAAAGCCATTCACGAGCGGGAAACGCTGGCCGCCAACCGGGTGGCGTCTCAAGGAGCCACGCTGCCGCAGGGGTGAACATAGGCTTGAATGTGGGAGGCGCGCGCGTCTCCGCTGACAGCCGTGCCCCGACACTGGACCTGTGAAAACTGGTGCAAAATATAAGAGAGCATTTTGAAGAAGAGGCCCATGCGTTTGATCGGATCATACGGTGCCTGATCCCCTACTATCCGCAAATGATCGAGGCTCTCGTTGCTGCGCTCCCTTTTGGACAAACCACCCCCATCCGAGTAATTGACTTGGGCTGCGGTACAGGAAGCATTGCCCGAGTCATTAAGGATTCCCTCCCCCTAACTACCCTTACTTGTGTGGATGTAGCGGAGAGCATGCTTGTAATGGCGAGGGAAAAGCTTGGGAGTGGCCCCAATGTCCGTTATCAGCTAGCCAATTTTGAAACTTACGAATTTGATGCTCAATATGATGCTGTTGTCTCATCCCTCGCCCTGCATCACCTTGTCACGGATGGCGACAAACAGGTATTTCACCGGAAGGTTTATGACAGTCTGGCTCCTGGTGGCGTCTTTTACAATGCGGACGTCATCTTGGGTTCCAGTGATTATCTTCAGGAAGTCTACATCCACAGATGGAAATGGTTTATGAGGCAGCATGTTTCTGAGGAAGAGATCGAGCAGAAATGGATGCCTAAACACTACGAGGAAGATCGGCCTGCTAAATTGATGGAACAGCTAATCTGGCTGCAGGACATTGGTTTCGTTGAAGTAGACGTGCTCTGGAAAACTACAATTTTGCTGTTTACGGTGGGCGCAAGCCTACCGTGGGCGTAACCTGCAGCTCAGCCGTGGGTCGATAGAATTCTCGTTTCAAGCGAGATGACGGTCTAAGCTCGACGAAGGGAAATCACAGTGCAAAAGAAGATTGCTGTTATTCCTGGTGATGGCATCGGAACCGAAGTGGTTGAACAGGCTCTGCGCGTTCTCGACAGGATCGAGACGATCTATGGACATCGCTTTGAGCGGCAGGAGGCTCTAGCCGGCGGCGCCGCTCTGGACGCAACCGGTGTGCCGTTGCCTGCCGAAACTCTGGAGAAGTGTAAAGCCAGCGATGCGGTGCTGCTGGGTGCGTTGGGCGGACCGAAGTGGGATACCAATCCTCCGGGCAAGAAACCTGAGAATGGCTTGCTCGGGCTGCGCGCTGGGCTTGGTTTGTACGCCAATCTGCGTCCGGCACGCATCTACCCGGCTCTGGCGAACGCATCCACGCTAAAGAGAGAAGTGGTGGAAGGGGTGGACTTGCTCATCGTGCGCGAACTGACCGGCGGCATTTACTTTGGCAAGCCGCGTGGGATCTCGAAGGAGGGCGATGAAGAAGTTGGAATTAATACGGAGATTTATCGAACGTCCGAGATTCGGCGTATCGCCAAGGTTGGCTTTGAGGCAGCCCGCAAGCGCCGCCGTAAGTTGACCTCGGTTGACAAAGCCAATGTCCTGGAAGTTTCGCAGCTCTGGCGCCGTGTGGTGATCGAGGTCGGGAAAGACTTTCCCGACGTCGAACTCAGTCACCTCTACGTGGACAACTGCGCCATGCAGTTGATTGCGAATCCGAAGCAGTTCGATGTGGTTGTGACTTCGAACCTTTTCGGCGACATCTTGAGCGACGAAGCGGCCATGCTCACCGGGTCCATTGGCATGCTTCCGTCTGCCAGCCTGGGCGGAAGTATCGGCATGTACGAGCCGGTGCACGGCAGCGCCCCGGATATCGCCGGAAAAGATATTGCCAATCCCATTGCCACCATCGCCTCGTTAGCCATGATGTTGAAGTACTCGTTCGGACTGCAAAAGGAATCAGACGCGGTCGAACAGGCAATTGTTTCAGTGCTCGAGGCTGGCTATAGGACTGCGGATTTGAAGGAAGAAGGGAAAACGACTGTTGGAACAAAGCAGATCGGAAAACTCATCATCGAGCGCATTTGTTAGACTCTGGCAGGCAAGGATCTCAGGTCAGACCCTCTCACCCTCAAACATGCGCATCAGGATGCCCCATGCGGGATCGGGCGGCGAATGGGTTGTCGATGCACGCACAGCGAGGTTGTAGAAATTGACGTACCGACATAGTGTAGCTACACTCTGCCTGTGCGATTTGAATGGGACACGCGAAAGCGCCGGTCAAACCTCGAAAAACACGAGGTAGACTTCGCTGAACTCGAATCCCTCTTTGCGGGCCAGACAGTGACTGTGCCCGATGAACGGTTCGAATACGGCGAGCAGCGGTTCATGACGGTCGGATTGCTGAAGGACATTGTCGTCACGGTCGCACACACGGAAACCGACGAGGTCATCCGCATCATATCGGCACGAAGATCAACTCTCTATGAGCAAGAAATCTACTTCAAAGAAATCAGGCAGTGATTTTGGGCGGCTGTCAGTGATGACAGACCGTGAGATCGACACGAGCGACATCCCGGAAATTTCACCGAGGCAATTTGCGCGGGCCGTTGTCCGACGTGGCCTCCAACCAGTGCCAGCGAAGGCACAGCTGACGATCCGGGTTGACCGCGACGTACTCGCGTGGTTTCGCAAGCAGGGACGTGGGTACCAAACACGAATCAACACGCTGTTGCGGGCATATATGGAAGCCCATAGAAGGGATGTTGCCTAGCTTGGGTTAGAGCGAAAAGGTGAAAGGGCCCTTCAGAGGAACTGCAACACCTGCCGAGTTCCCATGAATAGCAGTACGCCGCCGAAGACGCAGAGTGACAACTTCACGCCCGGCTCTTCGTTGACCTCCGGCATAAGGTCTGAGGCCGCCACGTAGATCGTTACTCCCGCCGACACGGGCAGCCCATACTGCACCAACCCCTTCGACATCCCCATGGAGAGGACGCCTGCCAGGGTTGCTACGCCCAGTCCTGCGGCAGACAGGAGGGAAAACGTCTTGCTGCGTCCGGAAGCCATCATGATGGAAGCAACGGTGAATCCTTCCGGCAGCTTGTGAAGAATGACCGCCAAAAAAAGGATGATGCCGAGCTGGTAGGAGAGAATGAATCCTGAGGCAATCGCCACTCCGTCAAAAAAGCAGTGCGACAGCAAGCCGATGAGGGCGGAGGTTCCAACGTGAGGATCCAGCAGCTCTTCCGTGTGCACCTCTTCACCGAAATGGAAATGCGGCGCGAAGACGTGCTCAAACAGGTGGACCAGGAGGTATCCACCCAGAATAAATGCCGGCGAAGAGTGGAGCAGTTCGAGGCTCTCTGGAATCATTTCGAGAAAAGCTGCCGCCAGCATGAAGCCGGAGCCGAAGGCCAGAAAGTACTTCAGGTACTCGCGATGCCATTCGGTCTTGATAATGATGAGCCCGCCAAAGAAATTGGCGGCGGCGGCGAGGCTGCCAAATAGCAGGCTGGTGGTGAGAGGGGACATTAAGAATTGGCGATTGTCGATTGACGATTGACGATTGACGATTGTGGGAGCCAGTTGCAAGGTGAGCGCAGAAGACAACACGAGTACATCTTGTGCTGATCGTCTGTCGCTAATTCTAATGAGCGTTCCCAAGCCGTGAGGCTGCGAAGGCGTTGGGAATCGTTGGCCAGCCGCGGCAATCCTTGCTCCAGCTGCCTGACGACAGCGTCCAGGTGGTCAAAGACTCGGTTGGGAAACTCTTTCTCCCGCACTTCA
>Ga0163150_10009260_pt1 | contig 10939 bp, 11 predicted proteins | sample OliLakLV19P2IB_FD_148628 | JGI IMG/M metagenome (GOLD analysis project Ga0163150, IMG submission 148628) | Freshwater microbial mat bacterial communities from Lake Vanda, McMurdo Dry Valleys, Antarctica - Oligotrophic Lake LV.19.P2.IB | ecosystem: Environmental > Aquatic > Freshwater > Lake >...
CGGTGCCGCCGACGAGAATCGGCCAGCCTCCGCGCGCGTGGATGTCCTCGATGGCGGCCAGGGCGTCGCGCACGTACCGCGCCGCGGTGTACTCCTCGACGGGCTCCACGACATCAACGAGATGGTGCGGGATGCCGCGCTGCCGGGCGAACGGCACCTTGTCGGTGCCGATGTCGAAGCCGCGATAGACGGCGGTGGAATCGCAGCTGATGATCTCGCCGCCGCGCTTCAGCGCCAACTCGATGCCGAGCGTGCTCTTGCCCGCGGCAGTGGGACCGAGGATGGCGAGAATCGGCGGGCGCAGACTTACATCCTGAAGAAAGCCAGAGCGACGATCGCGGCCAGAAGGATCAACAGGCCGAGCTGCTGTGGGCGGGTCGGCAGCAGCATCTCGTCACCGGACGTCCGCAGGGTCCTCGTTATAGAGGAACGTCACCGTGAAGAAGGCAGAATCAGACGGATACTCCGGCGGCAGGGGCTGCGTCGGATTGGACGTGATCAACGCGTTGACGGCCGCGGTGCTGAACGATTCGATATGCGACGGCTTCTTCACTTCGATGTCGGTGATGGCGCCGTTGCGATGAATGTTGAAGGTGATCACGACGTGCCCCTTCATGATCATCGCTGCCTGTGGAATGAACCAGTTGCGCTTGACCTGCGCGACGAACCGCCGCAGCCAGGGTCCGAAGTCCACCCCCTTGCTGTCGAACTGAATCAGCCCCTGCGCGTCTCCGCTGCCCTGCTGGTTGTCGAACGACTGCTGCTGCACGTATCGATTGAGATTGCGCAGGGCGTTCCCGAGCTTCCCGGTGGAACCGGTCTCTCCCAGCTTCAAGGACGGCGCGGCTGACGGAGCCTCGGGCAGCCGCATCCTTGACCGTGAGGGATCGTTTGCGGCGATCTGGCCTTCTTCCGTCGGGGCCGGACGCCCCTGAGCCACAGAGGATTCTTCGGCGTTCCCCTGCTTCTGCGGCGCAATCTCCGCTTCCTCTCGTTCGGGCGAATTGCCGCGCGCGAACGGCAGCGGGTTCTGCGGATCCGGCGGACGCTCGATGCTCGACAGCACGCGGTCCTGATCGGACGCATCGACGTCCACTCGCGGCTGTGGCTTTGGCACGTCCACTCGGGGCGCCATGAAGACGAACCGCGGCGACTGTTGAGGCGACTGATTGAGCGGAACCGCGGCCCTGGAGGACTCTGATGGAGGCGAATCGGGCAGGAAAATGAGCCCGATGAAGAGCAAAAGGTGGACGATGATCGAGATGAGGACACCTTCGCGTGCGGACAGCGCCCGCTCGACCCGTGGTGTTTCTGGTCGTCGATCCTCAAAGTCGATGTACATCAGGGACTTAGTCGATTATACCACCCGGTTATCGTGCGGGATCTTTCGTCGCCACGAACATATAGACGACGCCGAAGGTCAGAGGGACTGCACGCGTGGTGCCAAATCCTGCGGCGCGCAGCTGTTCCATGAACACCTCTGGCGAGGGGAACGCTTGCACCGATTCCGGGAGGTATGTGTAGGCGCTGGGATGCCTGGAAACGACCCGGCCGATGAGCGGCAGAATCTGCCGGAAGTACCAGAGGTAAAAACTGCGCAGTACCTCCGAGCGCGGCACTGAAAATTCCAGAATCACGAGCCGGCCGCCCGGACGCAGCACCCGGGCGATCTCGCGGCAGGCGGCGTCCGGCTGCTCCACGTTGCGGATGCCGAACCCGATGGTCACCGCGTCCACGGTGGCATCGTTCAGCGGAATGCGCGCGGCATCGCCACGAATGAGCGAGATGGGGGCCGGCGGATCAGCGGGTCCAACAGGACCCGCCCGACGTACTTTATCTCGGCCGATCTGCAGCATCGCTGCGGAGAAATCGATGCCGATGACGCGGCGCGCACGCCGGGGGGCGCCGACCGCGGCCAGCGCCAGATCCGCGGTGCCCGTGCACAAGTCGAGAACGGTCTCGCGGCCGGTCAGATCCAGCGCCGCCACCGCCCGCTTCCGCCACTGCTTATCGAGCCCGGCGCTGAGGAGATGGTTCAGGAGGTCGTAGCGCGCGGCGATCGCATCGAACATGCTCGAGATACGCGACGAATCCTTCGCTGGAGGGTTAACGGCCGGCATACACGGCGATCGCGGTCACGATAAAATAGAGGATGCCGACATAGCCGTTCATATCGAAGGCGCGCTTCACCTGGGAGAGATCGGTTTCACTCACGAGTGACTGCTCGTAGACGAGCAGTCCGGCAACGGCGGCGACGCCGACGCCGTACACGGGGCCCAGTCCGGCCACGACACCCAGCCACGCGAGGCAGCCGATGGTCGCGACGTGCATCGCGCGCGAGATCAGCAGCGATCGCGCCACTCCGAATCGGACGGGGATCGACTTGAGGTGCTGACGGCGATCGACGTCGAGGTCCTGGCACGCGTAGAGCACGTCGAATCCACCCACCCACAGCGCAATCGCCAGCCCGAGCAGCCACGGCTCCCATCCGGCTCTTCCGCCGGCCGCCAGCCAGCCGCCGACCGGAGCGATGGCCATCGCCAGGCCGAGGAAAAATTGCGTCGCCCAGGTGTACCGCTTCGCGAGCGAATACCAGAAGCTCACGAGTAACGCAACGGGCGACAGCACAAAGCACAACCAGCCCAGCTGCGCCGCCGCGCCGACGAACGCGAGCGACATCACCACCACGAACAGCGTCGCTTCGGCCGACGACATCCGCCCGGTCGGCAACTCGCGGCCCGACGTGCGCGGATTCCCGGCATCGAACCGGGCATCGACCAGGCGGTTGAACCCCATGGCCGCGCTGCGAGCGGTCACCATGCAGACGCCAATCCAGAAGACATGCCGCCACGTCACTGGATGCGTCCGAGACGCCAGGAGCGCCCCCGTCAGCGCAAACGGCAGCGCGAACACGGAATGGCTGAAGCGCACGAACGACAAGTAGGCCCGGAGCCGCTCACACATACGCACCCACTGCACCTACTGTCCGTCCAGGTACATGCCGTGCCGGAAGATCTCCATGTACCGCTCGGGGTTCTCCGGCGTCGCAAAGCCATGGCGCTCGTACAAGCCGTGCGCATCGCGCGTCACCAGCTGGAACCGCCGCAATCCCTGCAGATCCGGATGCCCCATGACCGCTTCCATGAGCCACGTGCCAAGGCCCAGCCCGCGGTGCGACTCGAGCACGTAGACGTCGCACAAGTACGCGTAGATCGCGCGATCGGTGACGACCCGCGCAAAGCCGATCTGGGAGGCGCCGTCAAAGAGCGCGAAGCACAGCGAGTTCGCGGCGGCCTTCGCCACCAGCTCTTTCGGGATGCCCTCTGCCCAGAACGAGCGGCTGAGATACGCGTGGACGGCATCGAGATCGAGCCGTTGCGGATCGGTTGAGATTGAGTACTGTCCTTTCGTCAGCTCCACGTCAGCCTCGCACTACGTGCCGGTCGAGCCGAAGCCACCCTGGCCCCGCGAGGTGCCGCTCAACTCCCCCGCTTCTTCGACAGTCACCCTCAGGCAGGCCGCGATCACCATCTGCGCGATCTTCATCCCCGGATGCACGTCGAAACGACGGCGGCCGTGATTGATGAGGATCACACCGACCTCACCGCGATAGCCATGGTCGATGGTGCCGGGCGTGTTGAGCACGCTGATGCCGTGCTTCAGCGCAAGGCCGCTGCGAGGCCGCACCTGCGCTTCGGTGTTCGGCGGCAACTCGATGGAGATCCCGGTGCCGATCAGCTTGCTCTCGCCAGGCTCGAGCGATGCCGCGACGTCCGCACACAAGTCAAGCCCCGCGTCGCCGGGATGGGCATACGCCGGCAGCACAGCGGTTGGGGACAGACGTTGAATCATGAGCTTCATGCGGTCACTCTCGATGGAAGATTCTACGACCTTGCGAGCGGCCGTGTCAGGCACGTCGGTCCGCCGCCGCCCTTGAGGCTGATCTCAACGCCCTCGAACACCTGCACGCGCGCGCCTGCGCGCTCCAGGGCCGCGCGCGTCTTCGGGTTGCCGTCCACCATCACGCAATCGCGTGGGCCAAGCGCGAGCACATTCGTGCCCATGCTCTCGAATTCGTCCTCGGGCACGTCGATCAGCTGGTAACCGCGATCGAGGAGCATCGTGCGGAAGGGGACTGGCAGGAGCGTCGAGGACACCACCGCCAGATCCTTGTCCACCGGGCTAATCAGCGACATCAGATGCATCACGTCGTGTTCACCCCGATAGTCGGGCAGCGCCACGACGCTGAGTTCGTCGAACGAGTCGCCCAGCAGCGTTGTGAGCTGGCGAATGCCTTCGGCATTGGTGCGGCGCCCTTCACCAACCACCACGGTGCGCGCATCGAGCCAGATCAGGTCGCCGCCTTCCAGCATGCCAGGCGCCGCGATCGTGCCCGAGAGCGGCCATCCCTGACTGCGCAGCTCTTCTCCCTGCGCTGCGGGCTCGCCGGCACGGGCCTGCTTTCCCATGCTGCAGGGGATCGCGCCATCCACGCCCAGCACCGACGCGTCGCGCGTGTACATCGAGTCGAGGGTCAGGCCATCGTGATGCGGCAGCCAGACGATTTCGGCGCCCGATCCCGCGACGATCTCCGTGAACCGGTCGTACTCCTTCAGCGCCTTCGAGAAATCCGGGGCCGCGGTGTAGTTGAGCCACGTCCATTGCCCGGCGATCTGCTCGTCGCTGACAAACGCCTCGCGCGCATGCTTGAGCAGCACGCCCGTCAGCGGTCCATATTCGGAGAGGGTCGCGGTCACGGCGACAGCCAGCGGATCTGAGACGCCTCGATCCCCGACACGAGGTATTCCTCGACACTCGAGACGCAGCCGTCGAGCTCGATGCCGATGAGCCGATCGCGCTTGCCCGCTTCGATGGTGCCGAAGTCGGACTCGAACCCGAGCGCCTGCGCTCCCATGGTGGTCGCGCTCTCGAGCAGCCGCCGCGCGGGGATGGCGGGCGCCAGCCGCCGCATCTCGGCCACTTCGGCAAACAGGTTGAGATCGGGAACGCTGGCCAGACTGTCGGTGCCGACCGCGACGCGCGCGCCGGACGCGAAGAACTCGTCGATCGGCGGTTCGCCTGCGCCGGTCCGGACGTTCCCGCGCGGGCAGGTCACCAGCGTCGCCCCTTTCGCGACCAGCCGCGTCAGCTCCGCCTCCCCGAACTGCACGCCGTGCACGACGAGCAGCCGCTCGTCGAGGAACCCCATCTGATCGACGTAGTCGATGGGGTTGCACCTGGGCGCGACCCACAACGGATCCCACTTGCCGAGGGCTTCGAGCATCTCGCGGCACGGTCCCGTGCCCTCTCGCAGGAATTCCATCTCGGCGCTCGACTCGCCGAGATGCACGCTCGACCGCGCAAACGGCGTCTGCCGCAGCATGGTCCGAATGGCGCCGAACAGCGCGGGAGACACAGAGTACGGCGCATGCGGCGCCAGCGTGTGCCGGAGCGAAGCGGCGGCTGGCGCATGCTCCAGGCGCTCAACAGCCTCTCCGATAATCCGGCTCGCATCTGCCGAGCGGAACCCGATCAATTCATGGAAGACCACAGCCGGCATGTCGCGCTCCGCAAGAACGGCCGAGCTCGCAAGGCTGTTCGAGATGTCGCCGACCAGGGCCGTGCCGAACGCCCGCGCTTCGTCGATGGCGGCGGTGATGGCGCGCACCGAATCGTCGGCACCGGGCCGGGCGTCGCGACCGAGCGCGAGCACCGACCGTATCCACGAGGGAAAATCGACGGGGTCCGGGATGAGGCCGCGCATCCACGAGAGCTCGAGATGGGTGTGCGCATTGACGAGGCCCGGCAGCACCGCGACGTTGCCGAGATCGATCTCATCAGACTCGGTGAAGTCCCCCGGGCGGGAGTGGCCGAAGGCGACGATGCGCCCGCGTTCGGTCCGGATCCAGGCGTCGCGAATCGGCGGCTGCGAGATGGGCAGCAGCCAACCCGCTCTGTACTGAGGCATGAGATCGTCGATTGGTGACTGGTGATTGAGCGATGGCACTGGAGATCGCTGAATCACATCACCCAATCACGTATCCCCCAATCTCAAATGCTTGCCCGGTCTGCTGCGGGCGGGATATTGCCGCAGTTCCGGTCCTTCGCCCGCGGCGCCGTCGGCCCGCGCGCTCGACAGGCTCAGCATGCGGGGAATGTCTCGTTCGCGGAACATTGGATCGCCCAGGATCTCGTAGTGCATGTTGCGGCGCTTCGGGATGAATCCGGCATCTTCCACGTTGCGGACGATTTCAATCTCGTCCATGCAATACGCGGCGCCCGCGGCCCTGACGACGTTCTCTTCGATCATGACGCTGCCCATGTCGTTGGCGCCATACGCCAGGCTCAGCTGCCCAACCTTGCCACCCTGCGTGACCCAGGATGCCTGGAGATTATCGAAGTTGTCGAGGACAATGCGGGCGAGCGCGAGCGTGCGGAGGTAATCGACGCCGGTCGCTTCTGTGCCGCCGAGCTCGGTGTGCTGCGGCTGAAAACTCCAGGTGACAAAGGCGGTGAAGCCGCCGGTCTCATCCTGCAGATCCCGCAGACGCAACATGTGCTCGACGCGCTCTTCGACCCTCTCGACGGTGCCATACATCATCGTCGCCGTCGTCCTGAGGCCCCGGCTGTGGGCCTGTCGCATCACGCCGAGCCATTCGTCGGACGTCGCCTTGCCGTAGCAATGCAGCAGGTGGCGGACGCGATCGACCAGGATCTCGGCGCCTCCGCCGGGAATGCTGTCCAGGCCCGCGGCAATGAGGCGATCGACGACCTCGGCCACGCTGATCTGCGAAAGCCGTGAGAGGTGGATCACCTCTGGCGGCGAGAGCGCGTGCAGCTTGAAGTCGGGATATCGACTTTTGATCGCGCGGAAGAGATCTTCGTACCACGTGAGCGGCAGATCGGGATTGTGGCCGCCCTGCAGCAGCAGCTGCACGCCGCCGACCTCGATCGTTTCGTCGATCTTCCTGAACATCTCCTCGAAGCCAAGCACGTAGCCTTCGCTCGACCCCACTTCTCGGTAGAACGCGCAGAAGTTGCACTTCGCCACGCATACGTTGGTGTAGTTGACGTTGCGGTCGATGATGTAGGTGACGGTGCGATCCGGATGCTTGCGCAGGCGGATCCCATCGGCCAGCCCGCCCAGCACGTGGGTCGGCGCGTGCTGATAGAGCGCGAGCGCTTCGTCAGGCGTCACACGGCCGCCATCGGCGACCTTCCGCGCAATGTCCAGAATATCCATCGTGTGGTTCGTTGGTTCTAGTAAAACTCCGGTTTTGTGTGGCCTTGCAGCCCCGGCACGCCCACTTCGACCGCGAGCTCGTAAAATCGCGTCAGCCCAGCGAGCTCCCGCTCCCCTAAAGCGTACTTCACCTCTTCGCGAAGATAGCGGTCGGCCCTGGCGGCCTTTTCCGGGCTCTCCGGATACGACTGCCGCCCAATTGCGACGGTGGCGGCCACGCCTTTGTCGCGCGCCTCCTGGAGTGCCGCGATGTCGTCCGGTCCGGCCACGCCGGGCCGTCCCGCCCAGAACGCGTAAACGAACGGCAGGCCGGTCATGCGGATCCATTCCTCGCCGAGATCGATTTTCTCGACCCCGAACGCCACGTGATCGGTGAACAGCGCGTTGTCGCCAATGACGAGCGCGGCATCGCACTCGCCGAGCATGCGCGGCAAGTCGGGGGGCATGCTCACCAGGCGCGGCTCTATTTGGAACCAGCGCGCGCACAGCACACGCAACAGCGCCTGCGATGTCCGCGAGCTCGTGTCGAGCGCGATGGAGTGAATATCCTCCGTCGGCACCTTGCTGAAGATCGCGACCGACGCGACGGGGCCATCCGAGGCGATTGAGACCCCCGGCACGATGCGGTAATCGTGTCCGATGTACTCGATGGAAGGAATCAGCCCGAGGTCGACGTCATTCGCATGAAGAAGCGCCGCACACCGTGCGGGCACGTCGAACCGCAGGTCGAAACGATCGGTCTGCCGGTCTAGCCCGAACACCAGCGGCCGGGTATTCAGATAGCTGACCGCGCCAAGGCGGATGGGGTCGCCGATGGTCCACGTCAATGGTCCAGTGTCCAGCGTCCGCTGCGCTCTACGGGTTCGAAGCCGGCCGAGCGGATGCTGCGGTGGATCTCCTCAATTGGCGAGCGCCGGTGCCCCTTCGAGTCGTCTTCGTCAGCGGACACCGAATCGATGTCATCGGCGCCGAACGTCAGGGCCACCTGCGCGAGCTTCGGTCCATATAACGCCCAATCGACCTGAATCGTGTCCACGTTGCCGGCCAGCAACCGCGACAGGGCTACCCGCCTGACATCTTCGTAGCCGGTCGTCGGCTGCGTCGGATCGATCGTGCGAGGCAACGGTGCGAACACGCGGATCGAGCCGAGCTTTGCCTGATACGACGCGACGTCGCGGCAGACGGCGGTCCATGGGCGATCCGGGGTGTCGTCGATGGTGAGCCGCGCCAGCTGAAGACCCGCGTCGGTCAACGCCTCCAGCGCCTGCTCGGGGGCCTTCAGCCGATCGACTGGTGCCTGAGTGATCCACTCGAGACCCGCCTGCTTCAACGCGCTGAGCACCACCGGCAACCCTTCCGGCAGCTTGGTGAGCTCGAAGAGGCAAAACGCTGATAACGGCGTGCTTCGGGCGAACTCGCGCGCCTTCGTCACGATCTCAATCGCGGCGCTCAGGGTGTCGGGCGTGTGGAAGATGCGGACTTCGCCGGCGGCATCGGCCGGTGCAGGGGCCGACCTGACGGTCGGCACTCCGTTATCGGGCACCACGTTTCCCGTAGGGCCGACCTTCAGGTCGGCAACGCGGAGATACGTGACCTGGGTGCCGTGACGCTTGCGGCGGACGGTGGTCGCGAGCATGCCGAGCGCGATGATGTCGCGCGTCGACCCCAGCGCGTCGACATCAGCGTCGGACAGGGGCTCGCCGGCCTCGACCTTTGCCGATAGATCGTCCAGAGACACGGGCACCCTACTTCCCCTTCGGACCGCGGCCGACCTGAAGGTCGGCACGACTGATCGACTTGAGCAGCTCAGCCGCCTTCCGGCTCGCCGCCTCGGTCGTCTTGAGGCGCGTTGGCCACTCGCGGGTAAAACCCTCGCCCGGCCACTTCCGCGTGGCGTCGATGCCCATCTTGCTCCCGTACGCCGGCAGGTTTGACGCGTTCTCCAGATCGTCCATCGGCCCGACCGTAAACTGAATGTCGCGCTGAGGATCGACATGCGTGCCGGCGATCCACGCGGCCTCGCTGACGTTCTGCACGTCCACGTCCTTGTCGAACACGATGATCGTCTTCGAAAACATGAGCTGGCCGAGGCCCCAGAATGCATTCATGATCTTGCGCGCGTGCCCTGGATACCGCTTGTCGATCGACACCAGCACGATGTTGTGAAAAATCCCTTCGGGCGGGAAATGCATGTCCACGATCTCGGGGATCGTCTTCTTGATCATCGGCAGGAATATGCGCTCGCTCGCCTTGCCGAGGTATACGTCTTCCTGCGGGGGAATACCCACGACCGTCGTCAGGTAGGTCGGCTTCTTCCGCATCGTGATGCACGTGATGTGGAAGACGGGAAAGTCGTCTGCGAGCGAATAGAAACCGGTGTGATCGCCGAACGGTCCTTCCCTGCGGCGCTCGCCGGGCTCCACGTATCCTTCGAGGATGATGTGCGCGCTCGCGGGCACGTCGAGATCGACGGTCACGGCTTTCACCAGCTCGATCCTGCGGCGGCCAAGAAATCCTGCCAGCAGCAGTTCGTCGAGCCCCTCCGGCATCGGCGCGGTCGCCGCGTACGCGAGGATCGGATCGGGACTCAGCGCCACGGCCACTTCCAGCCGCTTGCCGAGCCGCTCGGCGACGCGATGGTGCTGCGCTCCCCCCTTGTGCCGCTGCCAGTGCATGCCGGTCGTGCGGCCGTCGAACACCTGCATCCGGTAGGTACCGATGTTTCTCGCGCCGGTCTCCGGGTCCTTCGTCATGACGAGCGGCAGCGTGATGTAGCGACCGCCGTCCTCGGGCCACGTCTTGAGAATCGGTAACTCGTCGAGGGATCCGTCGCGCTTGACGATCTCCTGGCAGGGCGCGTCCTTGACGGTCTTCGGCATCAAGTCGCGCAGCCGGTCGAGCATCGGCAGCATCTTGAGGGCGTCGAGCATGCCGCCCGGCATCTTCGGCGTCATCATTTCGTCGATCTCTTTGCCCACCGCGTCGAGCGAACTCGCGCCGAGCGCGAGGCACATGCGCTCGGTGGAACCGAAGAGGTTTGTCGCGACCGGCATGTCGAAGCCGGTCGGCTTCTCGAACAGCAGGCCGGGTCCGCCGCCGGGCAGCTTGCACACGCGATCGGTCACGGCGGCGATCTCCAAATCCGGGTTGACGCTCTCGCGGATGCGCGAGAGCAGGCCACGGCGATCCAGGTCGGCGATGAAGTCGTTGATGTCTGAATACATTTAGTCCAGTGTCGAAAGTCCAGAGTCCAGTGTCGAGAGTCCAGAGTCGATAGCGTCCCTAATCTGCTTCGCCAGCTCGAGCGCGCGCATGCCGTCGGCGCCGGTCACGCCCGGCGCGCGTTGCTCGCGCACCGCCGCCACGAAATCGGCCAGCTCACGCTTCAACGGCTCCTCGTGGGTGACGTCGAGCTTGCCGCCGTCGATCACCGGCCGCGCACCCTCCCCTTTCACGAGCCGCCATCGCTCGACTTCCTGCGCCGCGTAGTCCACGGAGAGATATGAATCGCGCTGGAAGATGCGGATCTTCCGGATGCGATCCTTGCTGATCCGGCTCGCCGTGATGTTGGCGATGCACCCGGACGCGAATCTCAACCGCGCGTTGGCGATGTCCGGCTTCGGCGTCAGCACCGCCACACCCACGGCCTCCACGGCCACGACCGTGGACGGCACGATGGACAGCACCACATCCAGG
>Ga0163150_10009262_pt1 | contig 10938 bp, 5 predicted proteins | sample OliLakLV19P2IB_FD_148628 | JGI IMG/M metagenome (GOLD analysis project Ga0163150, IMG submission 148628) | Freshwater microbial mat bacterial communities from Lake Vanda, McMurdo Dry Valleys, Antarctica - Oligotrophic Lake LV.19.P2.IB | ecosystem: Environmental > Aquatic > Freshwater > Lake >...
TCATATATAATTTGTAAATATGAAAATAAAAACCTGGGCTTCCCATGACCGTCCTAGGGAAAAGCTTTTAGAAAAGGGACCCGAGCAATTGTCTGATACGGAGCTTCTTGCTGTTCTATTGGGAACGGGAAGTCGTGAGTTGGATTGCCTGGACTGGTCGCGCCAGCGTTTGTCGGAAGCCGGTGGGTTAAGAGAATTTTTCAACCTTTCATCAGAAAAGTTATTGAGTTTGCCTGGGTGCGGTATCGCCAGGACGACCCAAATCATGGCGGTTTGGGAAATGGCAGTGCGATTTGCGCGTTCGAGGATATCTTCAAAAACAATCGTCAGTGATCCTGAGATTTTAGCGGATTATTTACGCTTGTCTCTGGGGCATCAAAAGCGCGAAAGGTTTCGAGTTTTCTTTTTGAATAAAAAGCTCGAAATTTTGGATGAGAAAGACTTATTTATCGGAACGGTGGATGAAACACCTGTTTATCCTCGCGAAATTATTGAAAGCGCTTTACGTTGTCACGCGACAGCGGTGATTCTTGCGCACAATCATCCATCGGGACGATTACAACCCAGTCCGGAAGATATTCGTGTGACTGAAAAAATTGTTGCCGCTTGTGGTCTTATTGACGTGCGTGTCATGGATCATCTGATTGTAGGCGAAGACGGATATTTTAGTTTTAGCAGTGAAGGGTTGATGCCAACAAAGTGATTATTGGGTCAAATTCGAAAAAAGACTTACAAAGGCAGAAGAATCACAAAAATTAGAAAAACGATGATGAGGCTGAATTTCTTTAAAATCTTTGCCTTTTGTGGAGCCTGTGTCAACACCCACGCTACGAAGATTGAGGGCATGAGCGGCGATAATATCGTGACGAGTATCCCCAATAACATAAATATTTTCATTCAAATATTGTTTTTTAAAATGATTTGAAGAGGCTTCAATCGCATCGGTTAATATGCCCGTCCGGTTCGAATGCTTCGCTCCAAAACCGCCACAGCGAAAAAAAGAATCCAACTTCGCTTTACGCAATTTCATCCACGAAACTTTTTCGATGTTTCCCGTCGCGACACTGAGGTGGATTTTTGGGATCAATGAAAGCTCATTGAGTAGATCGGAGACACCCGGGATCACTCGAAAACTCACCGAGTTTTTTGCATCTTCGGCAAAGAATTCTGCATAGAGATTTGACATCTCGGCCCATTCATTCATAGTCAGCTTTCTCTCTATACAGCGCTCGGCAATTTCATTAAAAATCAAGAGATCAGTTTTACCGTCAGGGAAGGTGTTTCCCCAGGCATTTTGAACACCAAAAAAATGTTCAAATACCCGATCAATGGCAGATTTTCCGCATCCGCCAGCATGAAGCAGGGTTCCATCAATATCAAATAAGAGAAGAAGGTGTTTCATTCGAAAAGGAATATAACTTTTAAATGAGTGAATCGCAAATGAAGAATGATCGGCGGACGGAAGATGGAGAGGGAACGGCAGAAACAGAAAAGGCCTGATGTTTCCATCAGGCCTTCAAAAAAACTATCGAGAAATTACTTTCTCTTTTTTACGGTTTTTTTAACTGCTTTCTTTGCTTTCTTTTTAGCTGCCATTTGAGTTGCTCCTTTCAACGAATTAACTTTCGTTATTCGTTTATCGTCTAGTTTGGATTTTCTTTAACAACTAATTTATAGTCTAGCTGATGAATGATGATGAATGCAAATTAAAAATGCAATTTTTAAAATATTTTTTGTAAGATCATGATAAGTTGTTTTTCAGATTTGATCGGCTAAAATTAAATTTAATTTCTCATGTCACTCAAAAATTATTTTATATGAAACAAAAACAAATTGCTTTCCTCGCATCCACAGTTTATTTCATCCAAGGTTCGCTTGGTATTTCTGCAGTTGCGCTTCCAATTTATTTCCGAAAATTAGGATGGAGCATCTCCGAGATCACCGTGATCTCTTCGCTGGCATCTTTGCCATGGGTTCTCAAAGTGGTTTATGGATTTCTTTCAGACAGCGTGCCTCTTTTTAAATACCGCCGAAAAAGTTATTTGTTTTTATATTTATTGCTTTCTCTCATGGGTTGGCTCGCTTTTTCTTGTTGGGGCAACAATCCTATGGCCGTTCTGATTTCTCTCTGGATTGCGAATCTCGGAATTGCCGGAACAGATGTCATTACCGATGGTCTTATTGTTGAGCATTCGGACAACGAGTGGGGGCGTGTCTATCAAAGCCTCGCCTGGGGTTTTCGCAGTTTAGGTGCTGTTCTTACGGGTTTTTTAGGTGGATGGCTAGTGCTTTCATTTCAACCCAAAGTTATTTTCTTGATTACAGCCTGTTTGCCTCTTCTTGCGCTTCCCGCACTCATTGGATTTCAAGAGTCAGCCCGGACGGATGCTTTTTCAGCCGCTCATCTGATGCAACGGCTAAAAAGTGTGAGCCGTTTTTGCTTCGTTCGTCAGAATCTTCTTTTTGTCGCTTTTTTTGCCCTGAGTTCAAGTTCTGTTCTTTTTGGAACACCTTTTTTCTTTTATATGAAAGAGCAACTTTTTTTTGCAGATGATTACTTAGGCTTTTTGATCAGTCTGGGGTGGGCTGGGGCGGCGATAGGGAGTTTGTTGTTTGCGGTTGGGATGAAAAGAGTTTCTATGAAAAAACTGTTTTGTGCTGTTGTGATTTTGAATGTTTTCAATATTTTAAGCTCTTATCTATTGCGGGGTGTTGATTCAGCAGCGTGGCTTGTTTTTTTAGGCGGAATTGCGGGAGGCATGACGATTCTACCTTTAATGACTGCTTCGGCCATTCTCACAACTCAAAGTGGCACGGAAGGAACTTTGTTTGCATTGCTCATGGGTGTTTACAATCTCTCGCAAATTCTTTGGGGAATTATCGGCGGAAAGCTTTTTCCGATTTTGGGTTTGTGGGGATTGATTGCAACCGCTGCCGCAATCCAGTGTGTTGCTTATTTTTTGATTCCGATGATGCGAGGCAATTTATTCGAATCGTCTAAGGATTCTGCGCCAGGTTTACCCAATTAATTCTTAATTCTTCTTTCTTGATTTCTTGTTTGTGATTCCCTCAACCGAATTGTAGAATGAACCATGCCTTTGATTTATCTCATCTTGATCGTCCTTGTTATTTTTGTTTCGGGCTATATTCTGAATGTTCGTTTTTTGACGAAATATTTTCAGCTTAATTCTCAGAAGGAAACTCCCGCCTGCCAAGTCAATGACGGTGTTGATTTTGTTCCCACTAAAAAATTCTTTCTTTTAGGACAGCATTTTTCAGCGATTGCTGCAGCGGGTCCGATTGTGGGGCCGATTCTTGCCGGGGTTTGGTTCGGCTGGCTGCCGGTTTTGTGCTGGATTGTCGGCGGGGCGATTTTTTTCGGGGCTTTTCATGATTTCTCAACTTTAATCGGTTCCGTGCGTCACAAGGCCGTCTCCATTGTTGAGATGGTGCGCGACCTTTTTGGTCCTCGCGGGCATTTGCTTTTTACCGCGTTTGTTTGGCTGGCACTGATGTATGTGATCACGGCTTTTACCGATTTGACGTCCGCCTCTTTTGCAGACCCTGAATTGGGCGGTGGTGTCGCGACGTCTTCCGCACTTTATTTGTTGATCGGTGTGGTCATGGGCGTTGCTTTGAAAAAGTTCAAAATGAAATTGGGACTTGCGACACCTATTTTTATTGCGCTGGTTTGTGTTGCGATTTGGTATGGCCAAAAGATTCCGCTCGTCATTTCTCCTGTTGGGCCTTTTACTTCTCAGCAAATCTGGAATTTTGTTCTCATTCTCTATTGCGGCGTGGCCTCGCTCATGCCGGTATGGGCGCTTTTACAGCCGCGCGGATATTTAGGTGGTTTTTTTCTTTATGCCACACTCGCAGCGGGGCTTGTCGGACTTTTTATTGGTGGTGAACCTGTTCAATATCCCGCTTTTTTGGGTTGGCATAACGCGCAGGGCTTGCCGCTTTTCCCCATGCTATTTGTAACCGTGGCTTGTGGAGCATGCTCTGGTTTTCATGGATTAGTTTGTTCGGGAACAACCTCAAAGCAAATTGAAAAAGAAACGGATTGCGCAAGCGTGGGTTACGGCGCCATGATTTTAGAAGGTGTTGTCGCGATTTTAGCTTTAGCGACGGTGATGATACTTGCAAAAGGGGATGCGCTTGTGGGGGCGGCTCCGGACCGGATTTATGCCGCAGGCCTCAGTCGTTTTATTAGTCATTTAGGTTTGCCACGCGAGTTTGTTATTTCATTCGTTCTACTTGCTTTCACGACTTTTATTTATGACACGCTCGATGTTGCCACGCGACTTGCGCGCTATTTATTTCAAGAATCGTTGCGTTGGCGTGAAGACCAGGGTCGCATGATCGCAACAATCGTCTCTCTTCTCATTCCGCTTATTTGCGTTTCTATGCGACTGACGGATAAAACGGGCCAAGTTATTCCGGCCTGGAAAGTTTTTTGGTCAGTGTTTGGCACATCGAATCAATTGCTCGCGGCTTTCTCGCTTTTTGCGATTTCAATTTGGATGAAAAAAATCGGAAAGAACCCATGGCTGGCTTGGGTCCCCATGTTTTTTTTGCTCACGATGACGTTTTGGTCTTTCACAAGAATGATTTTGACTTCGCTTTCAAGCGGGGGCCTTGATTTGCAGGCCTGGATTGCAGTTGTTTTGTTGGGGCTCGCTGCCGTTCTTATTTTTGAATCTCTTCGTTTCTCCTTTACAAAACCATAGACGCTGTTTCGCTAAAATTTGTCGTTAAAAAGCCTAAGAGTGAGCACTCAGGCTTGCTTTAAAAGCGCGACTCCGTTCCACATCTTCCCAAGCCTGTTTTTTTAACATTTTTTTGAAATGTGAAAATCGATCAATTCAAAGCGCAAAAACTTATTAAGAGCCTGTTGCGAAATGTTTGACTTTCTAAAAAAAGCAACGGAAAGATCAGTTGGGACTTCGGAGGCGGATCGTTTTCTTTGTCACATGGTTCGTAATAGGGCCGGAACTTTCATACGGTTGGAAAACGGAAGTTAAAGCCTGAGGATGTAAAAAGAATTCTCAAATCCGGTGACCGTAAATTAGCCGAGCCACGTTATCCGCCAGTGGACTTACTCTTAAAAAGATAATTTATTCTCGGGGATTTAGTAACCAGATCGATTTTGTTATTAAGAGACATTAATAATTAATTCATGCATGTTTATGCAAATCGTTTTAAACAAACATGTTAAGCACTTTGTAAGAATATTGACAAACTATTAAAACGGTGCTACTTTTCGATTATGAGATTAAAAAACATTAATAGCGAGGTTGTTATGAAAAACAGATATCAACGCCAAGCTCAAAAAATCATTGCAGTTATTCTTGCAGGCACGCAGATTTTTATCGCGCCCTCTTGGGCTGTAGAAATTCAAATGTTCAACGATCAACCTGTTGCTACGGTTGCGTTAGATGCTCAGCAAAATTCTCTGGCTGAGATACCTCAGCCTATCCAACAATCGCAGGCCGAAGCTTTTGAAAATGAAGCGCCGCCCATGCCTGTTGTCGCAGTAGATGAACCAACGCTTCCCGCAGGTTGGACACGTGCGCCCTCGAATCCCAATTTTGCGTTTCAGGTTAGTCATCCGCAGACTGATCAATACGCTTTGAAACTTCAGGATTTGCGCAACGGCCAAATTCAGCAGCTGGTCAGCGGGCCTGTTTCTACGGGAAACGTTCCGAACATTTTCGATGTTTCTCCTGACGGATTGACTGTGGTTTATGAAGGCAATGCTACTCCAGCTATTACGCCCAACAGCGTGATTCAAAGTTCGATCATTTATATTCAGCGAATCGCCAACGCTCAAGAGCCATGGTTTTTTCAGGGAAATTTACAGGCAGTTGAATTTGTTGCAGACAATCGCATAAAAATAAATATTGTGGATGCATTGGGAGAAAATCGCGAACTTAAAATTAATTTAGCCCATTTTCACATTGATGAATCTATTCCGTCAAATACAGGAATAAAGATCGAGCGCATTGCGGTGCTTAACCCGAATGGCACGACGACTTATCAAATGAAAATCAGATCATTGATCATGGCGGTGGGAGAATATGAGCTTCAGTATTCAGCTGATTTGGTGAATTGGCAAAATCTGCAACATTATACAGCTGAGCAAATCGGTCAGCACAATGCATACTACGATCCACAAACAGCGCAAAATCGCTTTTATCGGATTAAGGAAGTTACACAAAAAACAACCAGCCCTGACGGAAGCCATGTCGTTTTACAAGCGGGCTGGTATTTGATTATTCAGGACAATCAGAAACATGAGCTTCACCGTTTTCAAGTCGCTGCTCAGCAGGCAAATCTTCAAAGTTTTAGTGTTACAAACGCGGGAGTTTATACCGTAATCAGTGACCACAGCAATATTTTGCTGAAATTTACATCTTTCGAAGATTTCAGCTCACCGGCCATTCCATTGCCCGAACGTGTTGTTATGGGGAATACGCCCGGCATCAATTTTGTTGCACCGGGAATTGCGGATATTCGAGCGTTGGACATGATTACTTATCGCGTTAATCTTGAAACGGGAATGATTCTCCAGGAAAAAGAAGGCGATACAGTCAGAATTTATGATTCGGAAGAAGGGTTTTTGATTGCCGAAGAAACATATTCGAATGGTGCATTAATTCATCGAATCGAATACGACGGTGTTTGGAAATTTAAAACCAAGGAAATTACTTATCATGCGAACACGCAGCCTGCGGAAATCATCATATACGGTCAATGGGCAGAATTTATTATTCATCGTGAAACGTATGATTCTGCTGGCCGTCCGATAAGCATTGAAATTTATGATGAAAGTATGGGGAATTTGCGGCAAACGGTGAGTTATTATGCCGGAACGAATGTTATCCAAGGGCGTGTGCATTATTATTCCAACGGCTACGCCGTCTCAAAGACCGAACGTTTCGCATCAAATGGCAATTACATTCGCGTCAGTGAATATGCCCGCGACGGTTCTTCTACCATAACCGAATACGATTCCGCCACGGGACAAATCACTTCGATGAAGCAATACGATCCGCACGGCCGGCTCATTGTTCCGATTACTCGCGATATCAGTCCCGCTTCTAATTTAAATACGGGTGATATCACACCGGTGACGAACGTGATGGGATTGGCGCGTGTAACTTCATTTAACGAAACGATGAATGTGACGGGGACTTCCCGCGGTGTTCATATGCAGTATCAAATTCCGCGCGACGGATTTGCGGGCGGCGGTTATTTGTTCTCTCAGTATGCACCCGGCACCGGCTCTATTGACTTGAGTCAATTGGAGAATATTGTTGTTGGCCTTCGCGGTGATTCTTCTGACATTAAAATGGAGTTGATTGACGAGAATGGCGCGCATAGTTTTGTGCATTTGCACGGAATCAGCGCAAGTCAGGAAAATATTTATTCGATTCCGACCAGTTTATTTTCCGGAGAAGTCGATCTTAGAAAAATAACGATCATGTATTTTATCGTTGAGAGTGGAGGCGCAGGAAGTATGGACGTCAATCTCAACGTCGATTTACAGGGGTTAAATCCACCACTCTTGATTTCCGGAACCCTCTATAACCAATCGGCGATTACATCTTTGCCTAGCAACCCTATATTAGCGAGCTCGCACGGAACAACTGGAGGAGGAGACGATGATGCTTCAGTCGTCATGAATCAAACAAGCACAACGACATTTGGAGTGAACTCATCTAATCCTGATACGGGAGATTTCACGTACAGCCAGATCAGTTGGGGATACTTTGACGCATCGAATAATTTTGTAGGAAATGGCGCCAATGTGGGCAACAGCGTAACACTCGCTCTCAATGGAATCGCTGGAAAAACATTGAAAGTGGAATTTTTAAGCACGCTCGGAGTGAAGAGGCTATTTAGTGTGGTGTTGGGGGCGGGCCAACAAAATTATACGTTTAATTTAACGGGATTAGGACAGCTAGCAGTGATTAACTTTGTTAGCGAACAGCCTGGATTAACCAATTATACCGTTGAGACGAAGGGGCTGAGGTACATTCCGAATGTAAACGGAGCGGCATACAATCAGGCTGCGATCAGTGCGTTGCCTGGGAGTCCGGTCGTTGCAAATTCGAGAGGAACGACGACCGCGACGGATAATTCCACAATTACAACGACTCAAACAAGCGCGACAACATTCGCGGCATCTTCAAATAATCCTGATACGGGCGACTTTACAATTAGCAAAATTAGCTGGGGATATTTTGATGATCAGAATGTGTTTATTGGGACAAACGCTAATTTGGGTAGCAGTGTGACGCTTGCCTTGAATGGCACCGCTGGAAAAGTGCTCAAGATTGAATTTACTAATGCATTTGGCGTTAAGAAACTATTCAATGTTGTGTTATCGGCGTCACAGCAAAATTATACGTTTAATTTAACCGGATTTACGCAGCCGATGGCAGCGATTCATTTTGTATCAGATCAAGCCGGCACCACGAATTACACAGTTGAGACGAAAGGGCTGACGTATGTGCCGGTTGTTGCCGGAGCGGCGTATAACCAAGCGGCAATTAGTGCATTGCCTCAAAATCCTGTTGTGGTTGGTTCGCTTGGAACAACGACTGATACTGATGACTCTGTAATCATGATGAATCAGACAAGCACAACGACATTTGGGGTGCAGTCGATTAACCCTGACATGGGAGATTTCACGTTTTCATCCATCAGTTGGGGATATTTTGATGCTGGGAATATTTTTATCGGTACAGGTGGAAATGTTGGAAATAGTGTGACATTGGCACTCAATGGAACTGCTGGAAAAGAGATAAAAGTAGAATTTCTAAACACGGCAGGCGTGAGGAAGTTATTTAAAGTGACGTTGAGCGGAGCGCAACAGAATTACACATTTGATTTGACGGGATTTGCGCAGCCGATGGCGGCGATTAGTTTTGTCAGCGAGCAGATTGGAGCCACAAATTATACCGTTGAGACGAAGGGGCTGAGGTATTATCCCGCCGCAGTGATTACCGCTAGTTCCGTAACCAATTTTTCGGGACAGCAGCCGAGTGTGCATGAACTTGAACCATTTGCTTCGAATACGGTGACAAGCTTTGTGCAGGATTCCGCAAGCCATATAGCGATCAATTACAATTTGGCGAACGGGGTGTATGGGCGTTGGGCGGCTGGCGTGATTCAATTCGATGTGGCTCCCTATAACGCCACAAATGGAATTATATTGGGAATGCGCGCATCGGGGACATCGGCTTTAAAGATCGAGGTTTTAGATAGTAATGGCCGGAAATCGATTGTGCGGGCATTAGGGGTGACGGGAAGCTATCAGAATTATCAGATCACAAGCGCAATGCTGTTGGCAGGAGCGCAGGTTGCAGGATTTGATAGGACACAGATTTCAGGGATAGTGATTGTGGTGGATGATCAAATGGCCGGTTCTGCAACAGCCATGGGAACGATTGATGTGAATACGCAGGGATTGCAGTATACGACCGTTTTGTCGCCATCATCACTTGCACCCGCAGATATTACACCCTTGCCGGGAACATCATGGGTGGATTATGTTGCACCCGCAGGAAATCCAACCCGTGTCACAGCGATTGCTCGTGGAATGCAGCTAAACTATGACACGCGCATTGGCGGATGGGGTGGTGGCGGTTTCATTTATGATCAAGCCGGAACGCCTGCCATTGAAACTCAAAACTTAGATAGCCTGACAGAATTAAGATTTGGAATTCAAGGCGGCGTTGATCAGGCTAAAGTAGAATTTGTGGATGATCAGGATCGTAAGGTTTCACTTAAACTTTTGCAGATTAACGCAATGTTAGAAAATGTTTATGTGATTCCAACGGCGTTAATTCGTTCGCTTGGTTTTGACCTGACTAAAACAAAGGTCATTTACTTCATCGTTGAAAAGCCTAATGCTGTGGGCGTTCTCAATATTTTTTCTTTGCCGCCTGCGATGATGGCGATGGCTTTGACGGAAGAAGTTCAAGCAGCAGCGCTCTTAAAAACACCTCAGGCAATCGTTTTGCCGCGCAAGCCGTTTGCAGGAGTTGATCTTAGAAACTTGAATGGCGCTGACCGGAATGGTAAGGATAAAAATCTAATGACTAAGAAGAAAAAGAAAATAAAGCGTTGAAAATGTAATCAATTCAAAAGGGCTGGGCAAAGCGTCCAGCCCTTTTTTATTTTTTCAATTGTGTTCTGGGCTGGAGTTAATGGCACCCACATTTCAGTTTTGACAAGCACTAGCCGATTTAAGCGGTTTTTTGATAGAGGCGAAGCGGCGAAATTATTTTTGGACAGACCACAAAGAATGATCGAACACTGGTTGAAACCTTGCGTATGAAACTATCCAAGATGGATAAGCAGGTTTTTAACTTGCCGCTCATCCGACTAGAAACCGTGCTCACATACGTCCCGTTAGGTGGATACGATGTGCCCGCTGATGCCCACGTTTTTAGCTATCGGCTCTAGGCTTTAAGCTTCTGGCTGTGTTAGAATTCGCGCCATGAATAACGAGCTGAATCTAGGTTTTGACCTATCGACTGAACCCAAACTGACTCCGATGATGGAGCAATATCGATCCATTAAAAAAGCGCTTCCGCCCGCGACGATTCTTTTCTTTCGTTTGGGAGATTTTTATGAAATGTTCTTCGAAGATGCCGCGCAAGCCGCAGAAATTCTCAATATCACTCTGACCGGCCGCGAAGCCGGCGCTGCGGGACGAATCCCCATGTGCGGATTTCCTTACCATGCCTTTTCAAATTATGTGCGGCTTTTGCTCGATAAAAACTTAAAAGTTGCGATTTGTGAGCAGGTCGGTGATTCCAGCAAGACCAAGGGTCTGATGGAGCGAAAAGTAACGCGCTTGATTACACCCGCCACTTATCTTGATGATGAAAATGCTCCGCGTGCTGCCGAATATTTAGC
>Ga0163150_10009264_pt1 | contig 10937 bp, 9 predicted proteins | sample OliLakLV19P2IB_FD_148628 | JGI IMG/M metagenome (GOLD analysis project Ga0163150, IMG submission 148628) | Freshwater microbial mat bacterial communities from Lake Vanda, McMurdo Dry Valleys, Antarctica - Oligotrophic Lake LV.19.P2.IB | ecosystem: Environmental > Aquatic > Freshwater > Lake >...
CAAAGACGCCAGGCGAATTAGGCGCGGAGGATCGCATAAAGCTTGCCAAGATTGAGCCTGATGAGTGGTTGTTTGTCGAGGCGTGGGACCAAAGCTAAAAGCCGCGATGGCGTATGTGTTGCTATCAAACGATGGGCTATTCAGAGAACTCCTCCACGACACGAAATCCAATGAAGTAAGTCCGCAAGTTCGGCGAGTTCCCATTTCGGCTAGCCGCGCGGCAGGTCCCCGGGAGGTTGAACCAGCATCCGCCACGAAGCGCGCGGGATTCGGCGTCGTACTTGTCTTCGCACCATTCCGTTACGTTTCCGTGCATGTCGTATAAACCCCAGGCATTAGGCCGCTTGGTCTTCACTTCGTGGGCATATTTATGAGATTTCTTAAACGCATTCTCTATGTACCACGCATACTCACCCAAATCTCTTTCTGAGTCGCCGAAACTGTAGGAAGTCTTCGTCCCAGCGCGACACGCATATTCCCACTCTGCCTCAGTGGGCAACCGAATGTTCCGCCGGTTGGTCTCAGCCAGTTTCCGAACGAAATCTTGGGCATCGTCCCAACTCACGTGCGTCGCGGGGTTGTTGTCGCCATCTTGGATGGAAGGCTTGCCCTTCCACGGGGTCGTCCCCATCACCACCCTCCACTGTACCTGCGTTACCTCTGTCTCTCCCAGGTAGAACCCTTTAGCGATGCGATCAATCTTCAATTCGGTATCGCTACCTTTGGGAAAATCTCCTGGCTCGATCCGCACCAACTTCATCCCTACGCCAGCCCTGAGCTTGAGTTCCGTTGCGGGCTCATTCTTATCCCGCTGCAATACCTTCGGTGTTTCCAATGGTTGTTGCACAGGTTCGCGATCTGTATCCGACTTCTTGGCGGGACTTTCATCTGGTCGTGATAGTGCCGGTGTTTCTACGGGCATCGGGGGCGTTTGGTTTTGGGGTTCAGTATCGTGAGCGGGATCCGATTCCACGGCCTTCTGGCTCTCATCGGGTTTGACGACGGGAACAGGATCAAGTCGAGTTTCAGGGCGAGGAGACTCTGGAAACTCAGCGATGACATAATGGTTCTGATCTTGACGATGCTTGCCAGTGATAAACCAGACCCCAACCGCGATTACAACCAGTACAGACGCCACAACCGCGACGACTGCTCCGGGCCACAGTTTCCAATACCCCGTCTCCGCAATGCGGTCGCGGGATCGCGTCTCAGGCTTACGCAATGAATCTCCACTCCTTCGAGTTCCGTTCTCTTTGGGTGGCGGCTCGGCGTTCTTTTCGGTTTCGACGTCCGCCCAGATCGAGGCTTCTAATGTGGATTGCGGTAACGTTGGCGGTCGTTGATTTTGCCGGCTCTGGGCATTGTCAATCGAAGTAGGGCTTGGCTGCGGTTTCACCACCACCGACACGGCGGTTACGGCGATCTGCATGAGTTCAGCCTTAACCCTTGCGTTTTCCGATGAGACCGCCTCAATGATCAAGTCCACATCCTCGGCGGTCTTCCGATGGGCGCCGGTAACACGAAATGATGACTTGGCTGGAGTATGCGTCATAGGCAAAAGGGCGTATCTAACCTAGGCGAATGTGGAGGAAACGATCAACGGATCATACCGTCTTCGTCATCTCTTTGTCTGCCGACAGAATGCGTCCGCCGGCAGAAGGCATCCCCTTGGTTTGGATCACAGGATATGGATCAGACGATTCCTCATGCGTGAGTTGGATGTTATTGCTATTCTGTGATTAGCCCTGTCGTTTCCGGAGTGACTCACAGAATGCCGCGCGATTTCACGAAGAATCCGTTTTTGATCCTATGCGTTTCGGCTGATGCCGAGATGCCGGAGATCAAGCGAGTGGCGCAGCGCAAGTTGATTGCGCTTCGGCTAGACGATCGTCCGTCGCCTGATAGCACCCGTCGGATCGAAAAGGCACTGGAAGCGCTGCAAGACCCTGTCCAGCGTTTCGAGTGGGGGCTATTCTGGCCCGAGCTGACTCCAAAGGAGGCAATCCTATTCCAAAATGAGCCAGTACTTTCGACACTGGTACAAGATCCGTGTCAGAATAGCAGTGCCGCGTATGTGAAGATCACGGAGTCTGAGTCCTTGGAGGTTGCCTCGCACAACATCGGCGTGCTGGCTCTCTTGCGTGCCGTCGCCGTCACGGAAAAAGCTCAGAACGACACTCCAGATGATATTACCGATGATCTCGCTTGCGTTCCGCTCTGGAGAGAAGCATTCGACCACCTCCGACGAGGTATTGAGTCAGACAGTTTTTGGATGCGGCAGCGACTCCGGGCCAAGGAACTTCACGATCCCCGACTCAATGCCGCGCGCTTAGAGGAAATTCGGGCGGGGTTCCTTGCTGAGATCATCGCGCCCATTGGGAATGTCATCACATCAGCTCTACTGGCTGGCCACGCTAAGGTCGCCACGGTTTACGTCGATCTGCTGAGACAGTCCGGTTTTGCGAAAACAAACATCGAGAAAGTACTCTCGAGTGTGTACAAGCCGCTGGCGGACCGGGTTGAGTCTCATGTCACTGACCTCAAAGCGAAGCTGGATAAAATTGGCGTGGTCACAGCCGTTGAATCCGACTACGCCCGTCTTCTGCGTGCCTTTGAACGCGATGTCAGCGGGGATCTGAAGGTGATGCTTGAAGTTGGCGACCTGCCGGGCTACGCGGAGGAGCACGCCCGAGACAAGGCCGCCGAGTTTCTCCGCATGTTGAGCATTAACGCGTGGAACGACGCCGACAGCCAAGCTGTATCAAAAAGAGCAATTCAACTGGCTATGCAGATTGCCGACGCAAATTCACTGAAAGAGAGATTAAGCAGCGACCTGTCGGACCTCACAACTGCCCATCGGAATAATGCAAAGTCGGCAGAACTCGCCCCGCTGTATAAACAGCTAACAGCAGCACTTGAAGCTAAGAAATGGATCGAAGCATTAAGACTCATCGACCAATTGATCGCAGCAGACGCCCGCGATCAGAGCGAGTTACGGACCTTGCGCACTAAGGTTTCATCTTGCATCGCGACGGAATGGTTCAACGAGGCAATCGTACAGGCGAATAATCGCAACTTTGGGAAGGCCCATGAGTTGCTAGACGGTGCAATGCGATATGAGACAGACCCAAAGGAAAAGCTGATCATATCGACCGTGCAAGCCAAGATTCCGCGCAACAGTCCGGGCTGCCTGGCGGTGATCCTTGTAATGATTGCGTCGCTGGTGCTCGCCGGTCTTGCAGGAGGGACGGTGTATGCTTACATCACATGAGAGTACGAGTAGTAGTGCCGAACTTCATTTCCCCGTCCAAAAGCGACTGTCGTTTCTGGCTCGGCTGTTACTCCCGCGAGAATGGAAGTTGCTTCATGGTCTGGACGACTTGAGCCTCCCGCCTGATCCCGTGGCTTTTCTCCAAGAAGAGTTGAACAGGTACGAGTCGGCAATCGCCGCCCGCCTCATCTCTGAAAATATCAAGCGTGATCCAGCCGCGATCGCGATTTCGGAATCGGACCTAGTGGAGTTTGCCATTCAGACCTGGAGGCTTCATCGACGCGTCGAAGGTATGGATCCTCAGAAACATGAGCGGGAATACAAGCAGTTCGCCGATTCGGTGCGGCGGTTCGTTAAGTTTCTTGAGCGGTTTGAGGTGGAGTTCGAGGACCCCGTGGGGAAGCCCTTCACGACAGGCTGGCTCGAGGTCGAAGTTGTTACTTGGGACGAGCCAGGTGATGAAATACCTCCCGTGGCTTCGGGTGCATGGGTTAAGCAGACAGTCTCTCCCATCGTTCGACGGAAGGGTATTACAATCAAAGCGGGTCAGGTGATTTGCGTGGAACGTGATTAGCGCGAACGATTAATGTAAAAGTACAAAGGGTCTTATATGGCGCGAGCAACAATTGACTTCGGGATTGATCTAGGCACAACCAACTCGGTCATCGCTGTGGTTAATGAAGGCCAGATCGAAGTCATCAAGAATGGCCTACACCAGATTACGCCATCGGCGGTTTACGCGGACACACGGGGCACGATTTATCGTGGCAACGCGGCGATAAGTAAGTTTCTAACCGTAAAAACTGCGAGTGATGTTCAAGTCGAGTTTAAGCGAGAGATGGGGCAGAAGGTCTCGCGCCAATTTGACGCCGCAGGGTTATCAATGAGTCCGGAGCAGTTGTCTGCCGAGATTCTTATTGAACTCCGGCGAGCAGCAAAGGAGAGATTTGGAAGCGAGCCAAACGCCGCAGTCATCACAGTTCCGGCCATGTTCGAGTTGCCGCAGAACGATGCAACGGCACGAGCCGCCAAGCTCGCTGGATTCCAGCACTCGATGCTCCTTCAGGAACCAGTCGCAGCCGCAGCTGCGTACGGTTTTCAGAGCGATGCGAATCGGGCGTACTGGCTCGTTTACGACCTGGGCGGTGGCACCTTCGATGCCTCCATCGTCGCTGTCCGGGATGGTCAACTATCCGTGGTTCTGCATAGCGGCGACAACTACCTGGGCGGGGCGGATTTCGACCGTGCGATTGTCGATCAATTGATTGTGCCTTCGCTACGAGACAAATATGACTTGTCCGGCCTCGAACGGGTAAACGCGGCTAGGGACAAACTGACCAAAGGACGGCTGTCCAAACTGAAGGTCATTGCCGAGGAACTGAAAAAGAATCTGAGCCGTAGCGAACTGGAGCAATTATTCGTCGAAGACGCGTTTCAGGACGACAGCGACGATCCTGTTGATGTTGAAATGAAGATCACCCGGTCAGTGTTTGAAGGACTGATTCACACCCAAGTCCAGAAGTCGCTTGATATCACAGCTCGGCTCATTCAGGACGCCGGCCTTCGGCCGAAAGACATCGATAAGGTGCTGCTGGTCGGCGGAAGCACTTACGTTCCTCTGGTCCAACAGCAAATCGCCACTCTGGGTATTCCCGTCGATCGTACGCTTGATCCATTGACGGTTGTTGCACACGGAGCGGCTGTGTTTGCATCGGCCCAGCGCATGCCCAAGGCAATGACCGGCTCGGTTCCGGTTGCTGTAGGCACAGCACGCGTCGAGCTGGAGTACGAACCTGTCGTCAAGGAGCTTACACCTATGGTCGGGGGTAAGGTCACCGTCAGCAACATGGCTCCTCCTCCGGGAGCGGTCGTCACCATCGACCGTGACGATAGTCGAGGTTGGACCAGTGGAGACATGCCCCTTGATGTGAAGGGTCGCTTCTTCACGACGGTGCAACTACGTGAGAAGGGACAAAGTGTTTTCAAGTTGAATGTACGCGATGCCGCTGGGACTTCGCTGCCGTGCTCACCTGACCAATTCGCGATCACATACGGTACGACGGTGGCCAAGGCATCGCTGCCTCAAAGCGTTTCGGTCGGCTTGGCGGATGGAACCTCAGTTGTCCTGCTCAAGGCTGGCGAGACGCTGCCGTGCATTTCTGAACGTGTTCAGAAGCGCACGATTCGGGACCTCAAGAAAGGGAGCAAAGACTCCTTACCGATTCCATTCCTGACCGGACATCATAAATTATCCGAGCTGAATCAAGTGGGTATTCTCTTCTCTCTGAACGGTGCCGACATCGCAAGAGATGTACCCAAAGGGACTAAAGTCGAGATTGTCGTGGAGGTCGATACGTCTGGAACCGCCAAGGCGACAATCACTATTCCGTTGCTTGATCAGCAGCAATTTGAAGTCAAACACGATTCCGAATTGCGCCACGAAACAGCAGAGGTTATGCGTGATCGAGTGCAGGCGATTGAGGCGCGACTTGATGAGCTTGCCGAGAAGGCCGAAGCTGCTGGCGAATCAACTGCGGGACGAGAAGTGGCGGCATTCCGCGCTGCTGCTGTTCTTGAGGAGATCGAGCAGAAGATTGAATTGTGGGATAACGGTGACGCCGTTGCCGCCGGGCAAGCGCGTAATCTTCTCGTTGATGCCGCGAAGAAGGTTCATGAACTGGCCGCAAAGGTTGAATGGCCAGCCCGGGTTGCGGAGTATGAGGAGCGAAAGGCTAGCGTACGCCGATCTGTTCACGACCATGGTGATCCACAAGATCAACAAACGCTGGCCACACTGATTGATGAAGGCGATCAAGCTGTCCGTGCCAAAGAGCCCCGTATGCTTGAATCTGCCGATCGACGTCTCGCCCAGCTTGGATACGCTATGAACCGTCGGGACCCGGCCTTCCTCGCAGGTTTCCTTGCATATCTGGCGCAACAAGAAGCGAACTTCCTCGATCGCCGACGGGGGCAGCAACTTCTGGAGGAAGGGGCGATCGCATTGCGTAGAAAGGATTCGGACGCCATGGCGAGCATCATTCAAGAATTACTGAGCCTACTGCCGCCAGAACAAGAGGCAGCCGCCCAATCTGCGATCCGATCAGGCATCATTTAACGAGTGCAAGGACCACTGTTGTCTCTGAATAAAGCACAATCCGCAGTACGGCCTAGCCTTGCTCCAGGTACACAGGTTCGTGATACTTATACAGTAGTCGAGCACCTTGGCAGCGGACGTTTTGCCGACGCGTATCTGGTTCGACACCGATACATGGGAATGCAGGTGATGAAGCTGTTGGTCGATGGGCTAAGTGATGCTGATCGTGTCGAGAGCCTGTCAGAGGCATTTCTACTTTCGAAGATTTCGCATCCGGGGATCGTACGGGTGTTTGATGCCAACCGGATCGATGAGCAACTCGGCGGGCATCCATACATCACAATGGAGTATGTTGCTGGTGGTACGCTTGAGTCGATGCTGAAAAACTCGCCCGAAGGGTTGATACTCGATGTGGCGCTCGAACTTGGCCGCCAGATCGCTGAGGCTTTGGGGCATGCGCACGACCTTGAGTATCCCGTAATTCACCGCGACATCAAACCCGCGAATCTCCTGCTTGAAGAGATTGACAATGGTGAACTGGCGGTCCGCATCGGTGACTTTGGTCTGGCTTGTCGAGTGGAACGCTTCACCAAGGTTGCGGAGGCGGGAGGCACAATCGTCTACATGTCACCTGAGAGTATTCGAGGTTATGAGGTTGCCGCCAGTGACGTTTTCTCGGCTGGGCTAGTCTTATACGAAATGCTTACAGGCACTTTGCCTTACCCTAGACGGACGATATCTGAATCGCGAACGGTGCCCGAGTTAAAGCTGGCCCTTCAGTCGCTACATGAAAACGGGTTAATGGCACCTTCTCATTTTGATCCACAAATCCCCGCAGACGTCGATTCAGTTGTCATGCGGTCACTTCACGTCGACGACCAGTTTCGCTTTCAATCCGCCACATCGCTCGCCCACGCCATTGCAGCGTGTCAGCACAGGCTTCGCAGCTATCCGCAACATGTACAAACGGCAGATGAAAACGTAAAGTTAAAGCACATCTTTTCGGCAACCTGCCAGCCAGAGACTACAGAGCAAGCAATCGGCGAGCTTGATTCGCTTATCAGTGGACGGCAAGAACTGGCTTTTGCGTATGGTCTGCACTTCAAGCACCTGCGAATCGAGTGGAATCGCTACTTACGTGAGAAAGTCTAATGACACATCAGGACCCCCTCTACTCGCTCTCTGCACGTGCGTATTTCGATCGGGCGGTAAGACTGGCTATTGCCCGGCAATGGGACGAGGCAGCGTTGGACCTCAAACGATGTTCCGCTCTACAGCCGCTCGATTATCACGCCTTCCTTCTTTGGGCGAAGATATATCTCTATCAGGGGAGACCGCAACAAGCCTTGATCGCACTTGATCGCGCCAGGCAACTTGGGCACGACGCAGCGCCCAACGAGCGCATGGTTGCATTCATCCGTAATAAGGATCGGAAGCGGCAGGCACGGAAGGTCTTTCGGGAGAGAACACGCTTACGATGCGTGGCGGCCGCAAAGGCAGTCGGTGGCGGTGTCGCTTGGGTTGCGTCACGTGTTGGTGACGGGTTCGCCTATGTGCGAAACCGATTGATATCTCTTCGCAAGAAGCGAGATCCTGATCAGAGCACGCAAGTCGAGAATGTGTCCGCAGCTCCTGACACGGGACAAGAGATGTCTGTCAACACCAAGGCGGAGCTTGAACCTACGGCGGCGATCGAAGGCTCCCCATTGCCAACGGGTGTTGCGCCGGAATCTGCACCTCCCCCCGCTGTCTCAGCCATGCTTACCCCAAATTCAATAGAGACACCGTTGGACTCATCGAGCGATAAGAAGTCGGAGAATGATGAGAAGCCAGCATGAACGACAACCCATTAGCGATTGAGATCGCACGCCGCATCGATCAACTCATCAGCACTACCAGGCTGCATGATATCGCCTTGCTCTTGCATTCTGATCGTGAGCAACGAGTCGGCAATCTGGCGCAATCTATCGCGTTACTTGAGGCCGGGGGCTACATCATCGGATGCGGCCCCTACAACTGCGGCCTGATGAAGGTTACTGTCGACGAAATCACGATCGGGCGGCCAGCGTCTCCGATGGAAAGGCCCGCTGAGGGAATCGCTGACTTTCAAATGAATGATGCGATTTGGTTGAGGCCGCGTGAAGTATCGCGAATTCATGCCACAATCATTCGGCAGAGACATAAGGATGTGATCAAATACTTTCTCCGAGATGAACGCAGCACAATGGGCACCTATCTGAATGGCAAAAGACTACAGGATGAACCCGGCTCGGGCGAAATCAGCAATCCTGCTGTTCTTGAGACCTTTGATCAGATTTCCTTAGGGCCATCAGGGATCAACTCATTCATCTTCGTAATTGTGTGACTCATACTGGTAATTCCTTCGATTGTCATCGAGCGACCAGTATCTGCCTCTCACGAAGGTGTCATTGGGCGCTGATGAAGGCGACAAATGAGGCGTTGAATTATGAGTTCCATAACGTCATGAATGTCCTGTGGTGCGAACGACTACTAACTCTCACTGGGGCGGGGGCGATCAGGTTGCGATCGGCAAAGCCGGCAACCGTCCGGTTCTCAAATAGAAACTCTCGCACTCATCCCACACGCTCTTACTTACAATGTACGATTGACGAATATCGTTCGTAAACATTCGCACCGCATACAGGTTTTTCAGATGAGAGAATGCTGAAGTAGGAACCTGTGTTCGATCAATTTCCACTCCAACTTTCCAAATGTCCATGACAACATGTTGTGAAATGGCGAATGGTGGCCGACGTATAAGTGCGGATTCTCGGCTTATCTCATTCTCACAATCTATAATTGTTGGACTCTGCTCGTTTCTCGGATCGAGGACTTTGACCATAATCCGCCTCTCAACACCGATGGACATCCAGAATGCTAGCGTTTCGTCGAGGCCTGAACCGTCAGGATCGTCGATAGATCGAGTGCCTAGTTCGGTTAGGTTCCATACATGAGTCACACGCCTGAAAAATGATTTATGCTCTTGAAGCCTAATCAAACCTCCTTGATGTAATAAATCAACAATCCTGGCATCAATTGATGAAGGCTCCTTCCCATCAGAAAAGCTATAGGTCGACTTCAGCATTCCGTCTACATTACGCAAACTGCGTCTCATCGACAGCGCCAACAATAAACGGCCCGCTTCTACGCCAACTCCAGGTTTAGATTCGTATCGAACAGCCACAGAGAACTCCATTCATCTGGTGAAATCACAGGTAGCGGCCGAGTATTTTTGTGCGGCATCGGAATTGTGTTACGTTCATAAGTTGACGGCTGCTTGATGAATTATCATTGAGAAACTATAAATGGGTGCTTAAATAAGATTCTTCCGCACACTTGGCGAAAGCAGTCGAACGCCAGTCTAGGATTACGTGCAAGGATGGACTGACCTGCCCACTATGTGCCACTGCATCATTCAATAAAAGGATTCCCGGTACTCAGTTGGGCTAACCCCAATGAGGCGGTGGAAGGTAGAGGCGAAGTGGCCATGACTGGAAAAACCAGTGGCCGAAGCGACTTTGTTGATGGGTACGCGGTGAGCACGCAACAGCCACTTAGCCACCTGGAGCTGCTTTCGCATGAGGTAATGCTTGGGGCTGATGCCGACTTGTGCGGAGAAGAGACGGTGGAAGTGGAGCGCGCTTATGTGCACCATTCACGCCTACACCTTCGACATCCTCGGCCGCCAGACGCAGGACCGCGTCATCGCCATGGGCTCAGGCCTCGACGCCTCTTCGCTCCGTATCGCCACCGCCTACGAAATCCGTGGCATGGTCGCTTCCATCACCAGCTTCGATTCCGCCTCGCCCGATCCTTGCGACTGCGAAGCGGGCATCATCAATCAGACCCTCTACACCTACAACACCTTCGGCCAGCTCATCACCGATCAGCAGTCACACGATGGTGCCGTAAGCGTCTCCACCTCCCCCAAGGTGCAGTACACCTACGCCACCGGCGGCTCCAGTTCCAACCAGATTCGCCCGCTCACCATCATCTACCCCGATGGCCGCATCGTCACCTACAACTACGGCACCGCTAGCGCCATGAACGACAAACTCAACCGCGTCGAATCCCTCGACGAATAACCCTCGAGTCACCCGACCGGCCTGCGTTCTTCAAGATCGCAGGCACCCCAAGATAAATGCTCACGCCGCTGGACTTCCTCGCTCCTCGCCTCAACAATCCCACGGAGGCCACCCATGGCCACGCTCGTGAAATACAAATACCTTGGCCTCTCCACCGTCGTGGAAGTGGACTATCCCACGCCACAGGTCAAGCTCTCGCTCTATGCCCCCGGTTCACCGCCGACCTACCCCGGCCTCGACCGCTTTGGCCGCGTCATCAATCATCCCTGGATCGACTACGGCCAGACGCCCAATGTCGATGTCGCCCGCATCCAGCACGGCTACGACCGCAACAGCAATAGATTGTGGCGACAGAACGATGTGGCCCGCGCTCTCGATAAGAAGTTCGATCAGCAATACACCTACGATGGCCTCAACCGCCTGACCGACGCCAAGACCGGCCTACTCAACGGGAGCCACATCATCC
>Ga0163150_10009265_pt1 | contig 10935 bp, 6 predicted proteins | sample OliLakLV19P2IB_FD_148628 | JGI IMG/M metagenome (GOLD analysis project Ga0163150, IMG submission 148628) | Freshwater microbial mat bacterial communities from Lake Vanda, McMurdo Dry Valleys, Antarctica - Oligotrophic Lake LV.19.P2.IB | ecosystem: Environmental > Aquatic > Freshwater > Lake >...
CGGGGTCACGAGCGGTGCCCCGCCTGAGCAGGTCTGCCCAAGCTGGCCCTAATTCGACAGGGACCCTCGGGTCCCGGTTCAGTCTTGCGAATGTCGACTCGACAGCGCTGCCGGGAAACGGGGGCTGCCCGGTGAGGCACTCCAGAAGAATCAGCGAGAGGGAGTACACATCGCTGGGGCTCCCCACATCCGCTCCCTCAGCCTGTTCAGGGCTGAGATAGCCCGCTGTTCCGATGAGAGATCCGGCGGCGGTGAGGTGGGTTGAATCGATGAGACGGGCTATCCCGAAGTCCGCAAGCTTTGCGTGGGTGGGGTTCGATGAGTCAGTTCTAGCCTCCGGAAGAAGGATGTTGGCAGGCTTCACATCGCGGTGTACGACCCCCTTGCCGTGGATGTACGAGAGGGCAGAAGCTACATCGGCACCGATCAAAGCGGTGGCCCTGATGTCGAGTGCCCCCGAACTCATACGAACCCTGAGGTCTGCTCCATCGACCAGCTCCATGACCAGAAAGCTGTCGTCGTCATCGGTGGAGGCGTCAAAGAGGGTCACGAGCCCGGGGTGATTGAAACTTGCGAGCAGGCTCGTTTCCTCGCGCTGGCGCCGGGCGTCTTGGGCATAAGCCAGGCCAGCATGAAAAATCTTGATCGCGACGGATCGTCCAAGAGACTCGTCATCGGCCCGATAGACCGAGGCCATGCCGCCGCGGCCCAACAGGGCTCTCAGTCTGTAGCGCCCCGCGAGGAGACTGTTGATCGCGATCGGCGTAGACCCCGAACCCGCAACTGTTGCCTCATCTTCGCGTGCTCCCACGAGACGCATCGTATCAAGCGAGGGTTGCGGCGCTGTGCGGGTGCTGCCCAGCACACGCACAGCGCGCTGCCGAGAACTCGCAGCTACCATGAGTCAGTGGAAACCGTGTTGCTCTACATCCTCGGCATCGCGATCATCGTCGTCGGTCTCGCGCTGTCGATCGGTCTGCACGAGATCGGCCACCTGATACCAGCCAAACGCTTTGGGGTGCGGGTCAGCCAGTACATGATCGGCTTCGGCCCAACGTTGTTCTCGCGGCGTCGCGGCGAGACCGAGTACGGCTTCAAAGCCATCCCGCTCGGCGGCTACATCTCGATGGCCGGCATGTACCCTCCCGTGCGCGAGGGGGCGAAAGCGCGCACCGCGACGACCGGCATTTTTGACACCCTGGTTCAGGATGCTCGCACGGCCAGCACTGACAGCTTGGTCGACGTCGACGAACAACGCGCCTTCTACAACCTGCCAGTGCTCAAGCGGGTCGTGATCATGCTGGGCGGACCCTTCATGAACCTCGTCATCGCAATCGTGTTGTACGCCGTGCTCTTGGTCGGCTTCGGCATTGCGCAAGCGAGCACGACGGTCGGCTCGGTTTCGGAGTGCGTGCTCCCTGCCACGAGCGAACGTCAGGACTGCGTGCCCGGTGATCCAAGCGCACCGGGCCGCGCGGCAGGACTCCAGCCCGGTGACCGCATCGTGAGTATGAACGGCGAAGCGATCGACAGTTGGCAGCAGGCGACCGAGATCATTCGATCGCTGCCAGGGGATGAACTTCGGATCGTGGTCGACCGCGCCGGCACCGAGCGTGAACTTACCGCTACGCCACTCTTGACCGAGCGGTACGTTACCGACGCCCGTGGCACGATTGTCGAGGATGCCACTGGGGCCGCCGTCCTCGTGCAGGTCGGATTTCTTGGGATCGGGTCGGCAACCGAGGTGGTGCAGCAGCCGATCACGGCGGTGCTGCCTGCGGTAGGCGAGAACATCACGCAAGTGGTCAGGATCATCCTCAATCTGCCGCAGCGCATGATCGACGTCGCCAACGCGGCATTCGGTCCAGATGAGCGCGATCCGAACGGACCGATCAGCGTTGTTGGCGTCGGCCGAATCGCGGGTGAGATCACGAGTATCAACACAATCCCGGTGCTCGATCGTGCCGCGGCGCTCGTCGGCCTCGTGGCATCGCTCAACGTCGCGCTGTTCGTCTTCAACCTGATACCGCTGCTCCCGCTCGACGGCGGTCACGTCGCTGGGGCGCTGCTCGATGGTCTCCGGCGGTTCTTTGCGAGGCTCTTCGGTCGCCCAGATCCCGGGCCAATCGACACCGCCAAGTTCATTCCGATCACCCTCGCAGTCGTCGTGTTGCTCGGAATCATGAGTGCGCTGCTCATTTACGCAGACATCGTCAAGCCAATCTCGATTCTCTAGCGGGTAGGCTGATCGTCGTGCCAGCAGTGAATCTTGGGTTGCCGAAAGCGCCCGAAACCCTCAGTCCACGTCGTAAGACCCGCCAGATTCAGGTTGGAAAGGTGGGGGTCGGCAGCGATTTCCAGGTCAGCGTTCAGTCGATGACGACAACGCAGACCACGAATATCGATGCGACCCTGCAGCAGATCGCCGAACTCACGGCCAGCGGATGCGACATCGTGCGCGTGGCTGTGCCGCACCAAGATGACGCAGACGTGTTGCACATCATCGCGAAGAAAAGCCAAATACCGGTCATCGCTGATATCCACTTCCAGCCGCGGTATGTCTTCACTGCGATCGACGCAGGTGTCGGTGCCGTGCGGGTCAATCCGGGCAACATCAGAAAATTCGACGACCAGGTCGCGGCGATCGCCAAGGCCGCGAATGCGGCCAACGTTTCGATCCGCATCGGTGTGAATGCGGGATCCCTCGAGCCGAGCATCATGCAGAAGTACGGCAAGGCGACCGCCGAGGCGCTGGTGGAAAGCGCCGTGTGGGAGGCGAGCCTCTTCGAGGAGCATGATTTTCACGACTTCAAGATCTCGGTCAAGCACAACGACCCGGTCGTCATGGTCAAGGCGTATCGGCAGCTCGCCGAGCGCGGCGACTGGCCGCTGCACCTCGGGGTGACCGAGGCCGGCCCGGAGTTTCAGGGCACCATCAAGAGCGCGACGGCATTCGGCATCCTGCTTTCGGAAGGCATCGGCGACACGATCCGGGTCTCGCTCTCTGCCCCACCAGCGCTAGAAGTCAAGGTTGGCCTTCAGATCCTGCAGTCGCTCAACCTCCGCGAGCGCAAGCTCGAGATCGTGTCGTGTCCGAGTTGCGGGCGCGCCCAGGTGGATGTCTACAAGCTGGCGAACGACGTCACCGCCGGCCTCGAAGGCATGACTGTTCCACTTCGCGTTGCCGTGATGGGCTGCGTCGTCAACGGGCCGGGCGAGGCGCGCGAGGCGGACCTCGGCGTCGCCAGCGGCAACGGCCGCGGCCAGATCTTCGTCAAGGGCGAGGTCATCAAGACGGTGCCAGAGGCCGACATCGTCGCAACCCTCATCGAGGAAGCCAACCGGCTTGCCGCGGCAATGCCACCCGGTGCGACCGGCTCGCCGCTCGTGACCACGAGCTAGGCCAGTACACCGAGCTAGGCCAGTACACCGAGCTAGGCCAGTACACCGAGCTAAGCCAGTACACCGAGCTAGGCCAGTACACCGAGCTAAGCCAGTACACCGAGCTAAGCCAGTACACCGAGCTAAGCCAGTACACCGAGCTAAGCCAGTACACTCGGGCGGGTGCCCACTCGTCTCTCCCAGCTCTTCCTCCGCACCCTTCGCGAAGACCCGGTCGACGCGGAGGTCGCGAGCCATCGACTGCTGGTTCGGGCCGGGTATATCCGCCGTCAAGCCCCTGGCGTGTTCGCGTGGCTGCCACTTGGCTTGAGGGTTCGGCGCAAGATCGAGAACATCATCCGCGAAGAGCTCGCGGCGTTCGGCGCTCAGGAGGTGCACTTCCCGGCCCTGCTGCCGCGTGAGCCGTACGAAGTCACCGGCCGCTGGACCGAGTACGGCGACGGCATCTTCCGTCTCCAGGACCGCAAGGGCGCTGACTATCTGCTGGCCCCGACGCACGAAGAGGTCTTCACTCTGCTGGTGAAGGACCTGTACTCGAGCTACAAGGATCTGCCGCTGTCGCTGTACCAGATTCAGGACAAGTACCGCGACGAAGCCCGCCCACGCGCTGGCCTCTTGCGTGGCCGCGAGTTCTCGATGAAGGACAGCTACTCCTTCGACTACACCGACGCGGGCCTCGACATTTCATACCAGCAGCACCGGGATGCCTACGAGCGCATCTTTACGCGCCTCGGCCTCGAGTACGTGATTGTTAAGGCGGATGCCGGCGCAATGGGCGGCTCGAAGAGCGAAGAGTTTCTGCACCCGACGCCAATCGGCGAAGACACCTTTGTGCGCACAGACGGTGGCTACGCCGCCAACGTCGAGGCGTTCACGACAGTGGTACCTCCCGCCCGGCCGACCGCGGGCTTGCCAGTGGCTCAGGTGTTTGACACCCCAGACACCCCGACCATCGCAACCCTCGTCGCGGTAGCCAACGAGAAGCATTCGCGCCCAGACGGACAGCCATGGACGGCAGCGGACACGCTCAAGAACATTGTGCTGGCACTGACCGACCTCGAGGGCAACCGCGAGATTGTAGTCCTTGGCCTGCCGGGTGACCGCGATGTCGACCTGAAGCGCGCCGAGGTTGCCTTCGCTCCCGCCCGGGTCGAAGCGGCCAACGAAGCCGACTTCGCCAAGCACCCAAGCCTGGTCAAGGGGTACATCGGGCCGTGGTCGGCGACGGGTGCGGTACTGGGGGAGAAGTCAAGCACCGGCATCCGATTCATGCTGGACCCACGTGTGGTCGACGGCACCGAATGGATTACCGGTGCCAATGAGCACGGCAAGCACGTCTTTGGACTGATTGCCGGTCGCGATTTCGTGGCCGACGGTACTGTCGAGGTCGGCGACGTGCTCGCCGGCGACCCAGCCCCGGATGGCTCCGGCCCGGTCGAACTCGCTCGCGGCATGGAGATTGGTCATGTCTTCCAGCTCGGGCGCAAGTACGCCGAGGCGCTCGGCCTCAAGGTGCTCGACGAGAACGGCAAACTCGTCACGGTCACGATGGGCTCGTACGGCATTGGCGTCACCCGCATCATGGCCGTCATCGCTGAGGCGAACAATGACGAGAAGGGCCTGATCTGGCCCAAGAATGTTGCGCCGTTCGACGTGCATGTCATTGCGGCTGGCAAAGAGGAGTCGGTGTTCGAGATCGCAGAGGATGTCGTCGCGACGCTCGAGTCTGCACGTCTTGACGTGCTCTTCGACGATCGTCGGAAGGTCTCGCCCGGGGTCAAGTTCGGTGACGCGGAGCTCCTCGGCGTACCGCTCATCGTCGTCGTGGGTCGCGAGGCCGCAGAAGGTCGCGTCGAACTCTGGAACCGCGTGACCGGACAGCGCGGCACTGTCGGTACTGCCGAGATTGTTGCAGCTGTCTCGAACTGAGCGCCGCGGCATCCGGTACCGTAGGGGGCGGGGTTCGATCAGAATCCTGCCAAGAATTCCAGCCAGCACACCCCAATCAGCACCCCAATCAACACCCCAACAACCGAACACAGCGGAGGCCCTCAGTGGACATCGACCTGAGTGTGCTGCGCCTCATGGAGCGCGAGCGCGACATTGCCTTCGAAGAACTCGTGCTCATCATTGAGCAGGCAATCCAGATCGCCTACCTGAAGCACGTCGGTGAGACGGATGCCACGAAAGCTCGCGTCGAGCTCGACCGCAAGACCGGCAAGGTGTCGATTTTCGTACCGGAGGTCGACGAAGAGGGCGCGGTCATCGGCGAAGCCCAAGAAGATCCCGACAGTTTCGGCCGCATCGCGGCCTTCGCCGCGAAGCAGGTCATCAACCAACGACTGCGGGATATCGGCGACGACAAGGTGCTCGGTGAGTTCAAGGGGCGCGAGGGCGACATTGTCGCTGGTGTGATCCAGCAGGGGCCGAATCCGCGGATGGTGCACGTCGACCTGGGCACGATCGAGGCGATCCTGCCTCCTGAGGAGCAGGTGCCGGGCGAGGAATACACGCACGGCACCCGAATTCGCGTTTACGTGACGGCTGTGAACAAGGGGACCAAGGGTCCCCAGATCACGGTCAGCCGCACCCATCCTGCGCTCGTTCGCAAGCTGTTCGCACTCGAGGTGCCCGAGATTGCCAGCGGGATTGTCGAAATCACATCGCTCGCGCGCGAAGCCGGCCACCGCACCAAGATGGCGGTGCGGGCGATGGAGCCCGGCGTCAACGCCAAGGGCGCATGCATCGGTGAACTCGGTCAGCGCGTGCGAGCGGTCACCGCGGAGCTCAACAACGAGAAGATCGACATCGTTGACTACTCCGAGGATCTCGCGACCTTCGTTGCCAACGCGCTCTCGCCGGCCAAGGTCACGAGCTCGTACGTCATCGACCAAGCGACAAAAGCCGTGCGTGCTCTCGTGCCCGACTACCAGCTTTCCCTCGCCATCGGCAAGGAGGGCCAGAACGCCCGCCTCGCCGCCAAACTCACCGGCGCCCGCATCGATATCCAGCCCGACTCAATCTTGGAAGACTGAGCTATTCCACTTGGGGTTTAGACTGATACCTGTAAGAACTTGTATCGGTTGCCGAACTCGTGCGGAAGCATCCACTCTTTTGAGGGTTGTGGCGCGTGACGGCGAGGTGGTTCCGGATCCGTCCGCGAACCTTCCCGGTCGCGGTGCGTGGGTTCATCCAACAGTCCAGTGTGTCGAAACAGCTGCCAAGCGCAGAGCGTTCGGCCGGGCACTCAGGGTGACAACCGCACTCGACACCGCGGCAGTTTCTGACACAGTCGGAGCCATTCAGGCTTCATCGAAAGAACAGGCTGATTGACCTATGGATTCTTAATGAGCGGCTCGAAATGAGACCCGTCCGTACCTAGTCTGCCCCTGTCCGGGTGCAGACCCAGACAGGAGAAATGTGGCAAACCCACGCGTGCACGAGATCGCAAGCGAACTCGGCATTGAATCAAAAATCGTTCTTGAGAAACTCAAGAACATGGGCGAGTTCGTCAAGGGACCGTCATCTAGCATCGCACCGCCGGTCGCCCGGCGTGTGAAGGCTGCTCTTGAGGCCGAGGGCATTAAGCCCGCCGCGGTCGCCGAGAAGCCGAAGACGGCGCCCAAGGCCGCGCCGAAACCGTCGAACCCTGCACCCGTCGCTGCGGCTCCGGTCGCCGAGCCGGACGTGGATGGGCCGGTAGTGGCACCTCCGCTGACGGTCGCCGAACGCCAAGCGCAAGCGGCAGCCGCTGCCGCTGCGCCAGAAGCGCCAGTCGCTGCTGACGAGGATGCCGCGGCTCGCCCCGCTGGGATTCCCCGGCCAGGCACCCCCCGCCCCGGCAACAATCCTTTCGCTTCCAACCAAGGAATGCAGCGCCCGGGAGCCTCGCGTCCCGGCAACAATCCGTTCGCATCCAATCAGGGGATGCAACGTCCCGGCGCTGCTGGGGCGATCCCACGACCGGGCGAACCGCGCCCAGGCGGGCCTGGTCAAGCCTCCCGTCCGGCAGCATTTGGGCAGCGCCCAGGTGCCCCCGGTGCGGGGTTCCAGCGACCCGGCGGTGCCGGCGGTGGTCGACCGGCCGGCGCAGGCGGCGGCTTCCGTCCCGGTGGCGCACCGGGTGGTGCTCCAGGAAACAATTTCGGACCGAACCGTCCGCCAGCCGGCGGTGCCGGTGGCCGCGGTCGCGGTCCCGGTGGTGGTACCGCTGGCGCCTTCGGTCGCGGCGGTGGCAAGAGCAAGGCTCGCAAGTCGAAGCGCACCAAGCGCGCCGAGTTCGAGCTGAGGGAAGCCCCGTCGCTCGGTGGAGTTAGTGTTCCTCGCGGTGACGGCAAGACCGTCATCCGCCTGCGTCGCGGCGCATCGATCACCGACCTGGCTGACAAGCTCGAGACGCTCACCGGCTACATGGTTCAGCCGGGCAGCCTCGTGACGGCCCTGTTCCACTTGGGTCAGATGGCGACGGCGACCGAGTCCCTCGACGAGGAAACCTTTTCGATCCTCGCCGGCGAGCTCAACTACAAGATCGAGATGGTTTCGCCTGAGGACGAGGACCGCGAACTGCTTGCCGGCTTCGACCTCGATCTCGACCAGGAGCTCGCAGATGAAAGCGACGAGGATCTCGAGATTCGCCCGCCGGTCGTCACGGTCATGGGTCACGTCGACCACGGAAAGACCAAGCTGCTCGACGCAATCCGCAACGCGAATGTTGTCGCGGGGGAGGCCGGAGGCATCACCCAGCACATCGGTGCCTACCAGGTCATTACCGAGCACGAGGGCATCGAGCGAGCCATCACCTTCATCGACACCCCGGGTCATGAGGCCTTCACCGCCATGCGTGCTCGCGGTGCGCAAGTCACCGACATCGCCATCCTGGTGGTTGCGGCTGACGACGGGATAATGCCGCAGACGATTGAGGCGCTCAACCACGCGCAGGCGGCAGGCGTGCCGATCGTGGTTGCAGTCAACAAGATCGATAAGCCGGGTGCAAACCCGGCCAAGGTACGCCAACAGCTCACCGAGTTCGGCTTGGTTGCCGAGGAGTACGGCGGCGAAACCATGTTCATGGATGTCTCGGCGCTCAACAACGTCGGTATCGCCGAGTTGCTGGATGCTGTGCTGCTGACGGCAGACGCCGGTCTCGACATGCGAGCAAATCCGAACAAAGATGCCCGCGGCGTCGCCATCGAGGCAAAGCTCGACAAGGGTCGCGGTGCGGTTGCAACCGTGCTCATCCAGTCGGGAACCCTCGAGGTTGGTGACCCGATCGTTGCCGGAACGGCATACGGTCGCGTGCGCGCCATGTTCGACGAGAACGGTGAACCGGTCGAGTTCGCGACCCCGGCTCGCCCGGTCGCAGTGCTCGGCTTGACGTCGGTTCCGCGCGCTGGTGACACCTTCATCGTCACCGACGATGACCGCACTGCTCGCCAGATCGCTGAAAAGCGTGAAGCGGTCGAGCGCAACGCGCTGCTGGCTCGTGCCCGCAAGCGCATCTCGCTCGAGGACTTCACCAAGGCGCTCGAGGATGGCAAGGTCGAGTCGCTCAACCTCATCATCAAAGGAGACGTCTCCGGTGCGGTCGAGGCGCTCGAGGAGTCGCTGCTCAAGATCGAGGTCGACGATTCGGTGCAACTGCGCATCATCCATCGCGGTGTCGGTGCGGTAACCGAGAGCGACGTCAACCTCGCAACCGTCGACAACGCCATCATCATCGGGTTCAACGTGCGGCCAGACACCAAGGCGCGCGAACGGGCAAGTCGTGAAGGTGTCGACATCCGTTTCTATTCGGTCATTTACGCGGCGATCGAAGATGTCGAGAACTCGCTCACCGGCATGCTCAAGCCGGAGTTTGAAGAAGTGCAGTCCGGTGTCGCAGAGGTTCGCGAGATCTTCCGCTCGTCGAAGTTCGGCAACGTCGCGGGTGTCATCGTGCGATCGGGAACGATCACGCGCAACGCGAAGGCTCGAGTCATCCGCGATGGTGTTGTGGTTGGCGACAGCCTGGCCATCGAGTCGCTGCGTCGATTCAAGGATGATGTCACCGAGGTTCGCACGGACTTCGAGTGCGGTATCGGGCTCGGCAAGTTCAATGACATCCAGATCGGGGATGAAATCGAGACGATCGAGCTCATAGAAAAGGTGCGAGCGTAGGGCCTCGGGTCGCCGGATGTCGGCGTCGCGGTCTGGAGGCGGAGCTTCGCAAGCCTCCAGACCGCGACACCGACACCCGACTCCGATTTACGTAGGGATCGAGCCTTTGGCCGATCGTCCGCTGAGTAAGTCGAGCAAAGGAAGAAGAGGACCAGAGCATGGTGGATGCAGCTCGGGCGGCGAAGATGGCGGATCGCATCAAGGTCATTGTTGCCAAGACGTTGGAGCGCGGGGTCAAGGACCCCCGCATGGGGTTCGTGACGATCACTGACGTGAAGGTCACGGGGGATCTGCAGCACGCCTCGATCTTCTACACCGTCTACGGATCAGACGAGGAGCGTGCGGATACCGCGGTTGCGCTCAAATCGGCGACCGGGATGATCCGGAGTGAGGTCGGCAAGAACCTCACTGCGCGGCTCACGCCATCCCTCGAGTTCATCGCCGACGGCATCCCCGAGAACGCGGCGCTCATCGAGTCGCTTCTCTCGGAAGCCGCTCAACGCGATGCCGACGTCGAGAACCTCAAGAAGACCGCGCAGTACGCCGGCGACGAGGATCCCTACATCAAGCCGCGCGTGATCGAGGGCGACGCAGGTGAAAACCAGGGCGACGCAGTTGAAAACAAGGACGAGCTCGACGAAAAAAACTGATCGGCGCGGTATCCCCGTGGTCGGTATCACTCGTCACGGGTAGTCGCTGCCGGTAGCGTGTGGGCATGCGCCGATTGTGGATCCCGCTGGTTGCGGGGGTCATTGTGCTCGCCGTGGTCGTCGCGGCTGTCGTCTTCGCCGTGTCTCGCGCTATCCCGTCCGCGCTTGCCAGTGGCCCTGCCCCAGAAACCGTCCCTGCCGCCGCCGCGATCAGCGGCCAGCCCGTGCGCGCGGATGTCAACGACTTCACCTTCGACTCCTTTGACGCTGAGTACCGCCTCGGGCGCGACGCCGACGGTCACGCGACCCTGACCACGACCGAGACGCTGACCGCGCGCTTTCCGGACTACGACCAGAATCGCGGCATCCGCCGGTCGCTGCCCGCCCTGTATCAGGGGCACACGACGCAGCTGCAGGTGGCGTCTGTGACCGACGAGAACGGTCAGCCTCGGCCGTACGAGGTCGCGTACGAAGGGTCGGTCGTCGACATCGTTGCCGCTGTGCCGGAGGGACAGTTCGTGCGCGGACCCCAGACCTACGTCATCACATACACCCAGCGTGACGTCGTCGACGCATTCGTAAACTCTGGCGCCGAAGAGTTCTACTGGAACCTCAACGGCACCGACTGGGCGCAGCCCTTCGCGCGGGTGAGCGGCAGCGTTGTGCTCGAGGACGGTCTCGAAGCGGCGTTGATTGGGCAAGAGGCCTGCTATCGCGGCTGCCAATG
>Ga0163150_10009266_pt1 | contig 10934 bp, 14 predicted proteins | sample OliLakLV19P2IB_FD_148628 | JGI IMG/M metagenome (GOLD analysis project Ga0163150, IMG submission 148628) | Freshwater microbial mat bacterial communities from Lake Vanda, McMurdo Dry Valleys, Antarctica - Oligotrophic Lake LV.19.P2.IB | ecosystem: Environmental > Aquatic > Freshwater > Lake >...
ATCGTCTGCTGCTAATCCGCTTTCAATTATAATTGCCATTTAATTAACTCCGTTAGTAATAATATTCAGTTACTTCGATAAATCCCGCAGCGCCACCGCCACCCGCCGCCCCGTTAATTCCGGCATATCCAGCCGTGCTGGCCGCTCCGACTGCATAGGAATAGGTAGCCGAAGGTGAAGTGATTAATGCATCTATGTATGCCCCCGCACCGCCGCCACTACCTGAAAATAACTGTATCGCACCGAAATTCCCGTGAGAGCCGCCACTGCCACCCGCACCAGTATTGGTGGTTCCCGCATTACCACCGCCACTCCCTGCGGGCGCTCCACCACCGCCTAAAATATTCGAACCACCCATCCCACCAGGTATAAGAACCGAGGCCGATGCGCTTCCAGCTAAACCGCCAGTACCGCCTGAAAATCCATTTCCTATTGCAGGTGAATTAATAGTCGCCGCACCGCCCACACCGCCGCCGCCAATATTAATTCCACCGCCCACACCGCCTGCCGCCGTTAAAAGTGATGAGCCAAAAGTAGAAGAATTGCCATTGCCACCCGCACCCATAGCACTGATTTGACCGCCACCGCTACCCGCACCACCGCCGCCAGACATTCTGACACGAATATAGGAAACACCAGTTGGAAGCGTATATGTACCGCTACCGCTTAAGAATGTTTGAATCGTTGGTGGACTAACTGTGAGGGTTCGCCATGATCCATTCACATAAGCACGTAGCGCATTAAGAGTTGAATCTAAAAATACATCTCCATTAGCTGCCGCACTACCTTTTGCACTTTCGAATGCGCCTGATGTGGCATACACCGTCACCGCAGTTATATTTAAGCTAGTCGCTATGTAGACCATTGGATTGACTGACATCGGATTGCCTCTTTAGTTTTTTGCAGGATCAATTTCGCCAGAAATAGTGCCGCTCGTAATAAAGTTTCCGGTGACGCTTCTGATATACAGAGCGCCATTTAACATGATGTCTTTGCATCTGTTAGTTGAAGCGGGGACGTAAAGATTAGTTCCGACTAAACCTGGCGTCTGATTTACTGCCGAATCTCTGACGCTATATGGGGCGGTGGATAGTGCTAATCCGGTAGTCGCTTCATTCATTACGCATACAGAGTAGAAACCCTTATTCTCAATTCTTCCGTAATTTTCATCTCGGATAATGTTCCATGAAGAACCGCCAGAGGAACCATAAGTTGACGGGATTGCGGAACTCCCAGATGTGATTAACCTAAAACTATGTGTTGCCATTGCTGCATTTGTCACCAGCACCATAACCATTAAAAAACGTTTCATTTATTTTTTCTCCTTTTAAAAATAAGTAGTCACTATTGAGCTAGGATCACTAGTTTCTGAGTTGTTCGACAAACTTTGTAGTTTTGCTTTTTCAGCTTCCATCATAAGAAGTGATCGCTCGTCTAACGGAATCCCGTACTCGGGCGCTAGTTCGGAGCGCAAAATCTTAACTAATTTTTGTTCCCATTCTTGTGGGAAATCTGGATTGTCTGACGCATTATCAAAATCATACAAACGGCGGCGATATGTGTACTGAGCCGTATAGCCAGCACCAGGAGTTTGAAAGATATGAATCTTTTGATTTGTCATCACCGGAGCTTTTTCTAAGTACACAAGTGAGGGAGTGCCAACACCTTCTCTAAGCGTTGTTGTAAGTGCTTCTGTTTTTTCGATGATTCTCAGCGGCGTGTAGCTCGTCCCTTGAACTAGTTCGAAAGTTTCTAGCGCCATAATGTTTGATGCAATTCCAGTAGGTGCAGTTCCCACAGAATAACTACGAGTAGATGCAGCAAGCGTCAGAGCTGTGATGGTATTTGAAATAGCCCACAGCCATCTGCCTTCTGAATCTAACTCCTTTAAAACAGCGTTAAGAAGTCCCACGGCATCAGACAAATCACGCGTGGTAGGGTTTTTAACGCCAATACCACGAAATGACCTCTTAATTAATTCTGTTCTAGTGATTGTCGAATCGCTATTAGGCAATTTATTCTACTTTCTTTTTAGGGCCGCGCTTTTTAAGCGTCTCTTCTTCGGAAAAAATCTTAAAGTTAGGATCAATACTCACTAATGCGTCAGCATCAGCGTCTTGCATGTCCGCAAATGGAGCGAAAAAGATAGAGCCCTTAAATGCGGATCTTGATTGGCATCCGATAGGTAATTGTACCGTGATGCCCTTTAATTTTTGACCGATATACTGAACCTTTTTCATACTTCCTTTAGTTTTTATTTATAGGGCAGGGAGTTTTTACACCCCCCGCCCTACGCATCCGTTCTTACGGTATTCCCATAACGTAAGCTTTTAATTAATCTGTAACTGCTGACGAAAACACAGAGACAACCCCGTGTTGCTTGCTGTTAAATTCAGCTTTTGCATGCGCCCAGATTGACTTGATTTGCATCCCTTGTTGGACATCGTAATCGAATCGTTTTTCTGTGAGCACTACTTTGCTGTTTCCGTTTTCTGGATAGGAACTCTGACAATAGAGCAATGCTTGAGCACCACACAGATAGTTGATTGCAACGTTCGAAGACGATGCACCAACACCAGTGATGATTTTGCATTTAGGAGTTTCTTTTAAGATAACCCCATCCCATACGCCTAGCATCCCTGTAAAGATTGGGTTATCTAGACCACGCTCACGAGCGTATTGCTGGGCATTCTTCCAAGCGTCAGAGTTTTTAAGGTCTCTAGCGCAGTAGTTATGCACGAACATTACATAATATTCTTCACCGTTTTCAATTTTCACTGGGCGAACAATCGGATTAGACAATTGAGCCAATCTTTTCGCTAGCGAAATTTGAGCGGTTGTTAGTTGATCGTTTGATGTATCGATAGTAGCAAGTGCGGTTGCATGCGTTGCACTGTAGTTAGAAGTCGCAGCGCCGAACAAAATACGGTCAGACTGAGCTACATTCCATGCGTTTTTAGCGGTGGTATCAGCGGAACCGTAAACTGTTCCAGAGATAGATGCCAATGCTTCAAAACACTTGTCTTCCAACTTTTGAGCCATCCAAGTTGTAAGAGCTGGTCTGAATTCCTCTTGAAGTTCGAAAGGTGTACGTTGACGAGAGAGTGTTCCATCATCTTTCACGGCATTTCTGTATTCTTCGAGCGTAATTCTGTGCCCGTAGAAATTCATTGCTTCTTCACTGCCTTCCATGGTTTCACCGGAAACTTTTCCAGCACCAGAAAGTGCGCGAGCTAAATTGAAAGTGACAGCGTCACCCTTTGCTTTAGATAGAATTTCCTGTACTTGAACCACGGATTCAGAACTCATGCCCATATATGGTTTAAGAACTATTTTTTGTACGTATTCGCGAAACGCGTAGTCATTAAATTGCTCTGCTGCAATTGCATGACTTGTTGTGATTGATGTATCTGACATTTCTTACCTCGATTTATTACCAAGAAGATCTCTAAACGATGCGGGCTGAAATGAGCCTCTCCCATCTCCGCCGCTCGCTGATCTTGCCGATAGTATGTTTGTTGGGTGATTGAGTTTTGTTGCGACCTTGCCAGACATTTCAGCTTCGATTTCAGCACGAAGGGACTTTTTCAGTTCTTCACGAGTTTCCTTGCGGATATTCTCGATCTGTTCGTCCAAAGTATTTCCGTACTTCTTCTGCACCTGTAGGGTTTTTCCCGCCTGGTATGCTGCCTCACCTGGGTGATCGCTATTCATGATCATTTGCGCGAGGGATGGGTTATTGACAGTAGCTTCCATAAACAGATCGAATTTTTCCTGAAAGTCTGGATGCGCGGCGCGAGCCTGCGTCTCAGAAATGGTGAGCACCTTATTTTCAAAGTCTGGTTGACTGTGAGTTTGTGGCACTTCCTCGATGACGGGCGAATAGAGATTTTCAGATTGATATCTGCTTTTCAGCTCCTTCAATTCTTCTTCTAGTGCCTGTCGTCTTTTTCTTTCAGCTTGTATTCCTTTTAAAACTCCTGAAACGGCTTTATCCGCTTCTGGCTGCGCCTTATCTGTATTGGTTTCGATAGCAGGCTTCACTTCAACTGCTGTCTCAACCTTTGGAACGGGCGCTGTTTCAATAGGAGTACTCGGAGCAGCTAGCGGTTCCGTGATGGATGTTTTTAAAGCATCACTCATGGATGTCGATTGCTGCGTCTCTATCTTTTCTACTGTTTTGACTTCTTCTGACATTGTTATCCCTCTCGATTTTTAACGAGTTATCTCTCGAATTGACCGATTATCCGGCGTCATCCCGTGTCTCAATCGCCCGTTACAGTCGGCGTCACTGAAAAAGAAAAAGTGGACTGACAAACGCATTTCTGCATCATCAGTCCCCTAGTCTTTGGAAACTTTTTAAGAAGCCCACAATGAAAAAGGGATACAAGCCTTAAAGCCCATATCCCCTAGTCATTAGGATTCTAGACGCTCTTGACTATTGGCTTTCGCCGCAACGGGAGCTACCCGTGAGCATCTTTAAATTTTTTTAAATCAAAACTCTTTTATCCTGGCATTTGCCCAGAAGCTTGCATCGCCATCATCTGCTGCTGCTGTATCTGCATTTGCTGCTGCTGTGCGAGCCTATCTAAAAATTCTTTTTTCTTATTTCCCGAAAGCGGGCTTGCCTCAACCAGCATTTCTACAGGAATCTGAATACCAGACTTTGCTAGACTTGCCAGCGTGTCAAACGTTTCAGACATCAAGTTAGTCGTTTCCGGCGCTTCATCTAATATTAAATCATATTTTCTTACTTCTAAATCAGGTTTTCTATAAAGTATTTCGTCCAATAAATATGCGGCGACGCGCTTCCTGGCTGCGCGAAGGTTTACAAATAGTTTTCTTATACTTTGCATCGATTGCTGCTGACGTAATTGGAATTCCCTGCCAGACGTAGAGTTAGAGCGCCCCTCAATTTCTTTATTTACACCACTTGAATCAACTTCATTTTTAGATTCTTGGAGTAATTGAAATTGCGATGCGGCTAATTCTGAATGGCGTACTGGTTCCACTTTGAATTCTTTTCTGTATTTAATCCATCCATCAGGTTTTGCGACTTCTTTACGTGCTACTAACTCATTCTCAAAAGCGCCTTCTTCGAACCATGTTTGATTGACGTTAAGAAGGTGCAGCATTTTAGAGCGGCGTTTATTTACCTCTCTTTGTGGATCCATCTGCTGTTTAACAAGCCCGTAATGCTTTTTCTTTTTGTCGCGTGTGACGTATGCAGGGACTAGAATTAACGGAAACTTACCCGCCTTGTCATATGGTCTAATATCATACTTTTCCTCTAAAATTACATTCCATGCAAAAATGCATGAATTAAGAGAATACCTGGTCTCTGTCCATGACGTGGCACCTTCTAGCTCATTCAGTAGCTTTTTCATTTGGGATTCTTCCATTTCAGTCACATCGACTGTGCCGCCAGCGTGCTTTAGATACTTAGTCACAACGGGTGTTCTATAAAATGTAGTTACAAGACGAATGCGTTTTCTTTTTTTATCAACAAAGCTTGAAAATTCTTCTAGCTCGGCTTCATCGGCACCGCTTGTGTCACCTTTTTGTCTATATTGATCGGGATTAAACTCTTTTAATTTCTCTGAAAGCATGGGGGATGCCATTTCAGGACGGGCAATAGCTATTTCTAATTCTTCTTTATATTTTGGAAACGTTTCTACTGCATCTTCGAAATCAAACCATATCGTTTCATGAAGTCTTTTAGCGGTTCTTAGCTCCCCTGTTCTTAAATCTTCACTTGAGCAGTATCTATCGATGACTACGTTTTCATTTGAGACATGCTTAACTTTATCAATTCCATCTATTCCGTCGAACTCTTTAAAAATCTTAAACCAGCCGCGTCCGTCGATGCATAAATCCTCAAACGCCATTGATTCTTGCAAATCAAAATCGCTACCGTCTTCTATGTGACGTAATTCTTCGCTAATTTCTGTGGCTTCGTTTTCTTTATCGCCGATGGGATAACATTTTGTATCGACCGTGAGTGCTTCTTGAATACCAAAGATTGCGTCCATTTTGGGCTTAATTCTATTAATTACAACGGCAGGCTGTCCTCTATCTTCCAGTGCTTTTTTTTCTTCATCGCTTAATTGATCACCATCGTAAAAGCTTCCGTATTCTTCTTTGTCTTTTCGCCAGCCTTGTTCGGATTTAAAATCGGAAATGAAATCAGCTTTTAGCTTTTTAAGCTTAGGGTGTTGTTTTGTTTCTAGACTGTTCGCCATGAAGGTCTTATTACTTCCTCTCTATCGTATGAATTTCCTCTGTCACGCTTTGGAATATTTGAGATAGTAGGCCTACTCATTATTCCATACCTGAAACAGTCATATGGATCATCCCCAGTCATAGGATCACCATCAACTGCATCAACCTTCAATACATCTTCAACGTTATCAGGATTGTGTGTCATTCTTGTCAAACAATCAATTGTGATTTCACAATGACTGAAAATAAAAACTCGTGGGCCTTCTTTTTTTCCATCATCAAATTTTTTGTGGGCTAAATACATTCTAACTTGTGAAGCGCCTTGTTTTCTATCAATATTCGCCCGACGTAATAAGACGCCCTGCTTCGAAAAGTCCTCAGATATTGTTGGATCACCGCCTTTTTTTTGTGCCCAACAATCATGACCTGCCCAGAAAATTATCCCGCCCTCATTACGCTCGCCCGATTCAGTCATTTTCTTTAAATATTCTTTTACTGATGTAATCTGTTCATCTATTCGCATTTTCGCTCTGACAATTTCATTTACTAGATAAACATTTCCATCTTCGTCACACACCCAGAAATGCCACGCTGAGGGGTGATTAAACCCGTAGTCGTATGAACCGAACCAATTCCAGTGACGAGGAATTTTAAATGGTTTTACGACATGTATGTCTCTCGAAAATTCATTGAAAAATTGGCCTGCCTGAATATCCCAATCGCCATACAAGAACGCTCTGCGCAGTAATTCGTTTTTAAGGGATGAAAGACGTAGTTTATAATCAGGATCGGACTTTTCGAGTGCTGGATTATCTGAGACAAGGGCTGGAATAAAATTATAGTCAGAAGGCTTTTCATTTCCTTCATATTTTCTTTCTACAAAAAGGCGCTTAAGCCACTTGTGCCCTATGCCTCCGGGGTTTCCGGTAAGTAACGTTCTAGCCTTGATGTGAGGACGAGAAGAGCGGTTACAAGTACGTAAAAAATCATAATAGTCATGCGGCCAATCACCCGCTTCTTCTATGGCTAAATCATGCATCTCCCTACCTTGGAACTTCATTAGGTCTTTTTTAGGACCGCAGTATGCAAATCTAAGTTGTGAGCCATTAGGAAGCCGCAACGTTTTTTTTCCCTCGTTGTAGTACTGACGTAATTCTGGGAACTGCTCAAAAAGGGGCGAGATGTGGTTAGATTCTAGTTCTGGAAATGTGCGCCTAAAAATATATCCAATACTCCCGGGATATTCGAGACGGCGCATTAACATGATTAGCCTTAACCCGTGAGATTTCCCCCCGCCCTTAGCCCCACCGTACAAAGTGACGGAATGCTTTTCAATTGATTCAGCAAATTGCCACTGCTTTTCAGTTAGTGGGATTTCTTTCACGGTTTATATTTTGTGAAATGTAAATGTACTGGCGGCGCGTCTTCATCTCCGCTGATTTTTGTAGCCACTGGGCCCATTGTTCTATCAAAAATACTTTCCGCGTGCGGTAGGCTTCCTGAAATTGCTTTCGCGTATATTGCTATAACGCGCATTTCAAGTCCCTTAGTCTCTCTGTTTCTAGCGATTGATTCGATCTCAGTGATACTCATTTCATCGAGTTTCTGCACTAGACGTAAATATTCAGACTTCCAGAACTTAGATGAGCCCTTTAAGTCGCCTTCAATCGGCGGGCGTCCTGGCCCACCTTCTTTACCTTTTACAAAATCACGTCCGCCTGTTTTTTTGCCTTTAGCCATATAGATCCGATTTTAAACTGATGTAATTTACTTAAAATTTAGGGCAGGTATTTTTAAGTACAACACAAATGATTCAAAAATCAATACGGTGCAACTGACGTAATTTAAATTTGTTTTGCATGACAGATTCTTAGCCCATAATCTTTCTGCTATAGTTAAAGAATCTAAAATATCTCGCCTTTACAAAAATAATCCGGAGGATTTCGTGAATAAGCTAATTTTAATTTTATCCCTGTGCTCTATGGCGGTATTCGCTGGGGGGTCATTCGGCACTTCTAGCAGTGGCGGCGGCGGTGGTGCAAATCCATTCAATCAGAATTTAAATACTACCAATACTCCTAGTTTTTCTGGACTAACTGTAGCGGGCCTTATTTATCCGGTAGCCGATGCGGTACCTGGAGCGCTTCTGACTACAGACGGGTCAGGCAATCTTACTTTTGTTGGTGTGATACCTCCATTCGATCAGGATTTGAATACTACCGATACTCCTAGTTTTGCTGGACTAACTTTATCAAATTTAACAGCAAATAAAATTGTTCTAACTGATGGATCTAGTAACCTTTCATCTAGTCTATTGACGGTTTCCGATCTTTCTCCTGTAGAAGGCAGTTCTAGTTTGGTTACGGTAGGAACTATTACAACCGGGACATGGGGTGGAACTATTATTTCAAATGAAAAAGGGGGAACAGGCGGGGATTCCTCAGCATCAACCGGAATAGCACACGTTGCAGCAGGATCATGGAGTTACTCGGCGGTTAATTTAGCAAACAGCGACGTAACCGGAAATTTACCAGTCTCTAAATTAAACTCAGGTTCAAGTGCAACTTCTTCTACTTTTTGGAGAGGTGACGGCACGTGGGCAACCCCTTCGGGCGGTAGCATTAGCGGATCTACCGGGGCAACTGATAACGCACTACTTCGCGCTGATGGCACCGGAGGATCTACGTTACAAAATTCTAGCGTTACATTATCCGATGCCGGATCGTACTCAAGCACCCTAAGCGGAACCATAACTACAAACGTTGTGGGAATGACTATTCTAAATAATACGGGCGGGAATACCCAAACAGGGTATGCCGATGGCAGCGGAGGAAATTGGGGCGTCAGATCTAGCGGGTATTCTGCAGAAAACAGTACAGCGGCGGGTGCCACGCACGGAGGAGGGGCATTTCTTGGCTCGAAGGCAAATTATGTTTACGGAGCGGTAGGCATTGCTAGTGAGGGGGTTGGTAGCAATCCACGACTAATAGGAACTCAAGGATCGGCGGGAACGGGCGGAACACCATCAACGGCTATTGGCGGATTTTTTGAATTAGCGCCAAGCAATAATTATACTGTATTCCCGCCTAGTGGAATTATTTCTGCGCTCTATGTTACAAACAATGCCCAAGCCCAAGACATCGCAAGATTTGCAGATGATTCAACGGTAGTAATGAAAATTGCTGACGGTGGGATTATTACTTTAGGCGCGACATCAGAAAACCCAAAGCATATTTTAAATACCGACACGGGCACAACGGGCGCGGACGCTTTGACTCTTGCAAATGGTCCAACTGGAACCGCCGGAAATGCCGTTGGTTACGTTAAAATTACAATCAACGGAACTGATCGTTACATTCCATTTTGGTAAAATTTAAGTACTATTGCTTAACAATAAAAAAAAAGGAGAAAAACATGTTAATTGAAGTAAATGAAAAAGTATCTAAAGAGGCCTACGAGTTAGCTTTGGGTTTGAAAAAATTTGTAGTTAGTATTAAACAGTCACTTTCTGACGGATGGCAACCTGGATCTGATTTGCCGGTACTTCTTCAGGCGGTAATACTTGATTTGGTTCCCGCTATTAACGGAATTGATAAAATTCCAGAAGAAGAAAAAGAAAATTTAGAGGCGTTTGTCACTGCATTTTTATTACCAGTAAAAAGCCTTGCGTTTGAGCTTTTAAAAAAACAGGGAGTTTAATTATGACATGGATTACAATTGTAATTTGGATAGTAATGCACATACCGGACTTCATTTCTATAATTGAAGCCATAATTAAAATATTGAGTAATTTGCCATTTTCACAAAGAAGAGAATTAAAATCTATGATTTCAGGAGTTATAGAAAAGGGCGATAAAGAGGCCGTGAAATCACTTCTTACTTCGGTTCATTTGGCATTGCAGCAAGACGCCGAAAAAGAATAAGAAGTTTTAAGGCTTAAAAAACCGATTGTGGGTTGCTCTTGTTTGTAAATGTATCCAACCCGGAGTGTAGGTTTTTTGCTCAATATAAAAATCAAGCTTAATTACCATATCGGGGTTGTTTATGAGAAAATCATAGATAACCCCTTCTTTATCTTTGAGGTCAACTGCCATTCCTTCGCAATGGGCGCTCTTTGGATTCTTAGGATTAGTTCTTAATTGATCCATCGGAGTTCTAAAACCGGAAATAACGGTAAATTCCATTTCAATTAATTCTTCAAGTAAAGTTATTCTACGGAATAACTCAGATAAGTTTTCGGTTTGTTCTTTTGTAAGTATTCTAAGTTTTGGGTTTAAATCTTTTACTATCATATATTTTTCAATTCCGTTGGTTCCCCTACGGTTATGATCTTTTTAATTTTATCAACTACAATTGGAGCTGATTTATTATTAGGGTTTGGATCTGATTTAATAGCAGTGATTACCGCCGGCAGCAACTTAGCGAGCTGCACTACCAAATAGGCCCACGGACCTATTCCATAGGGCAGGGCAAGTAGTAATGTGTCTAGCATATATACCTCTTATTTTTTAATTATCATGTCGTATAAAATCATAGCAACTACAGGAATTGACGCGCCCACAGCTCCAAATATCCCCGACTTTACTTTAAGTGTGGCTATCTCTATTTCTATTTTTTGCAATTGAATGCTAATTTGATTGCTAGATTGCTCTAACCTTTTTAGGTCGGCCAAAACGTGATTTGACCATTCGTGCCATTCGCCTGTCATAGTA
>Ga0163150_10009267_pt1 | contig 10934 bp, 8 predicted proteins | sample OliLakLV19P2IB_FD_148628 | JGI IMG/M metagenome (GOLD analysis project Ga0163150, IMG submission 148628) | Freshwater microbial mat bacterial communities from Lake Vanda, McMurdo Dry Valleys, Antarctica - Oligotrophic Lake LV.19.P2.IB | ecosystem: Environmental > Aquatic > Freshwater > Lake >...
GGTGAGAGGGGCTCGGAGGACGGAGAAGCTGCTGCGCCAGACGATGTTGGAGCGAAGCTGGTACGCGAGTCCGATGCGAGGCTGCAGGCCGCTGAAGTTGGACGGGAAGAGGCCGCGCTGGCGGTCCCCTGTGTTGGCGAAGACGAAGGCTCCGGCAACCGGTCGGCTGTTGACGGTGCCGGCGACGGTGGGGTCAAACCAGCCCTGTCGGTCGTACTTTTCCGTGCGGGGCGTTTCGTAATCCCAGCGGAGGCCGAGGTTCAGGGTGAGCTTCGAGTTCAGCTTCCAGTCGTCCTGGAGGTAGAGGGCCCAGTAGCGCCAGCGGTAGTAGGCGTTGGACTGGAATCGCTGGAAGGAGTAGCTGTTGAGCGCTCCAAGGATGAGTCCGGCGACCTGGGCGGAGTTGTCGTTCATCGACCCGGTGGGCGGGTTGACCTGTCCGGAGAAGCTGTAGGAGCCGCCGGTGAGGCCGGAGTAGCTGATCCGGTTCAGCTGGATGCGCCGGTGCTCGCCTCCGACGCGGAGGGAGTGGGCGCCTTTCTGGAGGCTGAAGTCGGTGCCCATTCCGAAGTTGACGTCGAGGGTGCGGCCTTCGCCGTTGGCTCCACGGCCGAGGATCTGTGGGAAGCCGACTCCGGCGACCGCGGGCAGGAGGCCGAGGGTGGGGCCCCAGTCCTGCGAGGCTGCGGCGTCGTTGGGTCCGCGGAAGGCGTCGCCGCGGGAGTAGGTAACGCGGGTTTCGTTGGCGAGCGTCGGGGAGATCAGCTTGTTGTACTGCAGCCCGGTGTTGTAGGAAGTGACGCGGTCCTGCACGATGGGGCCGCCGGGGTCAGACGGTCCGCCCCAGTCGAAGCGGACGCCCTGCACCGGCGTTACCGAGTAGCGGAATGCGATGCGGTCGGACGCGCCGAGGAGCTGGTCGATTTTGAAGCTGTAGCGGTTGTCTTCGCTGGCAACGCCTCGGACGAAGATAGCGTTATTGCCGTCGATGTCAGACAGGCCGTCGGGGCGGAGCCAGGTGATGTTGGGGGTGTTCTGGCCGGGCGTGAACGGGTAGAGCGTCTTCAGCAGGTTCTGGGCCAGGGGATTCGCCGCGAGTTGTCTGGAGAGGTCGCCGTTGGGAATCGCGGTCCACGCCGAGTTGGCAAGCTGCGGGCCAACGGGGAAGCCCTGGTTGTTCAGGTTGTAACGGTAGTAGACTCCATTGGTCCGGATGGGCGAGGCGATGGCGGCGTTGATGTCGCGGGCTCGCAGGGTGGGGTCGAGGAACTCGTATTCATCGCGGAACTTGCCGGCGAGGACGTTGGCGTTTGGGAGTCGAACGCGCGAGGCTCCGATGCGGAGGGACTGGCGCTGGGGTTCGCCGCTGGCCCAGAAGAACGTCTTGTTTCGACCGTTGTAGATTTTGGGGATGATTACGGGGCCGCCGATGGCTCCGGTGTAGGTGTCGTAGCGTGCGGTGGGGCCGAAGCTGGAACCGAGGAAGCGGGTCTGCAGGCCGGGATCGGTGTGGGACCAGGTGAAGTTGCCGTGGTACTGATTCGACCCCGACTTGGTGGCCTGGTTGATGATTCCGCCGGTGGTTCGGCCGTACTGGGCGGGGATGCCGTTGGCCTGGACGGAGACTTCCTGAACGGTGTCGGCGGAGAAGGTGATGACCGCGCGGGCGTTTCCGGCCGACATGACGTCGGAACCGTCGACGAGGATGGACCCGCCTCCGGGGCGTCCGCCGCCCATGGTGAGGGAGCCGCCGGGGCTGACCGCCTGCGTGAATACGGCGGGCATTTCCGACTGGACTCCGCCGTTGTATTGCGGGTCGCCCTGCGAGCCGGGGGTGAGGAGAACGGCTGAGAGCGCGCTGCGGTCATTGAACGGGAGGTCCTGGAGGAGCTGGTTCTGGACCGTTGTGGTGACGGCGGCGGAGTTCGGGTTGATGAGCGGGGCTTCGCCGGAGACGCTGACGGACTCGCTGACCTGGCCGAGTTCGAGGCTGAAGTTCTGGGTGGTGGTTTGGGCTACGCGGACCTCGACTGTAGTGGCGATGGCGGCTTTGAATCCGGTGACGGTCACCTTCACTTCATAGATGCCGGGCGAGAGACCGCTCACGCTGTAGCTGCCAGTGGGGCTGGATTCGGTTCGGAGTACCTGGTTGCGGGCGGTGTCGCGGGCCTCGATTGGTGCTCCTGCGACGGCGGCTCCACCGGGATCGGTGATCTGACCGGTGATGGTGCCGCTGGTGCTTTGGGCGAACAGGGCGGCCGGGATCAGGAGGATCGCGGCAGTCCACGGGGATATGGCGGGAAAGTGATGCGACATGGAACCTCACTCAGGAAGCGGAGTTGTTGGGAGGATTCCACCACTACTGGAGACAGCCTGCAAGGTTGCAAACATGCCTAAATAGGTAAAGGGCGTGTTCATTGGCTTTTGATGGCATGATAAGGACAAGGTTACGGACTGGTTAAGGCGTTCATGAGTGCCAATACTGCATCTTCGGGTGGGCTGGACGGGGCGTTCCGCACCGAGGTGGGGGCCGCGCTCGAGCAGCTTCTGGGAAGTCCGGAGTTTCGGCAGAGCGAGCAGTCGAAGCGGCTGCTGCGGCATTTGGTCGAGGTGTCGCTGGACGGGTCGCAGGATCAGTTGAAGGAGCGGGCGATCGGGGCGTCGGTGTTCGGGCTGGAGTCGGGGTATGACACGGCTGAGAATCCGATTGTCCGGGTTAGGGTGAATGAGCTTCGGAAGCGGCTGGCGAAATACTACCAGGAAGCGGGAGCGGTTCGGGTTCGTTTTGAAATTCCGGCTCGCGGGTACCGGGTAGAGGTTCTGCCTGCTGTGATTGTTGCGCCGGCTGAGGAGCCGTCGCCACGTCGCCGTCTGGTTCCTGTCGCGCTGGCTTTGGGGTTGGCTGTGGCGGCTGTTGCCGGTGTTGCGTTTGCCGGGTGGTGGCAGTGGAATCAGCGGAAGTTGGACGTGTTGCACCGGTTCTGGGCTCCGGCGCTGGAGAGCCGGTCGTCCATTCTGATCTGTGCGGGGCACCCGGTGGTGTACCGGCTGAGCCGCGAGGCTCAGGAGCGGATCCACGGCGGCACGATCGACCACTACCAGGGCCAGACGCTGGATCTGTCGGTTCGTCCAGACGCGGTGCTGCGGGGTCGGGACATTGTCTCGATGCCGGATCAGTATATTGGGCTGGGGTCGGCTGAGGCTGTGGCTCGGGTAAACGGATTTTTGCAGAAGCAGGAGAAGGCGACGGAGATCCGGTTTGGGAATGATCTGACGTTCTCCGAGCTGCGGAAGAGTCCGGCGGTGCTGATTGGGGCGTTTCAGAACCGGTGGACGGTGGAATTCATGAAGGGGATGCGGTTTGTTTTCGACGCCGGGACCAGTGGAGCGCCTGCGGTGGTCGACACGTCGTCAGGTCGGCGGTTCACGCTCCCAACCCTGCAGCCCAACGGGCAGACTCGCGAGGACTACGTGCTGGTGTCGCGGATCCTGCGCGGAGCGAGCGGGGAGTTCGTGATTGCGGCGGGCGGGATCACGCAGTATGGCGGCCACACGGTGGGCGAGGTACTGAGCGATTCGGGTCTGCTGGGCACTATGCTGCGGGGCGCGAGCAAGAGTTGGGAATCGCGGAATCTGCAGCTCCTAATGAAAGTTCAGGTGATTGGGAAGACGGCTGGGCCGCCTGAGGTGGTCGCTCTGCACGAGTGGTAGGGTCGTCAAACGCCGTTGTCGTCATCGGGTCGGGCCGGCGGCGAAGACAATAGCCGACGTGACGCCGAGGCCGGAGTTGATGAAATCACCGGTGAGCCGCAGCGCCTGTATGACCAGGCTGTCCCCGATTCCTGTTCATGAATCCGGAGTCGGGGCCCGGTTAGAGCTCGCCCTTTTTGAAGCGGTCTTTGATGTGATCGCAGGCTCGGACGGTGATGGCCATCATGGTCAGGGTTGGGTTTTGGCAGGCGCTGGAGACGTAGGCGGCTCCGTCGGTGACGAAGATGTTCTTTACGTCGTGCGTCTGGTTGTATGCGTTGAGCACCGACTTTTTCGGGTCGCTGCCCATGCGGGCGGTTCCGATTTCGTGGATGCAGAAGCCCGGGACCGACGGTCGGCCGGTTTTGATGACGTTGGTGGCTCCGGCGGCTTCCAGCATCTCGGCGGCCTGGATGCGGGCGTCCTCGAAGAGCTTTAGCTCGTTGTCACTCCACTTCATGTGGATTTTGAGCGTGGGGATGCCCCAGGCGTCGACCTGATCCTTGTTCACTTCGACGAAGTTTTCCGGGCGGGCGAGGCACTCGCCCCAGACTCCGAGGTTGACGGTCCACTTGCCGTTCTCGCGCACCGCTTTTTTGAAATCAGCACCGAAGCCCTCGGCGCCCATGGCGAAGTTGGGACTGCTGCCGCCCTGGAAGCCGTAGCCGCGGATGAAGCCGTTGGTGGTGGTCTCCTTGACGTTGCGGAAGCGGGGCACGTAGATGCCGTTGGGTCGACGGGGTGGACCGAACCACGGGTTGGCTCGGAGCATGGGCATTTCGCCCGCTGCGCCGCCGCCGTAGATGTGGTCCATGAGGTACTTGCCGAGGGCACCGCTGGAGTTGGCGAGACCACCGGGGGCGGAGTTCAGGAGGAGTCGCGTGGATTCCAGCGTCGAGGCGCAGAGCACGATGACTTTGGCGCGGATCTCACGGGGGACTCGGGTGGTGCGGTCGATGTAGGCGATGCCGGAGGCTTTGCCGGTCGCTTTGTCCATCACAATATGGCTGGCGACGGCGTCGGTGACGAGGGTCAGCTTGCCCGTCGCGCCCGCAGCTTTGAGCGTGGTCCATGGGCTGGAGTAATAAGAGAACGTCGAGCAGCCCTGCTCGCAGGGGCCGCAGTAGTGGCAGGGCTGGCGGCCGTTGAGGGGTTTGGTGAGAATCGCGACTCGGCCAATGGTGACGATGCGCCCCATTTTGGCTTTGACTTTGTCGCGCAGGACTTCCTCGCCGCAGGTCATCGCCATGGGCGGCTGGAAGACGCTGTCGGGCAGGACGTCGTAGTTTTCTTCGTTGCCGCTGATGCCGATGTAGCGTTCGACGCGCTCATAGTACGGCTTCATTTCGGCGTGAGTGATGGGCCAGTCCTCGCCCCATCCGTCGCGGCTGGCAGCTTTGAAATCGATGTCGCCCATGCGGTAGCTCTGGCGGCCCCAGGAAAGGGATCGGCCGCCGAGAACGCGCATGCGGATCCAGTTGAAGGGCTTGCCTTCGTCCACCTTGTACGGGTTCTCGATGTCGTTGACGAACCACTCCTGGTTGGACTCGCGGCAGGCGTAGACGAGACCCTGTATGGGGCGCTTTTCGAGCATGTGCGGGTCGTTGCCGCGGTACTTGAGCTGGTATGGCTGGACGTGCTCGCTGAAATCTTTCGGGGTGATTTTAGGGCCGGCCTCGAGGACGGCGACGCTCATTCCCGCTTCGGCGAGCTCCTTGGCGGCCCAGCCACCGGTGGCTCCGGAACCGACGACGATGGCGTCGAAGATCTGTCTGGGGGGTGCGATTTGCGCCATGGCCTTAGTGGTTCCCTTTGTGATCGCAGCCGTACGATCCGGGGACGCGGCCGCCTTTATTCAGTTCGTCGATACCGGCTTTGGAGGTGTAGTAGCCCTGTACGGTCAGTTGCTTGATTTGGCGGAAGAACTCGGCGCCGGGACGCAGCTCTTCGTCGCGGGCTTCGTCGAGTGTCTTGAGGATGGAGGTCTGCTGGGCGGAGCTGAGGCGCTGGAACGGGGCGGCGTGCTGGCGTATGGCGTGGCCGTCGAGCCAGTTGAGGCCGGAGATGAAGCGATTGCGGCGTTCGACGGGGCCGTCGTGCAGGATGAGGTCGATGTACTCGTTGACTTTGGCATCGCGGGCGCCGGGGGTGTCGGTGCGGGGGATGATGAGGTCGGCCAGAGTGGTTACCGTTTCATTCTGGTGCGTGTCGAACAGCTGTGGTTTCCAGGCGGCTTTGGCGGGCGATGCGGCGGGTGCTGCGGCCTGCGGTTCTCCTGCCTGAGCTGTTGCCGCGCCTGTAGTCACCGCTCCTGCGCCGGCGAGCGCGCCTTTGATGATGTCTCGTCTTTTCACGTTTGTAGTTACTGGAGTATATAACGTGCAATCCAGTGCTGTCGTCCGGGAACGAGGCGCGTTCTACTTCACGTCGAATAGTACTGGGGCGATCTCCTGGTAGCCCTTGCCATCTTTGCTGACAACCCGCACAGTCGCCTGGTGCCGCCCCCTGGTAACAGCGCCCGCGGGCACGGTCAGGAGAAAGCCCGAGTCCTTGTATGCCGGGCGTTTCAGGTAATCGGCCACATCGCCTCGAAAGATGCCGTAGCCAGCGGAGTACGGAACGCCGTCGATGGTTATGTCGACGCCAGCTGCCAGGGTTTTTGCTGCTTCGTCGACAGCCCACCCGTAAAACTCCAGTCGGTCAGCGGCGACGGCGACTGGCTGTTTGATGGTTGGCGACCAGGTCTCTCCGATTCGTTCCAGATTAAGTAGCGCATCGCCCTTGAGTTTCGGCAGCCCGACCGTTTGACCTTTCGGGAGGGACGCAATGCTGGTAACGGGGGATGACGAGGACGCCGCCGTGCCAGCCTCGGCCGTCGGCGGATTCCTGACCAGTTTGCAGGAGGACAGCAGGAGTGCGACGACACCGACACACGCGACGCCAGCCTTGCTCATTGTGTTCACCATATTAACTTAAAGACTCTTCCTTTTACCTGCCTGATTTTGCAGGATCGTTGCCAAATCCTTTGCGAGCACCTTGCTGAATTCCGACATTCCGACCACGTTCAGGTGCTGTCCGTCGAACCACATATCGTCATTGTTGACGAAACGCGGGTCGCGCGCGTAGTTCAGGTAGTAAATGCCGGCGGTGGGATTCGCAAGCCCGGAGAAGAACCCATAGGCCGTGTCGGCGTCCGCGGGGATTAGCTGCTCATCGTGCTTGTATTCGGGTGTGGTCAGCAGAATCAAAACAACAGATTTGCTGGTTGCCAGAGCAGCCAGCCTGTGAAACGCGTCCTTGCGTTCCTGGCTGATCTGGAAACGTTTGGCGCTCGCCTTCAGCCCGTTCGGATGATGGCCGACAAGAACGAGTGGAGCGCCGTTCGCGGTATTATCCGCGGCCGCCTGGACGGGCGAAAAGAGCGACGCGGCGAGCGGCACGATTCGCGATTTAAAGGCGCGCACGGTGGCGATGCGCATTGCAAAGCCCTCGAGCGGACTGGTGGCGAACAGCCCGGCTGCGCGACTCGAATATCCCTGAAAAGGCCGGAACAATTCGGTATGGAACTTCAACCCGGATTTGGCATCCAGAGACAGCGTGTCGGCCTCAAAAATGATCACGCGTGGGGGTGTATTGAAGTCGAGATATTCGTTCAGTGTGAACCACTGTTGCTCGAAATTCGATCCCGCATCCGCCAGATTCCAGGCTGACATGCCTGTCGACTGGTTAAGGATTCGGGTATTGACGTGGTAGCGAATGCGGGAATCGCCGAACGCTACTATCTCCTCTCCGCGCCTGCCGGCGTACAGAAGCTTGAGGCCCGTTTCGTCGGCGGGGAGATTGCTGTCCAGTCGCCGAAGGCCCTGAAAGGCAGCTACATCGAGCAGCTTGAATATGACTGCGAAGAGTACGATTTTGATTGCAGTCCGCATAGCTAGAACTGAAAGTACAGGAACTGGACGGTGGCGGAATCGGCCGCGAATAACAAAGTCACAAACAAGGCCGCATAGCTCAGCGACCAGCGTACCAAGACGGGCCGTTGACCAATCCATTCGCGCAGGCTGACGTGCGACTGGAAGTACTGGACCACCTCAAGGAGAGCGATGCAGACCAACGCAAGAATCATCTGGCTCTTGTCGAGACCACCGTTGAAAATTACCTTCGAGAGATCGAGGCGCCTCACGTTTTCGGCGAGGACGCCGATGTCGGCAAATGAGTTCGCGCGGAAAAACACCCACGCGAGCAGCACAGCATGGAATGTCACCAGCATTTGGAGCGCGTGGCGCAGTCTCGGCAATTTGCTGATGCCGGTGATATTCGCGACCCTTTCCCGGAACCCGGCGGTAGCCAGCGATGCCACGCTCAGCAAGCCGTGGATGCCGCCCCACACAACGAAGGTCCAGCTCGCGCCGTGCCACAGTCCACATACCAGAAAGACGATGACCACATTCCGATAGCCCTTCAGTTTACTCTTGCGGCTGACACCGAGGGCGAAAAACAGGTACTCGCGAAACCAGCTGGTCAGGGTGATATGCCAGCGCTGCCAAAAGTCGCGAATCGATGTCGCTGCATAGGGACGGCGGAAGTTCTCCGGAAGCGTGTAGCCCAAAACCTGGGCGCAGCCGCGGGCGATGTCGGTGTAGCCCGAGAAGTCGCAATAGATCTGATAGGCAAAGAAATACGTCGCGATTATAATGTCCCACCCGAAGTGGTCCTTTGGATGGTCATAAACCTGGCTCACGTAGATGGCAAGCCGGTCGGCAATAACCAGCTTCTTGAAGAAGCCCCACAACATGAGTTGCAGGCCGGCGGTCAGATTGTTGTAGTCGAACGAGTGGGTCGCGGCATGCTGCGGCAGCAATTGACGGGCCCGGCTAATGGGGCCGGCCATAAGAGCGGGAAAGAAGGCGAGAAAGAGCGCATAGCGGGACAGCTTTGTTTCTGGCTCCTGGTTTTGCCGGTAGACATCGATAACATAGCCGAGAGTCTGGAAGGTATAGAAAGAAATTCCTGCTGGCAGTGCTGCGTCAACGCCGTAGAAGAGGACGGGAAGAGAATATCGATCGGCGATATTCTGCATGGTGATTGCGATCAGGTTGTAGTACTTGAGAGTAAACAGGATTCCGATGTTCAGCGCGAGGCTCGCCAGCAACCAGCGTTTCCTGATAGTTTCATCGGAGTGGCTGGCAATTCTCTTCCCGATGAACCAGTCGGCGACGGTTGGGATCGCAAGCATGAGGACATATTCAGGCTTCCATGCCATGTAAAATCCATAGCTGGCCAGCAGCAGAACGATCCACCGGAACGGCCTCGGAACAAGGAAATAGACAAGCACGACGGACGGGAAGAAGTAAAGGAACTGTACGCTGTTGAAAGCCATTACCCGTTAGCGCCGCCTGGATTTGAAGGAATAGCGAGCAGAGCTCCCCAGTGAAATCCCGCCCCGAACGCCGCGAAGCACACAGGACCAGGCACGATGTCCCCGTGCTGACCGAACCATTCCGAGGCAGCAATCAACATGGAAGCTGAGGATGTATTGCCGTACCGGGCAATGTTCGAATAAAAGCGGTCGCCCGGCACGTGCAACGCGGCGGCAACTTTCATAATCAGGTTTTGATTCGCCTGGTGCATCAGGAAACAAATCACATCTTCCGGTGCCACGGCATTACGCTCGAGCACCTCAGAGATCGCGCGCGGGATTTTCCGGGAAGCCTGCATGATCACGGAGCGTCCGTTCATTGTTACTGATTCGCCGAATTCGAGTCTGAGGTCTTCGGCAAACGCTCCATCCGAGCACAGCACAACATCTGCCACTTCCATCGGTCCTGATTCGGGGCTTACGAGGCATGCACCCGCGCCGTCGCCGAAGAGTATCGAAGTGTTCTTGTCGCCCGGGTTTTGAAGGACCACTGAAGACATCTTTTCGGAGCCGATGACGAGCACATTCCCGAACTGTGCTGCGAGCTGATTCGCCATCCCGATGGCAAACAAGCCGCCGGCGCTGGCCACAGGAACGTCAATCGCAGGGATGTTCTCGAGTCCCAGCGCGCGAGCAACCGCGCAGGCAGGCCCGGGAAATCGACGTTCCGACGTGCCAGAAGCGACCATGATCATGCCAATCGCGGACGGGGGTAACTGAGCCGAGTCCAGGCAGACCCGGCCGGCCTGGAATGCAAGGTCGGCCACGCTCTCGGCAGGATCCGCAAAACGCCGTTGCTCAATGCCGGAGACGTTCACGATCCATTCCGCCTCACAACCGGCGATGCGGGCCATTTCCTCGTTGTCGACTACGCGATTGGGGAGATGATGGCCGAACGCCCTTAGAAACGCCACCTTGTTCTATCTCCGGCTCGAAATGTATTGCTCGATACGTACAATGGAGTCGAATTTGCGGGGGCTAAGGTCGGAATCCGGGATGCTAATCGCGAACTCCTCTTCGAGAGCCGAAACGAGATCGGTCAGCGCAAACGAGTCCAGCCAGCCGGAGTCAAACAGGGAGACCTGTACATCCGGCACGTCAGACTTTTTAGAAATCTGTTGAATTAGCGCAATAATTTTAGACTGGTCGGACATAGTGCTCGCTGGATTGTGGCATGTCCTTATCATACATGAAAGCTTTTGCGGATAGGATACCCTCGAAGAGTGCGACTCGTTACTGCTTTGTTCCTCGCGGCTGCGCTGTTGCCCGCTCAGGTTCGTCGCGACCGTCATGTCGTGATCATCAGCATTGATGGCTTTCCGGCATTTTCACTGCGGGACCCGGCATTGCCGGTGCCGAATCTGCGGCGGCTGGCCGCTGCCGGGGCGTTCGCCGACGGGGGCATGGAGACGGTGAATCCGGCCGTGACCTGGCCGAATCATACGTCGATGATCACGGGTGTTCGGCCGGCCCGGCATGGCGTGATTTACAACGGGCTGCCGGTTCGGGGCGAGGGCGGAATTCCGGTAAAGCTGGAGCCGTGGGCCGACAAGGACAAGCTGGTGCTGAGTCCCACGCTCTACGACGTGGCCTTTAAGGCGGGACTGACCACGGGCGAGATCGACTGGGTGGCGATTACGAATCCGGGGACGATCACTTACTCATTTGCGGAGGTCCCAAAAGTTGACGCAGCCTGTGTCAAAGAGATGATCGCCGCGGGTGGGGTAAGCGAGGCTGAGGTCAGTGGATTTCGCAGCCTCAATAT
>Ga0163150_10009268_pt1 | contig 10933 bp, 6 predicted proteins | sample OliLakLV19P2IB_FD_148628 | JGI IMG/M metagenome (GOLD analysis project Ga0163150, IMG submission 148628) | Freshwater microbial mat bacterial communities from Lake Vanda, McMurdo Dry Valleys, Antarctica - Oligotrophic Lake LV.19.P2.IB | ecosystem: Environmental > Aquatic > Freshwater > Lake >...
CCACGTCGAGGCGTTCCTCGACCTGTATCCCGATCGCGCCCGACACGGCCTGGTCGTGTGTCGCTGCCAGCACGTTGAACAGCTCACCAAGCGCGTCCGCGCGGTGCCGTGGTCGATGCTTTAGGAAACATCGGAAGCGCAGATCCTGCGCTCCTGTCCCACGCTTCGCTCCGAGCACGGACCTCGGGGGACACCCAAATCCGGCCAGTGGTGGACACCTGAAAACCGGCCAGTCTGAGGAGTAGTCGCCAGGACGTTGACGAAGGCGTCGGGACGGTGGTTCCGCGCCGGGATGGCAAACGTCTTGGGCAACGACAAATACCAACAGGTCCTGGCACTTGGGCGACTCGGCTGGTCGCTGCGGAAGATCGAGGGCGCGACCGGCGTCCGACGCGAGACCGCGAGCACGTATCTGAAGGCGGCCGGGATCGCGGTGCGCCGGCCGCGCCAGGTGGGGCCGCCGTCAAAGGCGGCCACAGTCGGTGAGGTGTCCACCGACTCCGCCGGCGTGACGCTGCCGACGCGGTCGCCGACAGCGAGCGCGTGCGAGGCGTACCGAGACGAGATCGAGCAGGCGCTGCGGCTTGGCAGGAACGCGGTCGCGATCTACCAGGATCTCGTCACCGAGCACGGCTTCAGCGCGAAGTACGCGAGCGTGAAGCGCTTCGTGGGAAAGCTGCGCGGTCAGCCGATGCCCGACGCGCATCCGGTGATCCACACGAGGCCCGGCGAAGAGGGGCAGGTCGACTACGGCCAAGGGCCGATGGTGCGGCACCCGGAGAGCGGCAAGTACGTACGGGCGCGGCTCTTCGTCTTCACGCTGGCGCACAGTCGGAAGTCGGCCCGCCTGCTGAGCTTCCGTTCGAGCTCGCGCATCTGGGCCGAGCTGCACGAGCAGGCGTTTCGCCGGGTTGGCGGCGCGACGCGAGTCGTCGTTCTCGACAACTTGGCCGAGGGCGTGCTCAAGGCCGACTTCTACGACCCGACGCTGAACCCGCTCTACGCCGACGTGCTCAAGCACTACGGCGCGACGGGCCTGCCGTGCGCCGTCGCTCATCCCGATCGCAAAGGCAAGGTCGAGTCGGGCGTCGGGCACGCGCAGAAGACGCCGCTCAAGGGCCTGCGCTTCGAGACGCTCGAAGCGGCACAGCTCCATCTCGACCGATGGGAGGAGCGCTGGGCCGACACGCGGATCCACGGCACGGTGAAGCGCCAGGTCGCGGCGATGTGGGCCGAGGAGCGGCCCTTCCTGCTGCCGCTGCCCGTCGAGCCCTTCCGCTACTACGAGTACGGCGTGCGCACGGTGCACCTCGACGGCCACATCGAGGTCGGGGGCGCCTACTACTGCGCGCCGCCGGGGATGATCGGACGCACATTGCCGGTGCAGTGGGACGGCCGGCGCGTGCGGCTGCTCGACGCGCGGACCAAACAGCTCCTCATCGAGTACGAGACCCAGGTGCGCGGCCGCTACCGCACGCCCGACGAGTACCGCCCGCCGCGAACGCCGGCGACGACGCTCCAGCTGCTCGCCTGGTGCCGCTGCGGCAGTGAAGCCACAGATTCGCTGATCCACGACAGCGAAACAATCGGCGCTTGACAGGTGGTCGGTCGAGGCGATAGCAGAGCGGCTCGGCGCGAGACGGCTGATATCTCGCACTGCGCCAACCGTTGTCCCTTCGTTGTCGTAGATAGGGTCGAGGCTCGACGCTTGAAGCCGCGACTAAGATGTCGACAGTCGGGGTCACCGACTGTCGACGAGGACCTGGTGAAAACGCACGACAACACCGGACACGCTCGACGATCCAGCCCTCGCCGCTCACCGGCGAGCCGCATGCCGCCTACATGGGACACGGAGGACTCGACGGCATGACTCCCGGGAGAAGCGCGGTAGACCAGTTCGACGAGTGGTTCGAGCGGTTTGCGGGTTTCGGACCGCACGCGTGGCAGCGGCGTCTGGCGCTAGCGGAGGCGTGCGAAGACAGGTTGATCCGCGTGCCGACTGGTCTCGGCAAGACGGTAGGCACGGTGGGCGCGTGGGCGTGGAACCGACTCCAGCGCGCCGACGACGCCTGGCCGCGGCGCCTCGTGTTCTGCCTGCCCATGCGCGTCCTCGTCGAACAGACTGAAGCCGAGGTGCGCCGGTGGCTCGAGGGCGCTGGGCTCCTATGGGACGGAGAGGCCTCGCACAAGAGCAAGGTCGGCGTGCACGTGCTCATGGGCGGCGCCGAGCGGGTCGACTGGCATCTCTACCCTGAGCACTGCGCTGTGCTCATTGGGACGCAGGACATGCTGCTGTCCCGAGCGCTCAACCGCGGCTACGCCAGCGCGCGCGCGCGCTGGCCCATGGAGTTCGCTCAGCTTCACCACGACGCCCTATGGGTGCTCGACGAGGTGCAGTTGATGGACGTCGGGCTCGCGACCAGCGTGCAGCTCCAGGCGTTCAGACGCGAGGACGCGCCGCGCGCGAGGCGGCCGGTGGTTTCTTGGTGGATGTCGGCGACGATGCAAGACGCGTGGCTCGAGACGTGCGTGGACTTCGCAGCAGAGGTTCCCGACCTGGCGCGGACGGCCATAGAGGACCGCGAGCGCACGGGCGCGCTCTGGGAAGTGACCAAGAGCGTCGAGGTCACGAGCATCCCCAGGACCACCGATTCCGACTGCAAGGCTTGGGCGGAGCGTGTCGTCGCAGAGCATCGCGGTGGGGTGACGCTGGTGGTGGCGAACACCGTCGATAGCGCCTGCGCGCTTCACTCGCAGATCCAAGCCAAGCTGGCGTCGGGAGCGAAGACCGACGTGCGCCTCGTGCACAGCCGATTCCGCGGGCTCGAGCGGGCGACATGGCGTGAGCAGTTCCTCCATCGCGAGGCGTGCCGGCCTGACTCTGATCGGATCGTGATCGCTACCCAGGTCGTCGAGGCGGGCGTCGACATGTCCGCAGATGTGCTCGTCACCGAGCTCGCGCCCTGGCCGAGCCTCGTGCAGCGATTCGGCCGATACGCCCGCTACGGGGGGGCGGGTCGGATCGTGGTGGTGGATCGCTTCCACACCGACGCGTCGTGTGCAGCGATGGGCGTGAAAAGAGAGGCCGACCGTGGCGCGAAGCGTGCGGAAGATCCCCGCATTCAAGATACGCGGGCAGTGGCGCATCAAGCGCGCCGAGTTGGACCAGTGGCTCGACGCGCAGCCGCGCGGTCGTGGCGACGAGGGGGAGCGCGATGGCGACTGACTCGGCAGCGGACAGCTTCGTGTCGTTCTTCAAGACCGCCACGGGAGGCTTCACGCCGTACCGTTGGCAGCTCCAAGTCGCACTTGACGGTCTGCCGGAGATCCTCCCTGTTCCAACCGGCCTCGGGAAAACAGAGGTCGCTCTCGCGTGGGCGTGGCGTCGTCTCGTCGTCGGCGCGGGGGAACCCCGCCACCTCGTCTACTGCCTTCCGATGCGGAGCCTCGTGACGCAGACGGTGCAACGCCTCAAGGGCTACTTCGATGCGCTGCGAGGGCACGACGCCCAGCTTGATGTCGCCGTTCACCACCTCATGGGCGGCGCGATCGACGAAGAGTGGGCCCGACGGCCCGACAGCCCCTGGATTCTCGTCGGCACGCAGGACCAACTCCTGTCGCGTGCGTTGAACCGCGGCTACGCCATGAGCCGCTTCGAGTGGCCAGTCCACTTCGGGCTGCTCAACAACGATTGCCGGTGGCTCATCGACGAGGTCCAGCTCATGGGGCCGGGCCTCTGGACGACGTCGCAGCTAGATTGGATGCGCAGAAAACGGTTCCCCTCGTTGAAGCCGTGCCTGACGACGTGGATGAGCGCCACCGTCGGCACGTCCTTTCTGAGCACCACCGATCGAAAGCGCGAGGACCTTGGGGAGCCTTCATCAGAGCAGCGGGCGTTCGAGGGAAAGTTGAAGACCGCGCTTGACGACGATCGGGGACTCTCTTGGTGGCGTAGCGCGAAGCGGCCTGTCGAATGGTGGAAACCAGAGAAGCCGTCGACGGCAGGCGGAGCGAAGAAGTCGACGTCTGCGAAGTCGCAGACGGAGGGCGTGATCACAGCCGACACCATCGCGGCGGACGTGGTGCTGAACCACAAGGCTGGCACGCTCTCGCTTGTCATCTGCAACACCGTGGACATGGCGCGCGACGTGTTCCGCGCGTTGTCGGTGACGCACAAGGTTCTCCTCACCTCGCGATTTCGGCGTGAGGACCGTAGCCAGCACGAACAAAGGCTCCTCGACTTCGACGCCAACCGAAAGGCGGGCAGACTACCAACGGACGATCCGGGCCTCATCTGCGTGAGCACGCAGGTGATCGAGGCGGGCGTGGACATCTCGGCGCATCGTCTTTGGTCGGAGGTCGCGCCTTGGCCCTCGATGCTCCAGCGTTTGGGGCGACTGAATCGAGGGGGCGATGTTCAAGACGCACGCGCGTGGTTCTGGGAGACGCCAACCGAGAAGGGACGCGGCAAGACCGAACGAATCGGCCCCTACGAGAGCGCCGACATCACGCGCGCGAAGAAGCTCGTCGATGCGTTTGCACCGCTCTCGCAAGTGAAGTCCTTCGCCGAGGCGATCGCCGAGCTGAACACGAACTGCCAGGAGGATGTGGCTGATGCGTTGCAGCCGAAGCCGAGCCCGCTGCCGCGCGCGCTCGATGTGCATGGTCTCTTCTCTACGGAGCGCGACGTTCACGGTGGGTTCACCGACGTCAGCGCCTTCGTACGTGGTACCGACCCCGATCTCGACGTGACGCTGTTCTGGCGGGACTGGTCAGGCGACAGTCCTCCGCGCGGCGACGACCTTGATGGGCCTCTGCTGGAGCCAGCACAGGAGGGCTGTCCCGTCTCGTTCGTGCGTGTTCAGAAGATGCTGGAAAGCAGCAAGGGCAAGGCTTGGTTGTGGGACGACGAAGCCGAACGATGGGAGCGCGTGAATCACTGGGACATCCGGCCGGGGATGCTCGTGATGTTGAAGCGAGACGTCGGCGGCTACGACAGCACGGAGGGTTGGACGGGAGACAAGGCGAACGTCCTCGCCGACGTGCCGCGCGCCGGGCGTGGCGCGACCCTGCGAGACGATTCCTGGACCGAGGCCGGCTACTGGTCGCGTCTCGAGGATCATCTAGGCGATGCTCGTCTCGAAGCAGAGCAGATATGCGATGCGCTCGCGCTGACCGGCGATACGCGCACAGCCGTCATCGAAGCGTCGGGCCTTCACGATCTTGGCAAGGCACATCCGCAGTGGCAGAGCGCGTTGCCAGATCGCACTGGCATCCCCGGCGCGCTGCTCGCCAAGAGCCCGCGCGTCCTGGCGGTCGACGTGGTCGGCGACGCCAACGCGATCCGACAGAAGGTCCCTCAGCTTCGACCGGGAGCGCTGCGGCTATCGGATGAACTGCGACGACGCGGGCGAGACGATGTCGTGCGCCTTCGCTGGGCCATCGACGACAAGCTCGGCCAGGACGAACTGAAGCCGCTGCAAGCGCTCTCCGGCGTTCGCTGGGCAGGTCACGTCCAATTTCGTCCCGGCTTGCGCCACGAGGTGGCCTCCGCGCTCGCGATGTGGCGGAAGTATCGCGACGGCGGCGCGAATTACCCAGCCCTCGCGGTCTACCTGGCCGCCACGCACCACGGGAAGGCGCGTACCGTGCTTCGCTCGACGACCGGCGAAGGTGACGACGTCTTCGGCGTGCGAAGCGAGCCCGACACGTTGGTGCTCGGGACCGAGCAGTGGCCGCTCGATTTTTCCGTCGCGAAAGACGGAGCCGAGGGGCGCTGGGAGGGCGGCGAGTTTGTTCTTACCGGTCACGGCTGGACGGGCCTCGTCGCCGATCTGCTGGGCCCGTGGCGGCCCGAAGAAAAGACCGATGTCGGCGCCGTCCCGGAGACCGAGCCGCGCCAGCTCGGTCCGTTCGCTTTGGCGTATCTGGAAGCGCTCGTCCGTGTCGCGGACTGGCGCGCGAGCGAAAGACCGAGCGCGAGCATCAAGCCCAGCGAGGTGCGTCGTGGCGGCTGAGCGTCGGCTTCCGGTTCTGGCATTGCCCGGCTTGTCGCCCGACAGCCTGGGCAGCTACCTCGCATCGCTCGGGCTCCTGCGTGTGCTCAGCCGGAAGTGGCCAAGCACGCGGATCGCGTGGCGCGACGAGGTGCTGCAGGTGGTCGGCGGTCCGGCGACGCTGGATGAGCTTCTGGACGAGCTCGTGCGAGTCGCAAGCGAACGCGCGTGGACCCATTACGACAAGGCCTGGTCCGACGACCAGAAGAAGGGCACGAAGGCGAAGTCTGGGGAGCCGCTCGCGCTGTGGCAGGCACAAGCGGACGAGCAACACCTGCAGCTGTTCGCGGCGCACGCAGTGCCGCACGCCCGCGTAAGCTTCAACCCGCTTCTCGGAACAGGCGGCAACGCGGGGGCTCGAGACTTCGCGGCGGGATGGAAGCAAGCGGTCGCTGCGCTCGCGACCGCGCGCACGAACGCGTCGAAGAAGTCCAAGGGACGAGGGAAGAAGGCTGCGGTCGCCGATGGCAATGCAGGTAGCGGCACGGACGAGAGGCGAAGGGAGGTGCAGGCGCTCCTCTTAGGACAACCGGTCACGTGGCTGCTCGAGAAGCTCGGCGCCGGCTCGTGGTTCAGCGACGCGACGAAGCTCTACAACAGCGGCCAGTCGCCCTCGCGCAAAGGACTGGTTTCCCCGTGGGCGATGGCGCTCGCGTGCGAAGGATTGGCACTGCTCGCCGGTGGCGCGTCTCGCCGGCTCGGTGCTCGCTCACGCGCCATCGGCGCCTTTCCCTTCGTCACCGAGGCAGTCGCTCCAGTGGCCGAAAAGGAAGCCGGTCGCATCCTCCACGAGATATGGGCGCCGCTGTGGGAACGTCCGATGACGCTCGCCGAGGCGGCGACCCTCTTCTCGCGTGGTCGAGCGGAGCTGCGAGGACGAGGCGCACTGACGCCCGCCGCGTTCGCCACGGCCATTCGAAAGCGGGGCGTGGACGCCGGTGTCAGTGAGTTTCTCCGATTTACGCTCATCAACACGACGAGCAAGAACACTTTCGAGCCGCACTTTGAGGCCCGCTTCGCGCTGGATGCCGACATTGGGCGGGCAGCCGCCGCGACCTCGATCACACTCGAGCGCGTAACTGCCCTGATCGAACAGCGTGGTTTCCCAAGTGATGGCAAGCGCTTCGCGGGCCTTCGTGGCCCGATCGAGGCTGCGCTGCTCGACGTCGCGGGAGATCCACGCCGTTCCGAAGCGGCCATCGCGCTGCTCGACGCGGTCGCCGCTGCGCTGGACCGAATCGACCGCAATCGCAGCTTCCGCGAGGGAAAGGTTCGCTGGGAGCCCCTGCCCCTCCAGTGGCTGCCCTTGCTTTTCTCGGACGAACTGCCTGGCGCTGAAGCGCGGCTCGCCCTGTCACTCGTGTCAGCGTTCCCGAATGCACAGCCCTTCGCGACCTACCGATTCGGCGTCGAGTGGAAGTCCGGTTGGAACTACGCGCACTACACCCACGCGGAACGACCTCCTGCACGCTGGGTCTGGGGACCGGGGCAGCTTGCGCGTGTTCTCGGCGCGGTGCTGTCACGACGACTTCTTGATCAGTCGACCGCAGACGCCGGTAACGCCGCGCATGTCAGAGGACGCGCTCCTCTGCCTGCCACGACGACGCACGTGCATCAGTGGCTCGCCGGCGAGCTCGACGAGCTGCTCTTGCAGGCGTGGCTTTCGCGGCTCGCTCTCTTCGACTGGCGGAACGTCCCGCAGGAGGTGCGCGCGCTCATCGGCGCAGAGAACACCCGTCCACATGTGGATGGTGAGCTCACCTTGCTCGGGCTCGCGCAGCCCCTCGTAGACCAGCGCACCTTGGTCGTCCGAAGTCTGTCGCCGGACGACCTTCTCTCCGACGAGACGGGCGCGCGCACGACTGAGGTGGCGCGCTCGCTCGTCACGCTGGTCCGGTCCGGAAACCTCGACTCGTCCGTCCGGCTCGCGAGTAGCCGCTACGCGATGGCCGGCGCGCGCCTCGCGTCCTTCGCCGTGCCCTGGTGCGTTCGTGACCCGGAGCGCCTCGTCGCTGCCTTGCTCTTCACCATCTCGTACCGCGATCGGGCGGTTCTTTTCGAACGCTGGCTTCGCCCTCGACGCCGGCAACTAGGAGGCGAAGCACATGTCTGAAGCAGAGAAAAAGACGCTCACACCCGCCGGGGTACTGAAGGACGAATCACCGCTCATCCTGACGGCGACGCTCGAGCCAATAGTCGGTGACAGGTTCCAACCGGCTGGGTTCCCCGAGATCGGTCACGTCATCTACAAGGCGCCGAGGAAGGACGGCAGCACCGAGAACGTCTGCATCGTGGATAGCGCTGCGAGCATGGCCAACCACCTCGAGTCGGTCTGCCAGCGCGGTGCACACGACCTCGACCTGGTCGAGGACCTCGATGGCCTGCCGTACATCCGCTGCGTTACGGGCGATCTCGCGGACGGCAAGTTGCCGAGGGACAAGCGGGAGGTCGTCGTCACGAGCCTCACCGAGGGGCACCGCATCGCCTCCTCGTACTTCCTCGACGGCGTCCTGTTGAATGAGGACGGGGCCAAGACCGACACCAAGCTCGATGGTGATCTCGTCGAGAGGTTCGGCATCGTCCTCCCTGGCAGCTCCAAGGCCCACCCGCCGTCCGACAAGTGGTGGAGCGTGTTCAAGACCATCTTCGAGGTCGATCCGAACTCCCTCGTCCACGGCGTGCTCTTCCCGCAGTGGCAGATCAAGATCCCCCGCGCGCTGACGGCGCATCTCGAGGCCTTCGGCGCGGGCCGCGTCGATCGCTCCGGCGTCAAGTTCGACCGGCTGGGGAAGACGACCTCCGGTCAGCCGATCTTCGCGGTGGACGATGCCACGGCAGAGTCGATCCGCGCGACGTTCGTCCTGGACGTCAGCCTCATCCGGTCGTTTGGCCGCGAGAAGGGAGGCGCACAACTCGGCCTCTCCGAGAAGCAGCAGGAGTTCTTGGTCGCGCTCGCGCTCTGGAAGATCCAGAAGCTCCTCGCGTCGCCATTCCGTTTCAGGTCCGGCTGCCACCTCCGTCGCGCGAGCCTCAAGAGCGGCGAGCAGGACGTGGAGATCGACGTCGACATCAAGGGAGCGATCACGAGCGCAGCCTTCCGAAGTAAGGAGAACGGCAAGCCCAAGCGGCCGATCCTCACCGACGTGTTCTGGCCGCGTGAGGAGCTGTATCGGGAAGGCAAACCCGAGAGCACCAAGAGCGCCGAAGAGGACGAGGGCTCGGAAGAGACCGAGTGATGAAAGTCGTCCTATGCCAAGTGTTCCCGCTGGGACGCTTCCACGCCACGCCGTGGCGCGTGAACCCGTTCGACGACCCACACGGCGAATGGCCTCCGAGCCCGTGGCGATTGGTTCGTGCGGTCACCGCGCGTTGGTATCAGTGGGCGCGCGAAGCGGAGGAGGAGCCAGACATCGCGGATCTCGAGCGTTTGCAGGCCGTGCTGTGCAAGAGCACCTACGCTTTCCATCTTCCGGCCGATGCACGAAAGGGCAGCCCGCTCAGGCAATACCACCCGACCGAGTTCGGGTGGCGACCAGCCGAGAAGAAGAAGGCGGGCACGCGCAGCTATGGCACAAGTCTCGTCCAGGACAACTACTGGTGCGTCACTCCAGAGGCGCCGGTCTGGTGGCTCATCGAAGGCGATTCGTGGACGCAGGAACTCGTCGAGGCGCTCGAGCAATGCCTTGCTCGCATGACGTACTTCGGACGCGCGGAGACGCTGACGCGCATTCGCCTTGCGGGCGCAGAAGAAGCCCCCGAATGCAACTGCAGGCTCGTCGAACAGCGCGCCGCTGGCGCCGTTCCTGTGTTGACGCCACAGGACGGCGCTACACGCGCCGACATCGAGCGCACCACCGACGCCCCCGAGGCCGTGAAGCGCGCCGTACCTCCTGGGGCACGCTTCCTCTACGCGGTTCGGCCACCGCGCCCCGCAGCGCGCGAGCGCAGACGAACGCCCGCGCATCGGCCTGACTGTCACCTGATGCAGTTTGCGCTGGGCTGGAACGTCGCACCCGATCCTCGTGCCATCGTGCGGCTCACATCGCGGTTTCGAGGCGCCGTGCTCCGCGAGCTTCTGAGGCTCAAGACCGGAGATGCTTCGGCAACCTGGACGAGCGTCAGTCGCGACGTGCGCGAGTCGATCGCGGACATGGTCGGCAAGGACTCGAACAACGAGCCCCTCAAGGGGCATCGCCACGCGGAGTTTCTGGTCTGGTGTGAGGATGGGCAGCCGACGCGCCTCATCGTTTGGAGGGGCTCGCGCGCCTTCGATGCGGACGAGCAGGAGGCGATCCTCCTGGCCGCGTCCCGAGACGTGTCGTGGGCCGCCGCTGGCTCGGACGGGGACGAGTGGAAGGTGCGCCTCATTCCCCTGGACCGAGATGTTCCTTCGCCGCCCGGCTTCGACAGCCAGGCATCGGCCGTTTGGGAGTCGGTCACGCCATACGTGCCACCTCGTCATCACCTCCGAGGGGGCAAGGAGCGAGAAGGGGAATCGATGGCCGAGCAGATCAGCCGGGAGCTCAAGCGGCGCGGGCTCACCGAACAGGTCGAGGTCGGCCTCGTCGGGCCACCTGCTTGGGTGTCGGTGCACGTTCCTCGACGGGAGGCGAAAAAGCGCGCGTTCATCGGTGACCGTCGCGGGCAGACAGTCCGGTTGCGGTTCGCAGCGCCTGTGACTGGGCCCATCCGACTGGGTCACTCGAGCAGCTTCGGTTTGGGGCTCTTTCAACCCGTTCAGGAGCAGCACGAGCCGTGACCACCCTCGCCGCCCTCCAGTCGCTCACCGCCCAAGGCGAATCCGAAACGCTCGAGTTCAAGCGCTCGACGGCCGAGCTACGGCGCGCGGGCGAGACGCTCTGCGCATTTCTCAACGG
>Ga0163150_10009270_pt1 | contig 10932 bp, 8 predicted proteins | sample OliLakLV19P2IB_FD_148628 | JGI IMG/M metagenome (GOLD analysis project Ga0163150, IMG submission 148628) | Freshwater microbial mat bacterial communities from Lake Vanda, McMurdo Dry Valleys, Antarctica - Oligotrophic Lake LV.19.P2.IB | ecosystem: Environmental > Aquatic > Freshwater > Lake >...
GGCTCGGTGCGAACCGGATCGAGTGCCTTGGAATTCTGCGAGAGTCTCACCGAAAACCTCCCAGTCCGCCGCCGGGGCCAAAGTTGGCCTGCAGCGATTGGAAACTCATGTACGCCAGGTAGCCAAAAAAGAACGCCAGGAACTGATCGCCAAGTTTCGTTAGCGCCAAGACAGCAATCACTGCCGCCGTGATGATCGACAGCCACAGCGACTGCCGCAGGCCATCGCGAGGATTGACCAGGCCCAGAACTTCGCGCGCGATCTGGCCGCCGTCCAGCGGAAAGACCGGCAGCAAGTTGACGAGTCCCCAAAAGATATTGACGAAGAGCAAATCCAAGACCAATAAATTCGCTTGCCGCGATTCAAATAATTCCCAACGAACGGGCAGTACACTGTCGAAATTCCAGTTGAACGCAACTTCGTGTCCGCTGGCGATGATCACGCCGACGATGAACACCGCGAACAGAAAACCAGCGACGGGGCCGGCCAGCGTGATCAGGATTTCGCGAGCCGGATTGCGATAGGTCGGCTGATAGGAGGCCAGGCCGCCGAAACCGTGCAGCGTGATATGCGGCTGCCAACCGAAATAGCGGGCGGCCAACGCGTGTCCCATTTCGTGAACCAGGATCGAAACGAAGACCGTTCCGATCCAAAACAGCATGTCCGCGGGTTTTGAATTTCCTCGCAGGCCCAGCAAGAGCGTGCCGACCCAAAAAAATGGATGGACGCGGACCGGAATGCCCAGCACTTGGAAATGCAGATCGTATTGGGTCGACGATGGCTCGTTGAGTAGCAAGCTTGTCCCTAACCTGCCGCAGGCGCACACACTCATAGCCATCGGCAGGTCGGGCATGAGCGGCGATGAATTCGCGGCCAAGTGTAGTATAAGCCGCCTGGCGCGATTTTGCAGAGCGCGTCGGCGGCCTAGCGACCACGAAAACCTGCGGGATTCCGGTTCTTCGTCGTGTCGTCGTGTCGTTGTGGTAATTCAAATCGGCCAATGAACCACAAGGACACGACGGAATTGTCCACTCTCGCTTATGCCGCGATGGTTTGCAATTTGGCGGCGTCCAGCGGCGTCGCCGGTGGGCACTTGGGCACAAAATGTGTGCGAAGGCTGGGAATCGTGCGGCGGTCTAGCTGATCCAGGATATAGGCCGCCCCCATGCTCGACGCGCCTCCGTGCCCCACTTCGGCCTTGAGGCGTGCCAACCGCTCGACCAGTTGCTGCCGCTCTCCCTCATCGTTCAGCCAGGTGATCGCGTGTTTGGCGATCTGGACCGACTTGTTTTCGCAGGTCAGGTACTCGGGAAACAAGACCTGCTCGGCATCGGCCGATTCCGGATCGTAGGGCGTGGTATCGGCTGGAAACAGCTCGTCGGTTGTGAGCAAATTGACCAGCGTGATGTATTTCACTTTGCGAAACCGCTTTTGCACGGCGTAAGCCAGCGGCGTGATCCAGTAGAGAATCACGGTGGGCTTGGTCTGATACAGCAGTTCCAGCGACACCGAACCGGACACCGCCAGGCAGCAAGCCGCCAGGTGGATCAGCTCGGGCGTGCGGCGCACATAGACCTCGACATTCAACCCGGTCTCGGCGACCGCCTCGCGTGCCAGTTGGGCCTGGTGCGGTTTGAAGGCGGCAATCGCAAAACGGACGTTCGGTACCCGAGTGCGAATCAGCCGCGCGGCCTGCAGAAAATATTTCAGATTGTGAACGACCTCTTGCGTGCGCGAGCCGGGCAAGATCGTGATCAGGGGTCGTTCATCGTCCCGGTGTTTGTTCAAGAAGGCTTCGTCGAGTTGTTGCCGGCGCACTTCGTCGAAATAGGGATGGCCGACGAACGTCGCGTTGCAGCCGCGCTCGGCAAACCAGCGCGCCTCGAAGGGCAGACTGCACAGCACGTGGTCCACGAAGCGGCGCATTTTCTTGATTCGCCATCCGGCCCATGCCCAAATTTGGGGCGGAGCATAGTAGAACACCGGAATGCCATGCGCCTTGGCGCGGCGTGCGATCCACCAGTTGAACCCAGGATAGTCGATGAGCACCACGGCGTCGGGCCGGTTGTGGCGAAACGTGCGATCGGCGCGGCCGGCCAGCGCCAGGAACTTGTGGATATTGAGAAGCACGCGCAGAAACCACATGACGGCTAGCGCCGTCAGATCGGTCAGCAGGTGGCAGCCGGCGCTAGCCATTTCCGGGCCGCCGTAGCCGATGGCTTCGAGCTCGGGGCAGCGTCGCCGTAGTTCGCGAATCAGGTTTGCGCCGTGCAAGTCGCCGCTCGGTTCGCCGGCGGAAAAAAAGATTTTCATCGAGGCCTCGTCGTCAGAGAATGGCTCGCTCGGCCGTGGGCGCTCAGGTCGAGCTCTGCTGGTCTGTTTCGACGGGCTTATAGTTCGCTTGCGGCAGCGGACGCGCGCGGCCCAGTTCGCCGCGGTCCAAAGTCCGTTGCGGCTGTGCCGTTGCGGTGCGCGAAAGCTCGCGCGCCAGGTGCGGCTCGAAACGGCGATCGAGCCAGGCGGTTGCCAATCGACGTGCCGGGTCGAGACGGAACTCGACGCCCCGCGCCGGCAGCCCTTCCTCGAGCATCAACTGGCAAACGCGATAGCCACGTTTGGCCACCAGCGCCGGCAGCATCCGAAAAGCACCGCGGCCAAGCGCCAAACCGGCGACCGCTTCGCGACGCGCCACCCAGAACAAATCTTCGGCCGGATGCAACTGCGGGCGTGCGGCCAGTAAGCGCGGAAAGCCGCCAAGCCGCTCGCGGAGTTCGACGTCGATGGCTTGGCCGTGCCGCGCGACCACCAGATCGTAGGGAGACAACCGCGAGATCAATTGCGGAATGTCTTGTAAGCGGAAGCGGCTATGGGCCGACATGGCAATGATCAGGTCGCCTCGGGCCGCGGCGATGCCAGCCGACAGCGCCGCGCTCGTGCCGCGAGGCTCGTCGAACTGCAACACACGCAACTGCGGGTGCTTGTCGAGGAGCGCTTGCCACCGGGTGCTCGCGGCGGCTTGAGACGCGTCGTCGAGCGCAATGATTTCGTAGGGGAGGATCAAGCGCTCAAGCAATGGCTCGAGCCGTGGCAACAGACGCCCGACGGCATCGATCGCGTCCCGCTGGGGAATCAGTACTGTGTAATGGATCATAAGCGTCGCCCTGCCAGAAAAACGCGCCAATCCCTCGGCCCTGGGGGCGCGGGGGAGTATCCCAAAACCGGGCCGCGAACTGAAGTGCAGTTTTTGTGCTTTTCGCGCACAAAATTGCCCGCAAGCGGCAAGAGAAAATCGCTTGGAAAACTGAAATTCGTAGCGCGAGGGCAAAAGAACAGGGGCGTTCCCAACGGATGAGAACGCCCCTTGTTCGTTTCGACGAAATTGAAGGTCGAGCGCGAGTTACTTCGCGGCCTTGTAGCCCTTCGAAGTATCGCTCAACAGCAAGTTAATCTGCTCGTCGCCAGTGGCCTTTGTGGCTTTGGCCAAACAGCCGCCGCAGCACAGACCGACTTTGACGCCAGCGATTTCAACCGACTTGTCCTCAGCGCACGGCTTGCCAGTCAACGGGCAGGCGGTTTGCTTCAGTTGTCCGGTCTGAATCAATTGCAGATTGGCTTTGCCGGCGAACTTGGCTTTGTCTTTCTCAAAAGCCACGGGGCACTTCTCGCAGCAGAACTGAACCTTGCCACCGTTGAAGTCGACGGTCTTGTCGGCCTTGGTGGGCCCACCCGAGACGGGGCACTTCAAAGCGGGAGCGTCAGCGGCACGCAGCGAGTTGGCAGCAACCAAAGCCACAACAGCAAGTGCTGCAAAGCAGAGGCGAGATTTCATAGTCATGGTCCCTTTCGAAAAAATGTCCAGAACAGAGCGGCCCATAGTCTAGCGTCTAAATACCCGCGATGCGAGTTTTTGGCCAGCCAGAGACCGCAAAAAATGTCACAACAGAAAACGACACCGGAAGCAGAGTTTTTAAGAAGCAAAAACCCCGGACGGTTTTTCAGATGAGCCAGCGGCACAACAGAACTTGAACCCCTGGTCCCGCTGGGACTTGCAGGGTTTTAGCGTCCAGCAGCCTGGTCTCCACGTGGGGAACGACCTGGACCGCGTACGAGTCGTGGTTAAGCAGCGTGGACTTCGAGTCTTGCTCGCTGCGGACCTGGCTTTCGGAAATGGCCGGCTGCGGAAGTCGGGCCTTGCAGCAACAGCTTGACTTGCTTTGATTTAGACCGGCGTGCTGTGCGTCGTCGGCCGTGTCCGCCTCGGGAGCAGCTTCCTCGTGAGCACAGCACGATTTTTTCGCTTTCGTGCAGCAGCTTTTTGTTTCGGCCGCCTTTTTCGCGGCGCAACAACAACTTGTCTTGCCGCCGGTTGTGGCAGCTTTCGCGCAGCAACTGGGCACGCTGGCCGAAACCGGACCTGCGCACAGAGCCGTCACCAGCATCGCCACGGCAAGTCGGTGCGCTAAGGTGACAGTCATGGAGGACCGGGCTGGGCGACAAAGGATCATGGAAACGGACGTATTGTCGGCGTGTTTGCGCGTCAAAGTCAAGTTTGTTTGCCAAAAATACGGATTCGACAGATTCGGTACTGGTGGCAGCAGACGCCGCACGAGCCGTATATAAAGGACTTAGGTCGTTTGCGGCCGCTCCAGTAGCAGTTCCAAGTAGCTGCGGCGCTCGGCGTTAGCCAGACCCAAGTGCTTCGCCAGCGAGGCGAGACAGTCCTTGGCTCCGTCCAATTCGGCTTGGGTGGCAATGATCTCCAGTTCCACGAAACGGCCCAGAATGGCCACCTCATCGAGTGCCACCTCAACCTGCCAATTCTGCCAGCGGACCGTAGAATGCATGCGGTGCTTGAGCACTTCGGCCACCGGAGTAAACGTCAATGCCTGAAGCAGCTCGGCCATTTCGTCGGCCGGTTGGGTGCCCGAGGCAAATGCGATTTCGATTTCGCGTCGAGTCTTGGTCGTGGTGTCGAGTTTGGGACCTTTGTAAGTGATATAGTTGTGCTCGCCCACGCGACGCAGGCGCAGCGCCTCGTCGGTGCTGGCAAAGTCGCGGCCGGGATGAGAATAATAGGCATCGACTTGCAGCACGCTGTCGCGTGGCACCATGCCGAGCGCCGCCAAGCGGTTCTCGAGTGCGGGCAAGTCGTCAATCCGATATTTTTGTTCCACTTCAATCGCCATGGCGACGGGCCTCCAACGGTTTTCCAATTCGCAGTTTCTCTAATTCTCAGAAAATCACTCGATGGACGCAACCAGCCCAACAGTTCCTTCGCAGCCGCGCAGTCAGTTTGTCACGTGGGTTGTGTTGGCGGTCGCCGCCGGGGCGGTTTTCATTTATTCGCTCGCCGCGCCGCCACGCGGTGACTCGGGCAGAACGGGACCGGCCATTGGGAAGAAGCTGCCGTTCTTGCAATTAGAGCCGCTGACCGGCGAGGCAACGGCCGTGAAGCTAGAGGATCTGCAAGGCCGCGTGACGCTGATCAACTTCTGGGGCACGTGGTGTCCGCCATGCCGGCAAGAGTTTCCGCACATCGTGGAACTGGCCCAGGAACTTGCGGGCAATAAATCGTTCCATTTGTATCCCGTCTCTTGCGGCCAGGACGGCGACGAAGATCTTACGGATGTGCGAAGCGAAACGATGGCCTTTCTCGCGGCTCGTGGCGCAGCGCTATCGACCTACTCGGATCCGAACAGCGAAAGCCGCCGCGCGATGGTGGTCGGGCTAGGCCTGGAAGGTTTTGGCTACCCGACGACGCTGGTGCTCGACCAGCAAGGAGTGATCCGCGGCTTTTGGATCGGCTATACGCCGGGCACCGAGCTCGAAATGAAAGCGCTCGTCGAAGAGTTGCTGGCGAAGCCGGCTGCGTGACGATTCTCGATTGCGCGACAGCGATCTTAATTGGTGACGCGCGATTTCAGCGCGGCCATCAACTCTTGAGTGGCCGCCGCCGGATCGTCGGCTGCCGTGATCGCGCCGCTCACGGCGATGCGCGTGAACCCGGTCGCGATAACTTGGGGCAGGTTATTCCACGTGATCCCGCCGATGGCGAACGCGGGCAAGCGGATTTCCGCTTGCACCAAGCGCAATAGCTCCGTGCCCATGAATTGCGAAAACTGTTTGGTGCCCGACGGGAAGGTCGGACCGACGCCGATGTAGTTGGCGCCATCGAGCACGGCCTCGCGCGCCTGCTCGAGCGAATGGGTCGAGACGCCGATCAATCCTTGGGGGCCAAGGATTCGCCGCGCGTCTTTGACGGTCAATTCTTCCTGGCCAATGTGAACTCCATCGGCGCCAGCGAGCACCGCCAGGTCGGGCCGGTCGTTCATGATGAACAGAGTTTGGCTTCCGCGTGTCAGTTCGGCAAGCGCTCGGGCCCGAGCGAGCAGTTCGCGATCGGCCAGGTTCTTGTCGCGCAGTTGGATGATTGCGATTTTCGCGTCAACGAGCTCTTCAACCAGTGCTTGGAACAGGTCCGACGACGCGCAGCCATCGACCAGCACATACAGTTGGGCGTCGGCAAGCCGCTCAAGACTCGTGCGAGTCGTCTCAACCGCTTTTTCCAATGTGTACACGCGGTAGCGAAGCTGTTCGAGCTTGGCGGCTGTTTGAGCATCGAGTGTTTTCGAGAATTCTTCCAAGCTGCGCAGCGACTGCTCGACTCGCTTGAGGTTGGCTTCGAGCACGGCAGCCGCGTTGCCGCGAATCGATTCAGCCGGCTCCGCAATGGCAGTGCCCACGTCCGCCCGCGTTTCGCGTGCAGCGTGTCGATCGGCCGAGGAGAAAACACTCAATGCGGCGGATAAAGCGTGGCGGATGCTTTTGCACTCGCGCGTCAAATGGGCGTCGTCCAGAATGAACCGCAGGTAGTCTTCGATGACGCGCAAGCCTTCGGTGGCCCGGTTGGCCGCGGCATCCAGAACTCTCAGCGAACCGAGTTGGTCCTGCGGAGTGGACTCAGGCGCGGCGGACTGTGTCGCATGATTCCAGGACAACACTTGCCCGGCCGATTCCAAAGGCAGCGGTCCTGGCTGATGTCCGGCGAGACGATGGATCTCCGACTCCAAGGCCTTGGGATCGACGCCGCTTTCTTTGAGCCAATGGGCGACTTCGTTTTCGCTCACCGCGATTCCCAACAGCAAGTGTTCGGTCGCAAGCTGCAGCGGCCGGGGATATTCGAACAGCAAGTCCTCTGCCGCCTGCAAGCAGGCCAGCCAATCGGCCGAAAACAGGTTCGTGCGCGCCGGATCGGACGTAAGCACCGGCGCTAGGCTTGGAAATCGGCGGCGGACCGCCTCGGCATCAATCCCAACAGGGGCTAACAGCAAGGCCGAGCGACATTCGGGCTCGGCCAGCAGGCCCAGCAACACTTCGGGCAAGTACAGTTCGCCCGCGTCGACGCTGCTCCAGCCGGCGGCAGTCGCCAGTGCTCGCTCGGCGGCCGGAGTAAATTGAAATCGCATTCCTATAATCTAAATTGCCAAGCCAGGGCACGAAACCCGATGGCCGACGACGTTCCTGGCGACCGCTATGCTGAATCGATCGCTTGTTTGTAAATCGCGATGTTAAGAGCCGCCGCAGGTGTCCTGCAGTCCCCCAAAGCTCCTGATCGGTAGAATCGGAACCGGTCAGTTCGGCTGCGAAACCTCGGCGTTTGTCGAGGACCTGAGGCGGTAATTTCATCACGATTGGCAAGGCTCCACCGCCGTCGCCAGAGGTGTCCAGAAGTGGGTGCAAGCAAGCCGAGGCGAGCATCCAAGCCCTAACCCTAAGTGGCACTTTCAGTTGCCTTGATCTAATAGGGCCTAAGGGCTAGAATTCCGCTACTGTTTCGTGCCACCGCTGTCGGTGGTGCTGGGGCATGGCAGGGAGCCAACTTTCGATGCGCAGGATGCCGTGGGCGACGTATCTTTGGCCTGGATTGCCACAACTGTGGGATTCTGGGTTCTGGTCCGGGCTGGTCCTGGCGGCGGGCTTTGCGCTGTTGCTTAACCTGTTGCTCCTGGCAAGCTTTGTGTGGGTCGAACTGCTCAGCTCGCTACACCTGCGAGTGGGCTGGTTGGCGGCCGGTTCGCTCTGGATGGGGGCGGCGGTGATTTCAGGGCGATACGGAGCTCGAGGGCGGTACTCGAATTCGAGCCGAGATGGCGGGCGCGGGCCCGGCCATTCAACGGCCTCCGCCGAGGTATTGTTTCGTGAGGCTTTAAGCGAATACTTACAAGGGAGTTGGTTCGAAGCGGAGGCGATTCTGAAACGTCTGTTGCACCTCGATCCGCGAGATATGGAAGCCCGGCTGCTGCTGGCTACCTTATTGCGGCATACGCGGCGGCGCAACGAGGCGCTTGAGCAATTGGACCGCTTGGAACGACTTCGAGACGCACCGTTGTGGGCTCAGGAGATCGCGGCCGAGAGACTGCGAATCGCCGGAAGCTATTCGGACGAAGAGCAGGTGGGTGGTTTGGCGGCAGATCAACCGGCGGAAGAGCAGGCACCCGCAAACAAATCCGACTCTTCCTCCGTATCCCAACAAGCGGCATGAGTCGAATAATTTCGCTCTGCCAAACGAATGCTTTAGTTGACTCTTGACCTGACTCAGATACTTAAACAGACGCCTACTCAAACAAACACTGACAACACAAAAGAAGCGCATAACTAAATAGCGGCGGTCCTTGCCTCGGTTAGTCCTGACGGCTAGCCAACCGGGCAATCCTGTTCCGTCCCAAGGGAGAGCACCATGTACGAGCGATTTACAGACCGCGCCAGAAAAGTGATGCAACTGGCCAACCAGGAAGCCCAGCGCTTCAACCACGAATACATCGGCACCGAGCACGTGCTGTTGGGCCTGATCAAAGAAGGCAGCGGCGTGGCGGCTAACGTCTTGAAGAATCTCGACGTCGACCTGCGCAAGATCCGCCTTGAGGTCGAGAAGCTCGTGCAGAGCGGTCCCGATATGGTGACCATGGGCAAGCTGCCCCAAACGCCGCGTGCCAAGAAAGTCATCGAATACTCGATGGAAGAGGCCCGCAACCTGAACCATAACTACGTCGGCACCGAGCATATCCTGTTGGGCTTGCTTCGCGAGCAAGAGGGCGTTGCCGCTCAAGTGCTCATGAACCTGGGCCTCAAGCTCGATGAAGTTCGCGAAGAAGTGCTGAACCTGCTGGGCCATGGCCTCGAAGGCAGCGAAGGTGGCGAACGGGCCGGTGGCGAACGGGGCGGTGCGGCTACGGGCGAATCGCCCAAGAGCAGCAAGTCGAAGACCCCCGCGCTCGATAGCTTCGGCCGCGACCTGACCGAGTTGGCCCGCCAAGGCAAGCTCGACCCGGTGATCGGCCGCGAGAAGGAAATCGAACGAGCCATCCAGATTCTCAGCCGCCGCACCAAGAACAACCCGGTGCTGTTGGGCGAAGCGGGCGTCGGCAAGACGGCCATCGTCGAAGGCTTTGCTCAGCGAGTGATCGAAGGCAACGTGCCCGAGTTGTTGGCCGACCGGCGAATCGTCGTGTTGGACCTGGCGATGATGGTTGCCGGCACCAAGTATCGCGGCCAGTTCGAAGAGCGCATCAAAGCGGTCATGAACGAAGTCCGCCGCGCGAAGAACACGATTCTATTTATCGACGAATTGCACACGCTGGTTGGTGCGGGTGGAGCCGAAGGGGCGATCGACGCCTCGAACGTGCTCAAGCCGGCCCTGGCCCGCGGTGAAATTCAGTGCATCGGCGCTACCACGCTCGACGAGTATCGCAAGTACATCGAGAAGGACAGCGCGCTCGATCGTCGCTTCCAGGTTGTGATGGTCGAACCTTCGACCAAGAGCGAGACAGTCGAAATCCTCAAGGGCCTTCGCGATCGGTACGAGCAGCACCACCGGGTGCAGATCACCGACGACGCATTGGCGGCTTCGGTTGAACTTTCGAGCCGGTACATCACCGGACGTTGCTTGCCCGACAAGGCGATCGACGTGATCGACGAAGCCGGTGCCCGGGTGCGCCTGAAGGCGATGACTCGTCCGCCCGACTTGAAGGAAATCGACGCCGAGGTCGAAGCCTTGAATAAGGACAAGGAAGAGGCCGTGGCGAATCAGGATTTCGAGAAGGCGGCGGCTCTGCGCGACCAGGCCGACAAGCTCAAGAAAAAGAAGCAGAACATCACCCGCGACTGGCGCGAGAAATCGCGTGAGGCCGACGGCGTGGTCGACGAAGAAGTGATTGCCGAAGTGGTGTCGAAGATGACCGGCATTCCGCTGACGCGGATGACGACCGAAGACAGCATGCGCCTGATGCAGATGGAAAAAGAATTGCACGAGCGCGTGATCAGCCAGGAAGAGGCCATTCGGTCGATTTCCAAGGCGGTTCGCCGCAGCCGCAGCGGATTGAAAGATCCCAAGCGGCCGACCGGGTGCTTCATCTTCGCCGGCCCGACCGGTGTGGGAAAAACCTTGCTGGCCAAGGCCTTGGCCGAGTTCATGTTTGGCGACGACGAAGCGCTGATCCAGATCGACATGAGCGAGTACATGGAGAAGCACAACGTCAGCCGTTTGATCGGCGCTCCGCCGGGCTACGTCGGCTTTGAAGAGGGCGGCCAGTTGACCGAAAAGATTCGCCGCCGGCCCTATGCCGTGGTGCTGCTCGACGAAATCGAGAAAGCGCACCCGGACGTGTTCAATATGTTGTTGCAGGTCATGGAAGAAGGCCGGCTGACCGACAGCTTTGGCCGCAACGTAGACTTCCGCAACGCGATATTGATCATGACGACCAATGCCGGCGCCGAGGCGATCAAGAACGAGACGGCTTTCGGTTTCCAAAAGCCCGACGACGACGCTTCGTACGACAATATGAAAGCGCGGGTGACGGAGCGAATCGAAAAAGTGTTCCGTCCCGAGTTTTTGAACCGCGTCGACGACGTCATCGTGTTCCGCCATCTCACGAT
>Ga0163150_10009272_pt1 | contig 10931 bp, 8 predicted proteins | sample OliLakLV19P2IB_FD_148628 | JGI IMG/M metagenome (GOLD analysis project Ga0163150, IMG submission 148628) | Freshwater microbial mat bacterial communities from Lake Vanda, McMurdo Dry Valleys, Antarctica - Oligotrophic Lake LV.19.P2.IB | ecosystem: Environmental > Aquatic > Freshwater > Lake >...
GTGGGGTGGGGGCGTTCTTGGTTTTTTTCCACGGTATGCAGCAGTGGCATCCTTACGGGTTCCGGTATTTTTCACTGGTGGGGCCGTGGATGGCCGTCGTGGCGGCTTGGGGTATCGAGCAAACCACGGGGCGCGCCCGGAGCTGGACATGGACTGCGGTCATGGCGGCCGCCGCATGGGTGGCCGCACATGTGTTGCTGGGCGCTCATCAAGCCGGATGGCCCGCCTTCGCACAACCGGAGCGGTCGCGCGGATATTTTATCTATCAATCGTGGCAGGATTGGGCGGGGGCTCTCGATAAAGAGCCGGAACGGTTGCGGGTTGCCCTGCCGTTCAATCTGCCGATCTCGGCCTTTTACGCCGTCACGGGCCGGCCGGAGGTTTCACCCGAGGGGGGCATGGATTTTTCAAGCCTTACGGCCGCGCAAGCGGTCGAACGCGCGCGATCGGGCGGCGAGTGGTTGGTGACCCCGGCGGCGCAATTTCTTGGTCGTGAAGGCACGGTCGCGGGGCGGTTATGGCTTTTCAGGGGTGATCCTTTCAGTCCCTTTAGCCTCGCGGCGTGGCGACCTTTGGCGACCGGGGAAAAGATGGAGCCGTTGCTTTATCGCCATATCGTGAGCACGCAGGAAACGAGTGAACAACATTTGCTGTTGCTGCGTCCCGGTGGCCACGAAGCGACGATCTTGCGACTACATGGCCGCACCGGAGCCGATGCTGTGGTGGTGGTCGTGCGCACTCCGGGTGTGGTCCGTTCGGTTCCGCTGGTGAACGGACGCGCAGAGATCGCCATCACGTTGACACCCGATCAGGTTTCCGAAGTGGTGATCGAGATTCCCGCACGGATGGGGGCATCGGGTTCGCCCACATTGGAGGTGGAGCTGGGGCGGGCGAATTAGGACTACGCCATTAGGTTTCCCCAAGGGTGACGAATGGTCCGACGAATTCGTCGGGCTTGTGCGGTGCGGCTCACGCTCACGCTCCCTTGGCCGACCCGAAGAGGTCGTCGGGTCTCCAAGTCGGACAGAGCTGTGCGCATCTAACGGAGTAGTGCGGAAAGTCCGCGGTGGTCGTGAATGCACCCAAACGTAGATTGCGGGGGACCTCGTTGCCGGTTCCTGCCGCGAGAATGATCTGCGGTCCCACGAATAGGGCGGTCTTAGGCAAGTAACGCCTGATGACCGCGTGAGCGGTGTCGATGCGACCATGCAGGTCGGGCTGGTAGGCAGGGGCGTTAAGCGGCAAGAGCAACGCAGGCGAGTTGGCGCGGGAAGCGGGCATATCCCGCCAGAGCAAGAGCGGGCCGCCGATGATGTTTAACATAACCAACATCATCACGCGCGCCGCCGTCCCGGTGCGCGGGATGCATTTGATTACCGGGGTGCAAATCGCAATTGCGGCCATGGCCAACGAAGGGAGAAAGGTCACGGTGTATTCCTCGAAGGTTCCGCGCGGAAATAAATTAGCCGCGATCGCCAGCACTGCGGCGCCGGCGAGCACGATTTCACGCCCGACGGGTTTCCGGCCTGAGACGGCGTGCCAGGTGATCGCCGCAGTGAGGGCAAGCCACGCGGCGGGCATCAGGGCTAGGGCATCCTGCCAGCGGACATGCCAGAGCTTTGTCGGAATGGAGAGGCGGTGGAACTCAAACATCCAGAAGCGGGCGGCTTCCGGAGCGGCAGGGTAGAAAGGGAGGACGAGCAGCATCGGACAAACGAACGAGCCGGCGGCGGCCATCAGCATTCCGCGCCATGATGAGCGGGGTATTTCCAGGACAGCGGCGATCCAAAGTATCCCAAACAGCGGTGCCGCCGGCAATCTTGAGCCGATGGCGAGCGTGCCGAGGAATCCGAGGACAATGACCTTTCTCCAGCCACTTTCTCCAGCCAGGAGACCATTCTAGCCAAACCCGGCCCGCCAAGACGCCGATCAGGGATATAAAAGCGTAGGTTTTGCCGAGATGGGTAAAATACATCCAGGGGGGCGACAGCGAAAACAGCACGGCAAAGCCCAGTCCCCTACTCCGGACCCGCGCGCCGGGCCACCCACGATGCCCCAAGCGCGATCGCCAGAGCGGCCCAGATCGCGTTCACCAACCGCTGCTCGAATAGCCCGAATCCCGTGAATTGCATGACCGCGCCATTGATATAAGGCAGCAACGGCATCTGGGTGTAACCGAAGTCCCGATACGGGCGGTCGCCTTGCCAAACGGAACGGGCGGCGATGGCATAGAACCCTTCGTCCGCATTCAGGTCTCCGGCGAATATATGCCAGAACGCCTACGCCAAGTGTAACGCAATGACGAGGGCGAACAACCGGCCATGGCCGCGACGGGGGGATGTAGGCATCGTGATCGGCATCGATGCGGTCATGGCGGGATTGGTGGGGTTCCGGCTTGCGGCAACTGGCGGCGGAACGATGGGCGGCGGGCGCTGGGAGATATGTCAGCGGGCGGCATTCGCGGCATTTTCCATGGCGGTGACAAGTGTGCTTACGGGGCCGTTCAATGTGGCGTCGAGGTCCTCCTGCGAAAGGCGGAAAATCAAAATCGAGTAACCAATCATGGCATCGGGGCGACGCAGGCGAAGGTATCCACAAAGCCGTGCGAAGCGCAGGAGCTCATAACGCGTCCAGCGGAGTTGCCATATCTGCGGGTCCGCCGCCACAAATAATTCCGGGTGGCCGTAGGGAGCGCTCTTCAGCAGGCGAAACGCGGGTTCGAGCGACCTGAACTGTTGATATTCTGCTTCTCGTTCGGCGCTCCACGCGCCGCGGACCGGCATGTATGCATGCTGTAGCATCGTGGCGCTGATGGCGTATAGACCGGGCTTCAACCAGGTCCAGGGACGCGTGCTGCGATAATCGATGATGGTAGGCAGGAGTTCCGCTTGGATGCCGTAAAACTGGGGGTCGTCGCTGCCGAAATACGAGAGGTGTAGGGCTTCATGCGCCTGCCGGTTAAGCGTAAGCCAACGTGCCAAGCCCGGCAGGTCCTGCCCCCAGTCCAATGAGCTATCAACCAAGTGTCGGTAACCCTGCTCGGGGCCGCCAGCCACGGGGCTGAAATATGCAAGGAAATGCGGATAGGTGCTCAGCGACGACCACGCGTGTGTCGCGGCTGGAGCAACGACCAGAGCGAGCAGTGCAGCGATGCGTTTGAGTGGGCGCTCGACCAGCCGCGTTGCAACCCAGCCCAATGCGCCCGTGAGGAGGTAGAGCACGGGGTAGGTCGGCAGGATGTGGCGGTGGCCTATGTTGAGCTGGCTGGTCAGCGAAAACGCCCAATAGACGACAAACAAAACGAGAAGCGGGACGGCTTTCTTCAGCCGCTCCCGAAGGGGCTCGGGCTGTTTCCCGGCAATCACCAGCGCAATCACCAACGCGCCGGCCACGGAGGCCAGCAGCAGCGCCGGGGTCGTTTTGTATGCGAGTGCCTTGGGAAAGAATTCCGTCCAACCGTGGATGCTGACTTCACCGTCCAGAAAAGCCCCCCTCGCTCCCGCACGTTTCAATACGAACAGGAAACCATAAATGAAGGCTTCCGGTAGCAGGTGAAGTGAGCGGCACAGATCGGCGGCTTTCCCTATTATGCCGCTGTCATCCAAGAGAAAACTCCACGGGTAAGTGAGAATGCCTGCCGGCAACTCCGGATTCATGGCCGAGAACCGGAATCCAAAAAAAGCCCAGATCACAAAAGCCGCGCCGGCCGCGTGAGCCACGGACGAGCGCCCCAGCAATACTAACTTGCGCGACAGGTGCGGTGCGCTGTGGCTCCCGGCGAATTCGGCCGCCTGCCTTCGGATTTCCCAAAGGCGGAAAAGCGCGATCAATCCGAACATCGGAAGCAGCAGAACTGCGGTATACTTGGCCACGCACGCCAGGCCGAACGTAAGCACACTCAGAGCAAATACGCCGACTTTACGGCTGCTGAGGTGCCAGCCGTAGGCGCTCAACGACGCCAGTAGGAAAAACGTCATGGCCAGGTCCGAGGTGGCAAGTGCGCCATGGGCGAGAAGATTCGGGCAAAGCGCGGCGAAAGGGATGGCGGTAAGCAGACCGACACGGCCAAAAAGATACCATGCCCAAACACCCACAAGCAACACGGTGCCAGCCGAGAAGAGCGTGTTCATGGCCCGGCCACTCATGAGCAGCCAAGCGGCGTCATTACCGGATTGATGAAGGTAAGCCCGGCCGTGCAACCAGACGTCGGATTCGCGCCACGCCGCAGTCTCCATCGACGGTGAGTGAGCTTTGCTCAAGATGGCGGGCAAGGCCTGCAAGCGCTGCGGAAGTATCCCGTTTTCGGGATGCATTCGGTAATCGTGCGACCCATTGAAAACGTAGCCTCCGGTCAGGTGCGCAGTCTCGTCGAACGTGGCGGACTTTTCACGCGCGCCGAGCAATGCGAGGACCGCATGGAGGAGCGCGGCCAGCAAGAGCATGGTCGCGACGTGGGACCGCTTCATGGCCCAAGGAGCCAAGCGATCGGGTGGGGCGACGCGCATGCAGGAGGGAATTAATGGACAGGGCGGGAGAGCGATGACAAATCACTCCCGATGAATTCAGCTGAATATGCCAACTTGGCGCGAGTAGAGGAGCAGCACTGGTATTACTCTGGCAAGCGAGAGTTTGTTCGCCGTTGGATTCTGCGGGCGCGTCCACCTCAGCGGGAAGACACGCTGCTTGATTGTGGCGCAGGGACGGGCCGGTTTGCCCACGAAATGACGGCCCATTGCCGGGTGATGGTGCTGGATGACCATGATGAGGCGATTCAACTCCTGCGCACGCGCTTCAACGACGATCAGATCCTCCGTCTCGCCGGGGACCGGATACCATTGCCTGATCGCGCGTTGGAATTTGTCACCGCGTTGGATGTTTTGGAGCATGTGCCGGATGACAAAGCAGTGGTCAGCGGCTTTGCCCGTTTGCTCAAGCCGGGCGGGCTGGCTGTTGTGACCGTGCCGGCGAGCATGGCCTTGTGGAGTGATTGGGACGAGGTCCTGCATCATTACCGTCGTTATGATCGAGCCGGTCTGAGCGCACTTTTTCCAAGGAGTGACTGGGAGTTGGTTTATGTGAATTACACCAATGTCGCGGTCTATCCACTGGTCTGGTTTGTGCGAAAATGGCGGGGTCGATTCCCTCAAAAAAAGACGAACCAGGCACGAGCAGAGGACCGGGTGCCCGGTCGCCTTGTGAACCGTGTATTGAGGAGTGTCCTAGTAACTATGGCCTTTTGGCGGGTGCCATTCCCCTTTGGCGTAAGCCTCGTGTTGGTGGCACGGCGGCGCTAGGCAAGGGTGCCTATACTACGGTGTAATTTGTTCCTTGGGCTTGGTGATAATCGGGCCATTGCGCATCGCTTCCAAATTGAAGTCATAGGACGCCTCCATCACGACATTCCCCGTGGCGTCCATAAAGATAAGCTGGTTGATGAACGTTTTGGGTGGAACCGTGCTGCGATGGTAAATCCGCAATCGATATAGGCCCGACAGTGCGATTGGCCATTCCAGCTTTTTTTCCGGACCAAGCGCCGCTCCGCTGCTTGTGATCCGCATGGCGGTGACGAGACAGTTTTCCGGCCCGAACACCGAGTGATTCCGTTCGGGATGCAAGATGTCCTGGAGCACGATGGAGTGGATCGCCGTCTCACCGGCCACATTCACTTCAATAAAGTTGGAGAGGCCCTCGAACGTATTTTCACCGATGAATTGACAATTCTCGAATATGAAAAACGGGACTCCGGGATGAGCGTCGGGCACTCGGAAATCAAAGCCAGAAACTGAGAATAGGCGGCGGAACCCGCGGTTGATGTAGTCGTTCAACGGCCCAGTCATTTCCAAACCCATTTTGTCCCTGACAAAGTTATCCAGATCGCGGCTGATAATGACCGCGGATCTCGGGGCGGCGCCCAGCGCTTCCACGATGGCAATTTGTTCTGGTGCCCGCAAAAGCCAGAACCAATGCGTAGCGTTGCGCAAGGTCGGCGTCGGCAACCCCGTCCATAAATTAAAGCTGAACATTCCTGGGCGGGAGAAGAGCACATCGGCATGGATAGCCGCATTGATGCTCAAGATTCTAAGGCTTTGGCGGATGTTTTCTGGTGGCCGGATATTCTCGCCCCCTGGCAACGCCAACCCGCGGTGTGAGCTCCACCGTTGTCTGCCCTCATAAGCCAGCGCGTAAAGTTGCCATCCGGCGATGCCGAGTGCAGTCGCCGCGACGACTCCATGGATGAAGCGGGGGCGTCCCATGCGGCCGAGCACGGTCGCGGCCTCGGCCAAGCCGGCGATCCAGAGGGGGACCAGTAAAAAAGTGCCCCACCCCATCTGCGAACCGGCCACGGGATAGGCGTGCAGAACTTGCGCCATGCCGGCCAGGGTCGCGAGCACCCACGCGTGGTGCCGCTCACGTTCGCGTTCCACCAGCGGCACCGCAAAGACCGCCGCGAGGGGCAGGCAATAGGAGATCACATGGCCGACACCCTCGATGCTCAACCAAGCCATGGCGTAATACGCGAGTGCCAGCAGCGTCCCAATCCGGAAAAACGCGATACAGCGACCCGACACCACTCGGGCGCCCGGCCAAGCCAGCCACCATACTACCAAGACCAAACTGCTCGCGCAGACCGCCCAAGTCGATAGAGGCCATCTGAAGCCAAAGCTGAAGTTGACCGCGTGACGCAAGGGGTCGATGAGGACGCTGGTGATGAGGGCCTGCGGGCTGGTGCCGAGGCCGATGGTAAGCGCGGCCACCGCTAGGGAGATGATCGAACCTGCCGCCATCGCCATGGGCAGAGATCCGGTGGCACCCGGCAAAGCCCCCGCCCGGTTTTCAGGCGTGCTAATCAGGCGCAGTATGAGGACGGCGGTGGCGGCAAACACGCCGGCAAAAGCGAGCACCCAGCCTTCGTCCAGCAGCGGACGCATGAGCACGAACGGCATGGCGACAAACCCGACAAACACGGCTGATCGCAGGTAATCGCGTTTCCCCGCCGGCCATGTCTGCCAGGCCCAAAATACCGTTGAAGCGGCGAGCCAAAGCAGGCCGACGTTGATTTTGGTCAGGGCCAGCAGGGTGCCCGTTCCGGCTAGGCAGACCCATGTGAACGTGGGCTTATTACGCAGCAGGCCGGCGCAAGCGACCGCCAGGCCGGCGGAGATGAGCAGGGTGATCAGTCCTCCGGGATGCGAGGGTTCCGAGCACATTTGCCAGAGGTAGCCGAACGCCAGGATGGCCGCGGCTGCGGCCGCCCAATACCGCCGGCTTAGCTGCCAGGCGAGCACGCCGGCGGTCAGCGATGCGATCACCCAGTGTCCCAGCGTAAGCAGGCGGCCCAGCTCATGCGCCACGGGCAGGCTGAGCACGTGATGCCAAAAGAGGTGATACAAAAATGGAACCGGGCCGTATTGGCTGAAAACTTCATCGTATAATATGCGGCCCTGCGAGACCTGGTTCATGCCGATGAGCATGTAGCCCTCGTCGTCATAGATCATGAAGGTGGTGTTCAGCAGCCACCAGCCGATGAGGGTGAACGTCGCCGCTAGGGAAGTCAGGCTCAGCACGCGCAGGCCGCGCACCACGAGTTCCCTGCGTTTAGCGAACATGGGATTGAGGAGTGCGGGCGATGTAGTGCGGGCGTTTTTTTACCTCGTCATAAATTCGCCCGAGATATTCGCCCAGAATCCCGATCGCCAGCAGCTGGATGCCGCCCAAAAAAAGCAAAAGGCAAACCAGCGTGGTAAAGCCGGTGAACGCGATTTCTTGACCGAGGATTCGACGCATCACGAAAAATACGCCGACCGCAAAACCCGTGCTGGCGACGAGCATGCCCAGGTAGGTCATGCAGCGGAGCGGGAGATAGGAAAAACTGAAGATGCCATCGAGCGCATAGCGGACCAAACGACGAAAAGTTTGCCCGGGCTGCCCGGCGAATCGTTCCTCGCGATCATAGTGGACGTGCGCAGTGCGGAACCCGATCCACGACCGCAGCGCGGGGAAGAACCGGTGCCGCTCCGGCAGGTTGAGCAACGCGGCCAGAGCGACTCTGTCCAGCAGGCCGAAAGTTCCGGTATTGGCCTCCATCGGGTGATCCATCAAGCGTATGAATATGCGGTGAAACAACTCGAACCCGACTCGGCGCAGACCGGTTTCGCGTCGGGATTGACGGACCGCCAGAACGACCTCCGCACCCTCGCGCCACTTGTCGATCATTTCACCAATGAGCTCGGGCGGGTCTTGCAGGTCGGCATCCATTGTCACGATGGCGGAGGCCTCGCCGGCTCTTTCCAAACCGGCCATCAACGCCGCTTGGAAGCCAAAGTTCCGGCTCAGCTGCACTAGCTCGTAGCTCGGGGCCTTCGATGACTGGTCGCGAATCATCGCCGCGCTTTGATCGCTACTGCCATCGTCAACCAATATGAATCGCCATACGCACTCGGGGCGCGTTGCTCGCAGTGCCGAGAGGCGCCGGAAAAGTTCGGGTAAGACCGCCTCCTCGTTGAACACGGGGCTGACGACGGCGATGACGGGCGGCAATGACGGATCGCTCATGGTTGGACGGAGGGGGAGTCAGCCGAAGTTTCGGCATGTAAGCAGGAAAACATGTTGATAGAGGGAGCGGGCATGAGGGTTTATCGGGTCAGTCGGAGGTGGTCGATTGTGCTATTGCGCGGTGGGGCGAGATGCGGCCTCGGAGCGCAGGCGGCCCAACGCGATGGCGAGGAGCAGCGCGGCGCTTGCCGCCGGCAGGAGGCCCGTGGGTGAGAGCAAATCGGCGAAGAAGGGTTGGTTCAAATAAACCTTCGCATTAAAGTTTATCAGGGCGGTATCGTTCAACGAGCCAACCAGTTCGGAGGGGGTGGTCCATGGGGGTATCCAGAATCTTTGAACCGAGAAATGGAGGACAATCCCGAGCAAAAGGTCGATGCCAAGCGCCACGGCAATCAGCCACCCGAGCGCTCGGGGCGTCCTGGCCAGACCGGCGGCGTTAAGCGCGATACCGAGTAGCACCAGCGGTTGCAGGCAAATATGCGCCATGCCCATGTCCACGACCGAGGCATGCGAGGCGATGCTGAACGGCACAACCAAGGCGACAAGCACGCCCCAGAAGCGAAGTTCTCGGGCCTCCCTTCGTTTTGGGCGGGCACCGAAGGCGAGCAGTAACAGCCCGCCCAAGCCGAGCCCGAGCGGGAGCGTTTGTTGGTAGAGATTAAACCCCATGTCTCGCAACCGGCCCCAAGCACTGGTTTGGCGCGCGATCCAATCGCGAACGGGTGAATCCATGGCGGGAACGAACGTATGCCAAAAATTGGCGCTGAATTCGCGTATGAAGATGGTGGCATTATGCGCGGTGGCATCACGGGCCGTGCTCGTTTCACCCCACAGGGAACCGGCGCCGTAATTTACCGCCGCCCACCCCAGCCAGACGGCAGTGAGCGCGGCGGCGGCGAGGCCGCCCCAGGCAATCTCGCGCCAATAGGCGGCACGAAACCAGTGCCGGTGCGTCGCACCGAGCCAGGCCAGCGCGAGCGCCAGTGCCCACGGGCCGGCGGAGTAGTGGGCGAGTCCGCCGGCTGCGATCAGGGTGACCGCAACGCCGTGATGCCTAGCGCGGGGCAGCCCGGCCGCGCAGCGCTCTATGGCCAGCAGCACGAAAAATGCGGCGACCATTTTGGTCCAAGGGAACGTGGTATTCTGGGCCCACAGGGGGTTCAGCATGAGCAGCACGGTGAGACCCGCGCAGGCATTGAGTCCGCCGCCCAGACGCCGAACCAGCAGGGCGAGCGGTAGAAACGCGCAGCAACTCAGGAGCGTGCTGAAGACCTGAAAATCCGCAAATCGACCTGCGCCCACGCTCATCCATCCGGCGATCAGCAGATTGGCCAAAGGGGGGCGCGCCGTGAGTCCGGCGATGCCGATAAAGAGATGATCCCGGGGCCAGTGATAGAGAAAAAACGAGGCGCGCTCGAAATGCTCGAATTGATCGCCCGTCCAGCCCCCGCCGGAGTAGCTGGAGATCAGGCCGTGCAGGCATAGACTCCAGCCGCTTAACAAAAGCCAGCCAATCAGGACGCCTCGCACCTCGGCCGGTTCAAACAGCCGTGCGATTTGTCGGCGTCGCCAGCCCACCAGTCCGGCCACGGAGGCAGGCAGGATGAGAAAACAGGCCCAGGGCAGGCTTGCTGCATAGATCGTGAAGCCGAGTAAAAACTGCAGCACGAAACCTGCGGCAAGCCCGAGAGCGAGACGTGCCAGCGGTCGTGCCGGGCCAAACAAGAGGGCGAAGAGCGCGGCGAGCCCCAGGTTAAGGCCAAAAAAAAGCGCGAGCTGGGGGAGAAACATCATGTGGAGACTCGCATATTTTACCGATCGTAATCACCCGCAAAACAGTGGCTGGGCGAGCCGGTAATGTCTGGGCCCCGTAAGGAATGGTTCATTTTGGAACGAAGGATTGGAAGCGGGTATTGTTCAGGTCCGGATTTTTATCAAGGGGCGCAGCCGGTGGTCAAATGCGCCATAGATGTAGATCACCGTTTGTCCAAATCAGCGTAAGGTAAGGATGCGTTTCTTTACTAAAAAACGGCATGCTTTTTAGGTAGCTGCGATTGATCAAACCGGTGTTCATGCCATGAGGCGGATGTTGGCCGCCGAAAGTTTTGCGGCGACGTCGGAATCGGTGAACGTGCGGTCGGCAAGATAGTCAAGTTCTGGGCTCCAAAATGGCAGAACGGTGCCTGTTGATTGGCGACCAGAGCGTGCGGCCCCAACCCGATCGTTCTGTGATGATCGATCAGATGGGCGAGCTGGCCGTAGACCGGGCGGGATTGATAGGCTTGGACGGCACCGCGGTGTTCAACGGCCATAAGCCATTGGCGGATGGGCAAACGATACGGGTTCGAAGGCAGCACAAGCGCCCGCAACGCGCTGTC
>Ga0163150_10009274_pt1 | contig 10930 bp, 13 predicted proteins | sample OliLakLV19P2IB_FD_148628 | JGI IMG/M metagenome (GOLD analysis project Ga0163150, IMG submission 148628) | Freshwater microbial mat bacterial communities from Lake Vanda, McMurdo Dry Valleys, Antarctica - Oligotrophic Lake LV.19.P2.IB | ecosystem: Environmental > Aquatic > Freshwater > Lake >...
CGCAGGCGCTGCGTATGAACTTGAACACGCTGTTGCGACACGGAGTTTTCAATAGTAGCTCGACGCTCCGCGTCGAGGATTCACGACACGGAGTGTCGTGCCACAATAGGGTCGACTACGTTGCTGACCGGATCGCTGACGAGTCGGAGATTCGACGTTCAAAACAGTTCCCGTACCAGTACTTTGCTGCGTACTTGAACGTGGATGACAATGTACCGCAGAAGATCAAGACTGCACTGCATAAGGCGGCCGAGATCGCTTGTGGAAACGTACCGGAGTTGCCGGGACCGGTTGTGATTGGTTTGGATACGTCTGGATCAATGAGCAGCGCGGTCACAGGTAACCGCGGACGAGGTGCGACTTCGAAGATGCGATGCATCGACGTGGCTGGATTGTTCGCCGCAGCGATCCTGCGACGCAACCCGGACAGCGTTGTGATTCCGTTCGATACGTCGGCTTACGATGCCGAGATCGATCCAAACGATTCGATCCTGAGCATTGCCGAGCGGTTGGCAAAGTACGGTGGTGGTGGAACAGATTGTTCGCTGCCGCTGGTAGCTGCTAATCAGAAGCATGCGAAGCGTAAGTTCGCTGGCATCGTTCTCGTTAGCGATAACGAGAGCTGGGTCGGAACAGGACGGCACGGTTCGACCGGTGTGATGACGGCGTGGGAAGCCTTCGTTGCCAACCAGCGCAAGCTGGCAGGTAAGGAGGCAGCTCCGAAGCTAGTCAACATCGATCTGCAACCATACCAAACTGTTCAGGCTTGTGAACGAGCTGACATCATAAACATCGGTGGCTTCAGTGACTCAGTGTTCAACGTAATCAGTGCGTTCCTTGCCGATAACAACCAGCGATTCGTCGCTGAAATTGAAGCGATCGAACTGTAAACGCAAGTTGGACTCCGGTCCAACTGCGATGTACTTGAAACTAAACACCCGCGGGTCGCATTTCTGACTCGCGGGTGTTTTCGTTTCTATCGATTTATGTTTCCGATCAAGATTCAAATCACGGGAGTCTGTCATTTGTACGAATACTTGATCGGATTCGCTGCACCTTGTTTTCGGTACTCATCTGGGACACGTTTGCCAACGTAGAGCCTCTTTGTGCTTTCATCAGCATCCTTGCCCACGAACCCTACGCGGCCCGGAACGGCCGTTCGTCCAGGAAAATTCTCAACCGTAGCAGGAAGCCAATCCGACGGAATGAAGACGTCGACAATGATGCCAAAGCGAACGGCGGCTACGATCTCGGCTCGCTTTGCCTTCTTAATGCTAATCTTCCAAGCATAGCGTGTCGCCTCATAGAGACTCGACTCAAGGGCGCTGCGGTTTACATTGATGAGAATTGCACGATGCTGGAATTCAGCAGGGTACGCAGAATATTTCTGAATAATCTCTTGTGCATGCATCGCTCCATATTCACTTCCAAATCCGCCGGCAGAATTTGTGAGACCTGGGTAGGCGTCGATTAGCGCCGTTTCCACCTCAAAAGCCGTGGTGTCATCCATCCCATGGCGATGGATAACATGAGCTACCTCAAAGCCTGCGGCTCTGATCTCGCGGATCCTACGCAACTTGTCCCCTGGATCTTCCGACTCTACTTCAGCGCGGATATGCGCAAAAACGCGATTCCCTTTTCCTTTTCCCACATAGAAGGTTTCACCGTTTCGCGGGTCGATTAGTCGATACACGTAGGTCCGAAGTTTCTCGACGACTTCTGATGGAAAACTTTGCATGTCAGTCCCAAGGCAAGTTAAACAATGAGTAAGTAGATCCTCATTTTAGCCACTTACCATTGCGTCGCGGGACGGCCGTAGGTGTTCCGGTGAGACGTTCTATGAGGTTTCTGCGGATTAGGAAGTCTCTTCACGTCCGATAAGCTGCGCTACGTGCGGTTCTTTTACCGTTTGTTCCGATTCTAATGCTCCATTTCAAGTTAGCGCCATCGAATTGCCTAGTGCGTTCGGCAGGTGCCTGCGTGCGTTTTGTAGCGAAATCGAGGGGAATCGCGCGCTTTGTCCCGCTCGTGATGCGAACGGTACTTCCACCAGACTAGGCCATGACTTGACGGTGGTAACAAGATAGAATGGAGCGTAGATGCTTCAGTCCCCCCAAGAATTCCCAAATGGCAACCGCAGAACAACTAAAGGCATTGCTCAAGAGCTATGGAGATGGCAACGGTGAACACTTTGCTTCCGTTGCACTTCAAATAGCTGCTGACGCTGCGCGTTCGGGAAAGTCGCAACTCGCGCAGCAACTGAAGGATCTAGTGGATGACATCAAGCGCAAGCAGGCTTCAGGAAAAGTTGGCGGTGCAGTTCCTATCGCGCGGCCGACGGGTGAGCTAGCATCTTTATTGATTGCAAGCTACCCACAGACTCGGCTATCCGAAATGGTACTCACCTCAGAAGTAGTTGAATCACTTCAAAGGGTACTCCGCGAATATCGCGGACAGTCAAAGCTCCGCGAGTACGGTTATACTGCTCGTCGAAAGCTTCTTTTGGTCGGACCTCCAGGTTGCGGCAAGACGATGACTGCGTCCGCGCTCGCAGGTGAACTTAAGTTGCCTCTGTTGTCCGTTCAGCTTCATAGTCTCATCACCAAGTTCATGGGCGAGACGGCCGTGAAGCTCCGCTCCGTATTTGATGCGATGTTGGAGACAACCGGCGTCTATATCTTCGATGAATTTGATGCGATTGGTTCAGATCGTGGCGCGAAGAATGACGTTGGTGAGATTCGAAGAGTGCTGAATTCATTCTTGCAGTTCCTGGAACAAGAAGAGTCAGACAGCATCGTCATCGCAGCAACCAACTATGAAGCGATGTTAGACGATGCCTTATTCAGACGCTTTGATGACGTGATTCGGTATCAGCGCCCCGACCCAGACCAAGCGACACAGTTGATTCGTAACCGCCTCGGCGAGTTGATGGGTAAGCGGATCACTTGGAAGAAATTAGTGCCTTTCGCTATTGGACTGAGTCACGCTGAAATTGCGAAGGCATGTGATGATGCTGCCAAGGAATGCATCCTCAGCGAAACCCAAAGCGTCGACACCGCCATGTTGGAGACTGCGTTAAGGAATCGACTTGAGTTCGACGAAGGCAATCATCGCGAGAAACTTCAAGATGCGAGCCGCTAAAGCATGGATGAACTTCAGCATCTCTTTCCGCGTGACACCGGGCAAGTTTATCCCTACCAATACACTGGCAAAGTTGTAACCGCGGAGTTCGCGTTTCCTGGAAGAGATGTCGTACCGCATAGCCAGGCTTTACTCGAGCAAATAGCCGAAGCTCAGGAACAGTCCAAAAATCAGAATTTGGCAGCGAGCAGCAAACCGCCAAAGGGCGTGGTGCTTGAGTTTGCGAGTGATCCAAATTTCGAACTCATGCTGCAAAGACTTGAGTCAGAGAGCAAGGGTATCGAACTACGAAACTCGCGAATTGACAGCGATCATTCCATCAAGGCGAGCGTTTTTGTTCCGGAAGGACAAATTGGATATTTCGTCAAACGCTTTAACGACTATGCCGATCCGTCAAAGGTTACTTCAAAAGGCAATCCGGCAAATCAGGACCTAGTTGCGAGCATCGCTGCTATTCGGTTAGCTGCGATTGAGTCGTTCTGGATGGATGTCTCGCCATTCCCTTCTGACCATCAGCAAACACAATGGTTTGAAGTATGGCTTTCCCGCACTTGTCGCCCGAGTCCGTACGAGCCTTGATGATTCATTCGGCTCGATGGACGCCGGCTATGCTGTCAGAATTTCCGGCTCGTGAACGTCAGAATCGACTAAGAGTATATGGCTATGGCGTGCCACAATTGGGAATAGCGCTTTGGAGTGCTCGAAACAATGCAACTCTGATTATTGAAGATTCCATTCAACCGTTCGGAAAATTCCGGCAGGAAAGTGGTGGAAGCAGCATTAAAGGAAAGGACATGCGGCTTCATCGACTCCCTTGGCCCAAAGAAGTGCTCGAACAACTTGGAGGTTTGGAAGTACGCATGCGGGTCACTCTCTCCTATTTCATTGAGCCGAGCCCTGGCAGGCGCGGCTGGAAATACAAGCATCGATATCGATCGCATGGGTTAAGATTCGAACTCAAGAGACCAACCGAAACGGAGCAGCAACTGCTTATGCGGCTAACGAGGGCTGCTTGGGATGAGGATCAGGAATCCTACACAGCAGGTCCTGACGAGAGATCGTGGCTGATAGGTCCGCGGTATAGGAATAGGGGTTCGATTCACTCAGACTTATGGACGGGGACGGCAGCAGAACTGGCCGCATCGGGCATCATCGCTGTCCATCCAGTTTCAGGTTGGTGGAAAGATCGGCAGACACTCAATTGCTTCGAGAAAGATGCGAAATATTCCTTGATCATTTCGCTTGAAACGGATGAAACCAGCATCGATCTTTACACACCTATTGCGACTCAAATCACACCTGCAGTTTCAACCGAAATTCAAACATCTTAGGCCAGCCGAACCTCCAAATTGCTAAGATGATTGGCAAGGTAATTTTGGACGAGGCCATCATGCAAACGATTTCTTTAATATCGAGAGCTGAACTGTTCGAAGCTCTTTGGCAGAAACCCATGACGCAACTTTCTGAGCAATGGGGCATATCCCGTAAAGAGATCGTCCAGCTTTGTGAGCAATACAGTATTCCTCGGCCGCCCAATGGATACTGGGCACAATTGAATTGGGGAACTGCTCCAGAACGTCCAACACTACCAACGCTCGATATCGCCGATCTAATCGAACTGGATGCTTTTCGAAAGCAATTCGAAAAGCCGACATCGATCGTTCAATCGCCAGCTGCCGCAGGAAAAGAGGCACACATTCAGTCCAAGGACTGTGGCAAGGTACAGATTTCCGTTCCTGATCAACTTACAAATCCCCACAGGTTTGTAAAACGCCTGAAAAGCACTAACCCTTCAACTGCTAAGGAGCTTTCGAATTCGGGAAGTTCCAGCAATTCGAATGAACGGGTAGTTCAAAGCTGGGTTTCGGTGAGTAAACCTCAATTTCAACGAGCTCTCAGGATCGCCGACACGCTACTGAAGCACTGGGAGACGCGAGGTTTCGAAGTCAGTGTGAATGGGTGTTTAAAGAGCAGCGACGAAGACGACGAAATTGCTTTTTCCATCACCGAAACGTACAAGCGGGTTGAGAAGCCGAAGAAGGATCATTACTGGCGGGAATGGGATCACGTGCCAACAGGCGTTTTAACTGTCGAAGTGCACTGCGAACACTTTGACCTATTGCGTAGACGATGGAGCGATGGAAAAGTTCAGAAGCTTGAAACCCTCATTGGGAGTTTTCTTGACGCGATACCAAAGTATCTTGCTGAGATAAAACAGAGTCGTCTCGACAAAGAATGCGAACAGCGACAGAAAAAGAAGGCCGATGATCGGCGATTGCTGCAAAAACAAGAGGTCGAAAACGAGAACGCTCGCCGCGCCGAACTCATGAAATTTGTTGAAGAATGGGAGACCGCTCAACGAATCCGCCGGTACCTTGCTGCAGTAGACGAGAGACTCACTGAAGCGGATGCAAGTCCTTCAGACCCAGCGGCTCTCGACCGATGGCTCGGGTGGGCACGCTGGTATGCAGATAATCTTTGCCCCTTGACGAAATCACGGGAGCATCCGATACAGCCGCTCGGTCCAACAAACGCCGCAATTGCAGAACTTGATCTAACAAGTGTCGCGCGTAAAGCTCTGGACGGAACAGGTATCGAATCTACGGATCATCTCTACGCACAGTCCAAAGAATACTTGTCAACATTGTATCCCTATAGACCCGGAGTCCTTCTCAGCGAACTAGACCGCGTTCTTGAAGGGCTAGGCTACAACATGGATGAGAAGAAATGGACTTACCGTTGGAATCGCTAGGGACTCTCGAAGAGGGCTAGCACATTCAGAGCGGTCGGTTAGTGATTTTCCGGAAGCTTGGATCGCGTCTTAATGTTGCTTTTCCAGGACCAGTTGTCTCCACTTACGCCGCTGTACCTTCCAATCCGATTCAAGAGCGATTGATTGTATCTCCCGAAAGTTGAATCGATCGTGACCAGAAGTGGTTCGGGGAAGTCTCAATAGTGCTTCTTGAATATCGGGTGCCAGCAACCGCAGATTCAGTATCTGCTTCACCCAAGATCTCGACGCGTTCTCTAAGCGAGCGATTTCTGCGAAATCTTCGATTGCGCCCTCGGAAATGAGTTGATCGAAGTAAATAGCCGTGGCCATCAAATAAGTCACACTTGCCAGCCGACCAGCGGGCCGCTCGCCAGGAACCAGTACGTTGCGACCGCCCGGTGCAAAAACTAGATTGCGACCACCAAATTTCAAACACCAGAAATCGTAATTCATTCCGCAAACGTGTCGGCTCGCTCCAAAATGGAGGCCGCTGTCCGTAGCGTTCTAACTTTGGCCCGGCCCAGAAACTGCTAGCTACTTATGATTATGTTCCACCGGTCGCGTTGCTTACCCCAGTCTGACTCGAGCGCTATTGGTTGAAGACGACGAAGACACAAAACGTCTCGACCGCCGACGATGCGAATCAGTGATAGGAGCTGCTCTTGAATATCCGGAGCCAGCAACCTCAGGTTCATGATCTGCGTTACTCTCGCTCGCGTGACGTGGCCGAGTGTGGCGATCTCGGCATAGTCGTGAACGTGGCCTTGGCTAATTAGGTCTTCGTAGTAGATGGCGAGAGCTATGTAGCGAGTAATTCGGGGCAAACGGCCCTTTGGGCGCTCAGGAACGGCAGGCGCGGGGCCTTCGACCATGGCGATGTGCTTGCCGACTCGCTTTTTGTGAAAGATGGCTCCTACTTGGATTTCGTCGTTCATGCTCGGGCTTCCTCAAGATCTTTGGTTGCATGCTCGGCGCGCTTCTTGTTGCCGATGGGGTTGAAGGTGATAGTGACTCGACCGGTTTCGCCGTCGTAGTCGACTTGCTTGACGACGACCTGGACTAGGCGAATCTGGTCGCGAAGCGTCATCGACTCCCAGATCGGATCGAAGGTGCTCATTGCTGTCTCGACGTCCTGTTGGGTGAGCAAGTTGTTGCTGATCTTTTTGATCTCGCTCAACACTGTGTTTATGCGGCGTTCGTTATGAGCGACGCGTTCGTGTAAGTCTGCGAGCCTGGCGATCGCTGGCGAGTCGGTTTCGTTGGGGCGAATCAGTGCTGTCGTTTTGCGGATCTCGCTATTCCAACGCGCGGTGTCGCGACCGAGGGCCAATCGTTCGTCCTCGAGTTGCTTAAGTTGCCCCTTCATCTTGTCAGCAACGCTTGTGACCACGTCTTGGATCAGTTCTGGAGCGTAGCCAATTTTCTTGATCTGCTCGATCACGAAATCCTCAATCTGCTTGGCAGGAATCGACTTCGATGGGCAGGTATGCCAGCCGCGTTTCTGCGCTGCGGTGCAAACGTAGTAGCGGTAACGTTTGTTGCCGCCTTTAGTCGTGTGATTTGGCGTCATCGCACAATCACAGCAGGCACACCGTACCAGTCCCTTGAGCAATGCACCGAACTTGTTGCGGATCATGATGCCACCAGTGCGACCGTTGTGTTTCAGTTGCTTCTGCACCTTTTCCCAAAGTTCCATAGGCACGATTGCATCGTGTTCACCTTCATGAATCTCGTCCCTGTAACGCACTTTGCCAAGGTAGGAGACGTTGGTGAGCAGCTTGAACAACGAACTCTTGTCGAAGTGGCGGCCGCCGCGTTCTTTGCCGCTCTTGGTCACGCTCAGCTTGTTCTTCCAACCCCGTCGATCGAGCTCCTTGATGGTCTGAATGATCGACTGGCACTCGATGTAAAGCTCGAAAGTTTCACGGACCTGTGCGGCTTCATCTTCGTTAACGACAATTTTGCGAGCATCGCGATCGTTCGTGAAACCAAGCGGTGCCAGGCCGCCACCCCATTTGCCCTTCCGACGAGCGGCCGCCATCTTGTCGCGGGTTCGCTCTGATATGATCTCGCGTTCGAACTGAGCGAAAGACAAGAGCACGTTGAGCATCAGGCGGCCCATCGAGTTCGTCGTGTTGAACTGCTGGGTCACGCTGACGAAGGCAACGCTTTTGCGTTCGAAAACTTCGAGCATCTTAGCGAAGTCCATCAGCGATCGGCTGAGACGGTCCACTTTGTAGACCATTACGCAATCAACCTTGCCTGCTTCGATGTCGCGAATCAGCGCCTTGAGTGCGGGTCGTTCCATATTGCCACCGGTGTAGCCACCGTCGTCATAGTGTTCGGGCAAACAGACCCATCCCTCGTTCTCTTGGCTTTTGATATAAGCCTCGGCCGATTCACGCTGTGCATCAAGCGTATTGAAGTCTCGATCGAGGCCTTCTTCCGTTGATTTTCGAGTGTAGATGGCGCAGTTGAGTGTTCTGGTTTGTTTCTCTTTGATCATTGTGCAACCTCCGCTTTGTGTATTCCGAAAAATTGAAATCCGTTGATGTTCTTCTGTCCTGTGACAAAACTCGCGATGGCAGTCAGGGACTTGTATTGCGTACCCTCGAACTCGAATGAATTCGGTCGCACCATGACCTGGATACTTCGGCCCTTGTACGTCTTGACCAACATGGAACCGGGCAACGGAATGCGGCAGTCTGCTGGTGGCGAGATCGTCATCGATGCAGTCTCCAACGTTTCCGTGGTCGCCGGCCTTCTCACTCGTGGCAGCGTAGTTCGGATGTCTGTTTCCATAGCGATCTGGTGAGCCAAGCGCCGAGCGCGTTCGGAGATATCACCCTCTGCGTTGGCTTGAACTTTCCAAGCGATACGTTTGATGAGCCACTGTTTGTTGCGAGCGTTGGTGTCTTCGCCGAACACTTCGTGGTATCGGTTGCGAAGTTCCGACACCGTCATGTGCCGAAGCCTCGCAACCTCTTTAGCGACGTTGATTGTCATTTAAAAGCTCTCCTGTTTGAAAAAGACCTATCGATCGTTAACTCGACTAGTCACAGAGAGCACTGGTTTCGGAGAAAGCTCAAGGCAAGCTGTCTCGAAATCTTGATCATTTTCACGATCTGGGTGATCTATCGCGAACTGTTCGCTTTGTGCGTAGCGCATGAAGCCATCGGCCATAATGGCCACCAGTTCAGACCGTAATTCCGTTTCGTTCATCTCATCCACAGCGCGGACCTTCGGCATAGCAATCTCCCAACAGAGGCAAAGCGGAGCTCGAAGGCACCGGTATCTACGAACCAGCCAACGATTTATTTAACAACCGGGTTTCGAGCGAGACCGAAAGCAACAGGTCTCTATCTGTAGGGTTACACGCAAAGTGGGCGAGTCGACGAAGGCTCAAGGAAGAATTTTTTCAGGAATTCAACGCGGGCTGTAGCCAGCCTTCGGATCTATGGCGAATATTGACATCTAACGGGCGGAATGGGATACTGGATCGAAAGGAGAAAATCATGGGCTCAACGCTAAATCTATCCCTCACTAACGAGTTGAGGGCATTCGTCGACGGCCAGTCGGGAGACGGGACGTTGTATTCCACGCCGAGTGAATTTGTTCGCGATTTGATTCGAAAACACAAGCAGCAGATGGAGGCAGATCGCCTTCGCGCTGGAGTCATTGAAGGCTTCCAAGATGTGGCGGCAGGACGAGTACATCAGTTCAAAGGTAGTGTCCGCGACCTCATCAAGAAGAATCGCGGATAATGGCCAAGGCGAGAAAAACTAAAGTCTTTCTCACCGATCGAGCGATCGAGGATCTTCAAGAGATCGAGTCCTATACGATTGGCAAGTGGGGTGATGCTCAAGCGGCAAAGTACCTTGATGCATTCGATCGATGCTTTAGCCTAGTCGAGTCAGAACCAGGTATCCTATTGCCGATTCCTATTATTGATACTCTCCTGACACATACTGTCGAATCGCATGTTGTTGTTTGTACGAAGTGGAATGACGACGTGTTAGTATTGACTATCGTTCATGCCCGCCGTGACCTCCTGCCGCATCTTGACCAATTGCTTCCTACATTGAGGTCAGAAGTCGAATCGCTGAGAAAGCGACTGCCTTAACGGCCACGTACGATCAATACTTGCGTTCATACAAATCCCTCAATGCGGACTCAAGGTCAGCGAATTGAAAGTTAAACCCTTCATTCAGCAATCGCTTCGGAATCACGTAGCGACCATATAGCACTAATTCCGGATCTGTCCGCAAGAATAATGGAGCCCCAATGCGGACCATCCATTCAAACGCTGGCAAGCCGATCGGAATTCTGATTACCTTGCGAAGCGTCCTCATGAAGTCGGCTTGTGACTTTGGATTCGGTGATGACACGATGTAAGCCCCCGACATCGCGTCGTCACAGATCGCACGCTTGAAGATCGCGTTTGTGTCGTCTTCGTGAATCCAAGACATACCCTGTGTGCCGCTGGCCACTTTGCCGCCGAGTCCATACTTCGCGATCAGCCCAAGCGTCCCAAGTGCGCCACCCCCAGCACCTCGATCGCGACCTACGACGAAACTAGTTCGCATAACGACGCCGCGTTGATCCGGCAACTTACCTTCGGCAAACGCGGCCTCCCAAGCCCGCGCGACTGTCGGGGCAAGCCCGATTCCCTCCGCCGATTCTTCAATGCAAACCGCCGTTGGTGGATCGCCATAGATATGCGCCGTACTCATTTGAATCCAAACCGGCGGCGGCGAGTTCACCATACGCATCGCTTGACCAAGAACTCGCGTCGACTCGATTCGTGAACGCAAGATCTCGTCTTGATGGTCCGGCGTTTTAATGCAGTTTACAGTTCGCCCCGCAAGATTCACAATCGCATCGGAACCGTCGATAGACTTGATCCATGCCCCAACAGATCGACCGTCCCAAATCTGGTGCGCCCAATCACCCGTCGACGTCTGCTTCGAGCGCGCAAGAACTGTCACTTTCGCGCCGGAACGAGAAAACTCAGAC
>Ga0163150_10009275_pt1 | contig 10930 bp, 9 predicted proteins | sample OliLakLV19P2IB_FD_148628 | JGI IMG/M metagenome (GOLD analysis project Ga0163150, IMG submission 148628) | Freshwater microbial mat bacterial communities from Lake Vanda, McMurdo Dry Valleys, Antarctica - Oligotrophic Lake LV.19.P2.IB | ecosystem: Environmental > Aquatic > Freshwater > Lake >...
TCGAACGCTATGCCGCGCGCTTTGCCGCCAAGGAGGCAGGCATGAAGGCGCTCGGCACCGGCTGGCGCCGCGGCGTCACCTGGCAGGATTTCGAAGTGGTGAACCTGCCCAGCGGCCGACCCACTCTGCGCCTGCACGGCGTAGCGAAACAGATCGCGGAGAAACTCGGAGTCCGGGCAGTGCAGCTGTCCCTCACCCACACTGCCGAAAGCGGGATGGCATTCGTCATCTTTGAGGGTCCGAATGTCGCTGCGTGAATACGTTCGAAAGCGCAAGTTCGACAAGACCCCCGAGCCCGCGCCGGAGGCAGTCGATCCCGATCAGGCCACCCAGGGTCGCTTCTACATCCAGCGCCATGATGCGACCCGCCTCCATTACGATTTCCGGCTGGAGATCTCCGGCACACTGAAGTCGTGGGCGGTACCGAAAGGCCCGTCGCTGGTGCCGCTCGCCAAACAACTCGCCATGCACGTGGAGGATCACCCCCTCGATTACGGTGAGTTTGAGGGCAACATCCCGAAGGGCCAGTACGGCGGCGGCTCGGTAATGCTGTGGGACAAAGGTACGTTCGACCTCCTCGGCACCGGAGCAGCCGAGGAACAGATCGCACGCGGCGACCTGAAGTTCCGGCTGCACGGGGAAAAGATCAAGGGCGAGTTCGCCATCGTCCTGATGAAGGGCCGCGGCAAAGGCAATGAATGGCTGCTCATCAAAAAGCGCGACCAGTTTGCCGACGATGAGTTCGATATCGAGCTGCTCGCCTACAGCGTGAAGACCGGTCGCACGCAGAGCGAGATCGCCGAGAACTTGCCCCCGGAGCCGAAGAAGAAAGCATCGAGGCTGCGGCCGGAGGACCTGCCAGGCGCGGAGATGGGTCCCATGCCATCGACCATCACGCCCATGGCCGCTTTCCCCGCCGCACGCCCACCCACCGGGGGCAACTGGATCTATGAGATCAAGTGGGACGGCGTGCGCGCCATCATCTACCTCACCGAGGGTCGCCTCCACATGGAGTCGCGCAACGGCAATACGTACGACCGCCAGTACCCCGAGCTCAGCGTCCTGCCCCACCACATCGCTGCCGAGACCGCCATCCTCGACGGCGAGATTGCGGTGCTCGACGAGAAGGGGCTGTCGCGCTTTGAGCTAATCCAGCCGCGCATCCATCAGACCGACCCAAACAGCATCGCGCATCTCTCCCGCCGGACCCCCGTGAAGCTGTTCCTCTTTGACCTCATCTACTGGGACGGCTACGATCTGCGCAACGTGCCCCTCGAAGAGCGCAAGCGCGCGCTGTCCGCCATCGTGACTCCGTCAGATCGAATCGCGGTCTCCGATCACTTCCGCGTCAACGGCGATGAGATGGTGGCCGCCGCGGGGCAGATGGGGTTGGAGGGCGTACTGGCCAAAGTCGCCGACAGTAAGTACGAGGAACGCCGGAGTAAGTGCTGGCTGAAGATCAAGATCACCAGCCGCCAGGAGTTTGTCATCTGCGGTTACACCCATGGGGAGCGCGACACGTTCAGTTCCCTCGTCCTCGGCACATACGAAGGCGATGAACTGAAATGGGCCGGCAACGTCGGCACGGGGTTCGACGACAAGTTGCTGCGCGACATCTTCAATCGCCTTCAGGCGCTCGAGACACCGAAGTCTCCGTTCGCCAAAGTGCCCGCCATGCTGCGCAAAGCCACCTGGGTGGAGCCGGGCATGGTGTGCGAGTGCAAGTTTGTGGAGTGGACTTCAGGGGGCCGTCTGCGAGCCCCTGTGTTCCTTGGTCTGCGCGCCGACCGCGATCCGAAGGACGTAATCCGCGAGCGCGCCATCGACGAGCCCGCCGCAGTCACCCCAGAACCGCCACCGCCGAAGTCCGCTGACGGAGCGCTGCTCTCACCATCACAAAAAGAGGCCGTGGTGCAGGTGGACGGACGCGCGCTGAAATTCACCAACCTCGACAAGATCTGGTACCCGAAAGACAAAGTAACCAAGCGCGACGTGATCAATTACTACGACGCGGTCGCCCACTTACTCGTCCCCTGTCTCAAGGACCGCCCGCTTTCACTCAAGCGCTACCCCGGCGGGATCCACGACGACTTCTTCTTCCAGAAGAACACTCCCGAGGGCTACCCCTCCTGGCTGCGCATCGAGCCCATCCCGTCCGATCACCGCGGCGGTGAGCCCATCCGCTACATCGTCTGCGATGACCGGGCCACGCTGCTCTACCTGGCCAACCTCGCCTGCATCGACCAGAACCCATGGATGAGCCGCATCGGCACCCTCGATTACCCCGACTACGTGCTCATCGACCTCGATCCAGTCGACTGCCCCTACAGCAAGATCGTCGAGGCCGCGCTGCTGGTGAAGAAGGTGCTCGATAACATCCACATCAGGGGCTATCCCAAGACCACGGGCGGCGATGGCATGCACGTGTTCATTCCCATCGAGCCGCGCTACACCTTCGAACAGGCCCGCTCATTCGCCGAGATCCTTTCTCAGTTGGTGCTGGCGGAAAAGCCCGACCTGTTCACCACGCCGCGCTCGGTGGAGAAGCGCCGCAAGAACCGCGTCTACTTCGACTATCTGCAGATCAGCTCCGGCAAGACCATCGCGTCACCTTACGTGCTCCGGGCTTACGATGGCGCGCCCGTCGCCACGCCCCTCGCCTGGGATGAGGTGAAGCCCGGCCTTTCCCCGCACGACTTCCACATCGGCAATGCGGTCGAGCGCTTCCGCACCGTCGGGGACCTCTTCCAGCCCGTCCTCACAAAGCTCCAAAAGCTCGAACCGGCGCTGAAACGCCTCGCCTCGCTCCTCGGGTGATATCGTGGAATTTCAACCGAAATGCTGATTCAACAGTTGTTTTCACTTGAGGGCAAGGTTGCGGCCGTCGTCGGCGCAGGCGGAGTGCTCGCTGGCGAAATGGCGCAGGCGCTTGCAGGGGCGGGCGCCGATATCGCCGTCATCGACCTCAACCCGCAGAACGCCGAAGCCCGTGCCGAACAGGTCCGAGCCCTCGGCCGCCGAGCCGTCGCCATCACGGCCAACGCCACCAGCAAGGCCGATTTGCAGCACTCGCTCGAGACCACGCTCGCACAACTGGGCCGCGTCGACATCCTGCTCAACGCCGCCGGAATCAACTCCGGCACCCCGTTCTTCGAGATCGGTGAAGACGAGTGGCAGCGCATCATCGACGTCGACTTGAAAAGCGTCTTCCTCGCCTCGCAGATCTTCGGCAAGCACCTGGTGGAAGCAGGCAACGGCGGCTCCATCATCAACATCTCGTCGGCCTCGTCGGACCCGCCGCTCTCGAAGGTGTTCACCTACTCGGTGGCAAAGGGCGGAGTCAATCAGATCACCAAGTTCCTCGCCCGCGAGTTCGCCCCGCACCGCGTGCGCGTCAACGCCATCCTGCCCGGCTTCTTCCCCGCGGAGCAGAATCGCAGACTGCTGACCGAGGAGCGTACCAACCAAATCCTGTGTCACACTCCAATGAACCGCTTCGGCGAATCCCGCGAACTCGCCGCCGCCACCATCTACCTCGCTGCCGACGGTGCTTCGTCGTTCGTCACAGGCTCCATCCTGCGAGTCGACGGCGGCTTCGGCTGTATGACCATCTAGAGTGGTTCTGCATTGCAAGCTTCCGCGGATCGTTCGCAAAAACGCTGCCTGAGAGGCCGGCGCGGCACTGCCGAATCCGTCTTGGCGTTATGCCCGGAAACTTCAGCCCAGCGGCGGCCACAACTCACAATCGCCGGTTGTTCGCCTGTATTCGAGGAAAGAAACCATTGCTTTGGTCGACTGGGAAAGCGCAGTTACTTTATATTCAAGACCAAGAGACACGTCATCGACTATCTCAGCATATGTCCTAGTTCCCTGTGTTCCGTCTGGATTGTCGGGTACGAAAACGGGGTCCCAATAGAATGGCCTCGCACCTCGCGGAAACTTACAGATTGTGCCCTTAGTTTCACCAGTAAAGGTCTTTACGGTCATACCATCGCAATAAGCAATGACAGCGCGGGCCATGACCCGCCGTCCTTCTGACTGGGTTTCCTCGACGAAGTCCTTGCCAAGGGCGTTCCACATCGGCTTCGTCAGTCCGCCAGGGTAGCTTACATGCTCAAGGCCCTCGAAGATCAGCCCTGCGTGTTCCACGATACAAGGAACACGAATCTCACTGTAGGCCTGAGTTACCTCGGCCAAAACCATCACGGTTAAATCAACTTCGAGTACTTCCTTTATAGGAACTTGCCGGATTCTGAAGTCGAAAACATCTCCGACAAGCAAGCTATTCGAGAGCTTTACTTTCGAGCAAACGATCATATTTTCCTGGATCTTATAGTCACTCGAAGTTACATAGGTTACAACAATCTTGTTACTCGTCACTTGCTTATCTCCATGAGAAGCTCTGCGACTGCTTCAGTTTGCGCCGATCCCGGAATGGAGATGACGCCAATATTTCGGTCGTCGAACAACCTCAGCTCAAAGTCCGAGGGATCAGGAACAGTGATGTACGCCCTTCGCTTTGTCAATGATTCCGGTAATCCGCTGAGTTGGTCGTTAACCAGTCGAAACAGATACGAGACATTCCAGTCGCGAAAACTATATCCCATAAACAACACAGCCCTACCTAAAAGGTCCGCGCGAAACCGAAAGTCCATCACGGTATCCAACCTGAGTCGGCGTTCGTAATCTGAATCCGACAACACCATTGCAGTAGGATAGCTCAGATCGCCATGGAATTTCACGACTTCACAGGCCCTGGGATCGGATGGCAGATACTTACCCATGTGAGCTTCTATCGCGATCTTTGTTGGCGTGCGGCCATGAAGTTTTAGCCCACGCTCAAGCAGGTCGTCATAGTTGGTTGTGTAAAAAATTCGACACTTTGTGAGCCCAGCCAGTGTAGCGTGAATCGGCGACAACATGAGCGCCTCGTCGGGCGGTTGCATTTCTTTAGCAAGCCAATGCGTTAAGTCTGCAATTTCATGCCGCTTCAACTTGAAATACTCCAATACCTGAAGGTCCGTACCGCGAGCCCTTAACAGGTCAGGATTTTCAAATCCGAGCAGCCGAGCGGTCTGATCCACTAGCTCTTTCCACGATGGTCCTCGCTTCTTACCTCCATCCCAAGTGACAGACATCGATACTCCCGCGCCAACAAACGGAATAAGCCGCCCTTCCTTATAACGTTGAATGAGCTCGGGCGGAACGGTCATACTACCGTTGGCCTTCTCGCGAGTATACGCGTCATGGAGTGCGTATGTTGCAACATGTTGTGCGGGTGAGTCTCCACCAAATCTTGGTCGGTCACCTTCACTATTTCCCATCCACGGTAAAAGGAGCAGTACTGGCCGTGCGGTAACAGTGTCGGATCGAACCCGGGATGAGCTGAGAGATCTTGGTATCTGTCGTTAAACGCACAAATCACATGGTAGCCGCCGTCAATGGTGGCTCCTTGGAGGTGTCTGACGACCCGCTCCACCTCTCCGACGTCTGCGAGGCAATGCAGGACCCCATACGCGACTACTAGATCATAACTCGTAGGGGTCAGGGAAAGGTGTCGTATGTCTCCTACCTCCCACCAATCAAGTGGTACGGATGGCCAGAGCCTTCGTGCGTTTGCAACAGCGAGTTCAGAACTGTCAATTGCCCTCACGGTGGCGCCGGATGAAGTGAGGTAAGCAGCATTCTTACCATCACCACATCCCACATCGATCGCCCGAAGTCCCGACAATTCTATTCGCGAAGATAGTTCCAAAACGAGGCTCGAAGGCTTAATTCCCCAAAAGTGGTCACAGTTCTTGTAACCCTCGTCATACGGGCCGATCATTGCTTCATTCCCGCCATAAGCTGACGTACCACTTCTTGATACATCGGCTTCCCCGCCCAGTTATAAAGAACCGCATCGGCAAGCCCGATCATAGAATAAACTTCTCGCTCAACGGCCGACTCCCGAAGACGCAGAAACTCACTGAAGGAGACGTCACCTCCGACTCGGTTTCGGTAAAAAGTGTAAGCAATATCCGCAGGCGTGTGCACAAACACCTTCGCAACTTCAAGGCCATCTTGTTCTGCTAATACAGACAGTTCTTGCAGAGTTTTCAGGTGTCTAATGCCGTCCACAAGCATTAGGGGCCTCCCCGTATCCTTAACATCCTTAACCGACTGCCACAACGCCGCAGCAAGCCGTTTAGGTCCATTTGGGCTCATAATGAATTCTTGTCCTTTGACTTGTATTTCTTGCCTCGTACTGTCCGGTATCGGAGGCATACCTAGTATCTGTGCAAGCACCCGTCCGCTGTTAACCTCCGAGTAACCAAATTCTTGGACGAGTATTCTGGTTGCTTCAGATTTGCCACTACCGACAGGCCCGAGTACACAAAGCAGATTCGAACGGCGAAACACCCGTTTGTTTCGAATTATGTATGAAGGCTGTGCGTCGATGGTCTTCACGTAATACTCCCGGAGGACAAGCTGAGACCAGTACTCAAAGCTACGAAGTTGAAGCTCATCCTCGCCCGGTCGAAGCCAGCGCAACTGAGTTATCGACTTTTCATTTCTAGATGGCCGGTCCCAAGCTGGGTCTTCAGACACAGTAAACCGGAACAGAAATGCGAAATGACGTCGACCCACGGCCGAAGAGTCATCATTGAGTACGCCAACAATACGCAAACCCTCTCCGCATGAAAGCCGCTCGCGGTCCGGAATCGGCAAAGACACTTCCTCAGACAATTCCCGCGCTGCGTTCGCTTTTAGGCCCATGTCAGCCTGATTAAAAAGAGTAAGGTCGGCTTCGGTTACGTGTCCGCCGAACCCGATGCAATGAGATCCCCTAAGAAACTCTTCTACGCGGTTGAAGGTGCCCCTTTTGAAGGCAAGCAGCTTACTGCCTCGGGCAATCATGACGTATGTCAGAACCTGCTTGTGGCCATCATCCTGCTCCGCCTCAATCCGCTCCTTGTAAGTGCACGTGCTTGTGTTTAACAGTTGCGCTGCATAAGGACGCCAGTTTCGAACGATGCCTTGGAACCGCCCGATGGAATCCAGCAGACTCGAGGGAAACATTAAGACTCGCTCACCGGTCGATGGAGGCCGAAGAGGCTTTGCTATGTACACTTGTTGCGAGCTATTAACGAGCTCCTTCAGGTAAAATCTACCTGGCTTCATTCGAACAAAAGGTGAATCGGCTCCAAGGCGACGAATATTAACGCTCAGCTTCGATTTCATGGTCTGCCATGGAGTAAGGCCCGGAAGAGTGTCTGAGAAGAGCCCATCTTCTCGAGCCGTGGCAACAATCTCTTTAGCAGACATAGCGCGGCGATGCTTTGAGAGAACCACATGTGCCACTTGCAGAAAGTGGCTCTTCATATGGATTCCCTTAACTGAGATGCCGTTAAGGGCGCGATTCGTAGGCCGACCTCGTCTCCAAAGAACTGAACTTCAGCAGGTCTTACGTCAATGCTGCGAGAAACTAGCAGCATTTCTCTTCGCAAAGTACGATATTGTGCGGCAGCTGCGATGGAGCAGCGCCTACTTACATGAAAACATCTGAATTGTCGATCAGAATAGAGCCGGAGGATGTCCGGATGGCAGGCATTTGAAATGACTATGTGGGCTCCTCGTGCCACGACGGATTTGACTGCAGAAGCCAGCCTCAGCTGGTCTGACCAGCCGAAGGTCTTCGGGGTATATCGATGGAAACATTCCGCTTTATCAGTCGTTGCGAACGGCGGGTCGATGTATAGGCGCTGTCCTGATTTGGCTTCCGATAGCACATCCTCAAAATCCACATTGGCCAACACGACCCTCTGGAGTATTTTGGAGCACGCAATTACATTGGCTTCATTGAAAAGGACAGTGCCTGGCTTGCAACCAAATGGAACGTTGAATTCGCCACGCTGATTAACTCGATACAAACCGTTGAAGGCCGCACGATTGAGGTAGCAGAAACGAGCGGCTCGATCCACAGGGTCGGCCGAGCGAAGCGAGCGCAGGTACTCAAACGTATGACGATTAAGACTGTAGGTACTCAGGCGGGCCATTAGTTCATTTGGAGAGTCCCTGACTGTCGCATATGTCTCAATGAGGTGCGGGTTCATGTCGGCGAGTACCCCTGCCTGGGGCTGGAGATGAAAGAAGCAAGCTCCACTCCCCAAGAACGGCTCCAGGTAGAGACCTCTTCCGTGAGACAACAGCCTAGCAAGTACCTGCGCGAGCCAGCGCTTCCCGCCCGCCCATTTCAGAAATGGTTCGGGATGCACTAACTAAAACGCCTTTGCAGGTTAGTGGCGCAGTCGAGCACAGCTCTCTCAGCCACACGAGCACGGTTGTGGTCGAATGGCAGTTCGACGAACATACCTTGGTGGTGTGTTCTGACAACTGACCTGTAGAGTTCGTCGACCTCAGTCCTTCCGTGATTAAAACGAAAGCCATCGTTGATCGCGTCGCTCGAAACCGGGCAGTACAGGATCAAATCGTAAGAGCGCTCACGAAGGAGGTCACAACCCGCAGAACAGTCGAAATAACTTCGATAAGCAGCGATTAACATCAAAGATGAGTCAACAATAAACCGACAATTCGCATCCTCCACCTCGATAAGCCACCGCTCCTCAGCATCAAAGAACTCCGAAAGTCTCTTGTGATCCGACAGGAGAGTCGGCCAGTCCTCTGCGGCTCGGATTCCAAAAGATGAAGCTAACACACGCGAGGCTTCGGGTATGAAGCTGAGCAGCCCGGAAAGACACTGCTTCAAAGTCTGATGCAACGTGGTCTTTCCAGTAGATTGGGCGCCGTCGATCGCAATCCGCAACCTGGCAGTTTGTGACGGGTTTCTATCTTGTCCCACTGAGTGCATTTGATCACAGTTACGGTCCAACAACCAATCTTTATTGCAACCGCGCAGGAAGGGGCTACCCACGTCACGTTGAATACTTCCACTTTTGCCCTGGTGAAACTTAACCCGAGGTCGTTGCAGGCGCTTGGGTGCAGCTAAACTGGAACTCGGCGCCGGGTCACCACCTCTAAGTGGGCGCTGCGAACGGGAGGGTAAACGTTCTGAAAGAGTCGGCGGCAAACATGTTTCGGTCAGCCCACATTGTCGACCGATGACCAGCAAAACAGCGTCGCGGCTCTGGTAAATTTCCCGACAATTCTTGACCGGACCGATGTGCACCCAACAGCATATGCTCAGCCTCCACTCTCCACGCCATGCGCTAATGTAGTGCGGTTTCCCGAACTCACCCAAAACGCCACGGGCGTGGAAGTCCTGCGCGCATGCGGGCGCCTTCGGCTCCGATGTTAATTAAGCGGGTCTCGCCATTGCCAAGTTAACAGGGTCCAGTTTCCCGAGTTCACGCAACGCACGCCGCATGTCTTTTCACTGCCAGCCTACAAACCAAGTATCTTCCGTGCTTCACCAAGCGAGACGGTCCCCTTCTCTTCGGCCTCCTGCAACGCAGCACGAGCGTCAGCAACGTCGATGCGATCCATCTCCTCCTGTGCCAGGCGCTCCAGAAGACGCAGATCCTCAATCGGGATGACGGCAGCCAGGTCCTTGCCACGCCGGGAAACAATGGTTCGTTCCTTCCCGTAGGCCGCGCGGTTTACAAGGTCCGGGAACTCATCCCGTGCTTTCGAGACATTGAGGCGTGTCATGGCTTGTACGACTCGTACGAGTCTGAATCCAGTGTGCCGCATTATCCCGGCCGACGGAACGAGCAGCAGCTCGAATAATTCAGGCGGTCTGCGAAGTCGTTTCATGAAGCAACGGCAGCAACCGACTGCCGTCGACAGCAACCGTCGCATACATCCGCCCGGAATCGTCGCTGAACTCCGCCTCGCACACGCCCGGCTCGAGCACCTCCACAAGCGTGCCAACCTGGTCCGCGCCGGAGTGCCCTTTCCGGCATATGTTCCAACAGCGCAACCGTGGTCAAAAGCCTCAGCTCAGGCATACGAACTTCACTCCTGTCGTACAAAACCAGGGAACATCCAGGCATCGCGTGCCCGTCGCCGCCGGATGCATCGGCGATGTCCATACTCGTCGCATCTATAGAGAACCTGTCAGCAAGAGGGGGGCGCCGATCAACCACAATCACGCCCGACAGTTCGGTTCGCACAGTGGCACGCATTCAGAGCCGCAGCAGCCATCCGTAATGCCAGTACGGACCGTACCCGCAAAAGGATGGCGCTGTCCGTCCTGCCCGCACTGTAGGTGCCGCCAGTGCTGTGGACCAGTGCTGTGGATTGGTACCTCGTCCAAAGATTACGCCCATCGTCCCTGATGCACCCGTCCAAACTTGACCTCGAGCAAGCGTGGACGCTTGTGTGGCCGCCGCTCTCGAATCGAGTGCATCAACCGGAAGTCCAGCGAATCGTGCGCCGCATACTGGACCACCGGAACGCTGTATGTACTAAAATGTAGGTACAGGGATGACCCGTTTCGAATGGGACAGCAAGAAAAACACTGTCAACCGCCGGAAGCACGGCATCGAATTCGAACTGGCCACGCTCGTTTTCGACGATCCAAACCATATCTCCTTCGTCTCGAACACCGCCGAAAGCGAAGAAAATGGACGGCCATCGGATCCGTAGAAGGAATCATCGTGCTTGTCGTAATCCACACATGGCGTCAACAGTTGTCCGACAATATCATCCGAATAATCTCTGCCCGCCGTGCAACGTCTCACGAAAGGAAAGTCTATGAACAAGCTGTCGGCTAAAGAACGGGAACGACTCCGGAAAATGGCGAAGAAGCCTGACGACACCATCGACCTGTCGGACATCCCCGAAATCACTCGCCTTCCCTCAGACGCAACGCTCGGCAAGTTCTATCGTCCCGTAAAACAGAGTGTTACCATCCGGCTCGATTCGGACCTGGTAGCATGGCTCAAGGCTTCCGGTACCGGTTATCAGACGCGGGTGAACGAATACC
>Ga0163150_10009277_pt1 | contig 10928 bp, 10 predicted proteins | sample OliLakLV19P2IB_FD_148628 | JGI IMG/M metagenome (GOLD analysis project Ga0163150, IMG submission 148628) | Freshwater microbial mat bacterial communities from Lake Vanda, McMurdo Dry Valleys, Antarctica - Oligotrophic Lake LV.19.P2.IB | ecosystem: Environmental > Aquatic > Freshwater > Lake >...
ATTTAAAACAATTAATAAAAGACACCTACCAAAATCTGCCAGAAGACCTGCAACAGGCAGTGATGAATCCGAGTCTTAAAGAAAGACTTGAGGATATTGGAAGGAAAAATAATTTGAACGAAGCGCAAGTTCAGGCGCTGAAAAACGAAACTTATTTCGTTCTGCTCGCGCTCGAAACCATAAGTGATTTCCAAACAAATTTGGATAAGCAAATTAATTTGGGAGAAGAAACAGCTGGAAAAATCGCTCTCTCGGTTTATGATGGAATTTTTAAACCCATAGAAATTACTCTTTTGGCTATTGAGCAAATAATAAAAGAGAAAGAGAGTGAAGACGGAATTGTGCCGGAAGAAACAAGCAAGAAAGAAGAAGTGGCTGTTGTCCCCGGAGTGCCACAAAACGGCCCTAGACCTGTGGGATCAAACAATTTACCTCGCAGACCAGAATTTCAATCTCTGAAATCAATGATGGAACCAAAAGAAATAATAAAGCCACAAAAAATTAATCGAGAAATAAAGCCCGCGTTTAATAACCAAGATGCAGCAATACAAGAGACTCTAAGAAGGGCTAAGGCGGCACTAGAAGGAAATGCGAACGATGCAGAAAGTAAAGAAACGGAAGAGGGTGAAAACCCTAATGACTTAGGAGATTTAGGAAGCGATGATTTTAAGTGGCCTGGCGATATTTCTGGAGTCGAAATAGATAATAAACCTGAAGGAGACGAAGTAGAGCGAAATGACAATAATGGAAACGGTGAGGATAATTTGAATAAAGCAACAATTCTTGAAGAAATCGAGCACCCACCAGCATATATGTCGTCGCCGTTTGAAGAAAAAATGAAGGATAAATCACCAGACATCAAACCTTCTAATTCTCCTATTCCAAAAAACAGGCCTGGAGGTGAAGGATATGGAAAATCAGATCCATACCGTGAATCAGTGAATTAGTCGTGACTGAGCTTAATCTAAATTTAAAATTTTAACTTTCAATTTTGAGTTTTGCCTTTTGAATTTTGATTTAATTAAAAAATATGCGTTTTCAAGTCCCACAATTTACAGACGTCGAAGACAAGATCATCGGGTCTTTTACTTTTAAACAATTCGTTTATCTTGCCGGAGGAGGGGGAGCGTGCATAGTTCTCTATTTTCTCCTGCCTTTTTTCGTAGCAGTTATTTTTATGATCCCAATTGCCGCATTTGCGGGTTCTTTGGCATTTCTCAAAATTAATAGCCGTCCTTTTGTGCAAGTACTTGAGTCGTATTTTAAATATTTAATGGCCGGCCGACTTTATATTTGGAGACATGAACCAAAAAAACCAGAAGAAATAGCAGAAACTCCAGAGAGAATTGGGGATGATTTGATTCCTAAGGTTGGAGAGTCAAAATTGAAAGAGATTAATTGGAATTTGGACGTTAAAAAAGATACAGAAGCATAGAAAGTGATATAATTGCATGCGCAAGAAAGATTAAAAAAAATGGAAATCCAAGCTAAAGCAACGCAAGAATTTGTTCCAATTAAAGAAGTGCGAGATGGAACGATAGTTCTGAAAGACAACAGTTTACGGGCTATCATTATGGCTTCTTCTATTAATTTTGCCCTAAAAGGCGCCGACGAAAGGAACGCTATTCTTTACCAATTTCAAGTTTTTTTAAACTCCCTTGATTTTCCCGTGCAGATTGTTGTTCAATCTCGAGAGCTTGATATACGACCATACTTAGCCCTCCTAGAACAAAGAGAAAAGAGCCAGGTAAACGAACTCATGAAAATTCAGATAGAAGAATATATTGGTTTTATAAAAGATTTTACCGAAAACACCAATGTTATGACCAAAAATTTCTTCGTGGTTGTTTCTTATACTCCAGCAATGCTTCAAGGTAAGGTTGGCAAGGGGATAGGCGGCCTATTTGGTAAAAAAGAAAAAAAAGAGGACTTCAAAAAAGGGCAGGAGGAGTCTTTTGAAGAAAACCGAACTCAATTAGAACAGAGGATTGCGGTAGTTGAACAAGGTCTTGTGCGATGTGGTATTAGAATCGCAAGACTTGGAACCGAAGAGGTAACAGAAATATTTTATAGAGTATTTAACCCCGGGGAATCAGAGAAATCAATTAAACTAAATTAGGAAAATAGGCACTAGGCTTTAGGCTCTAGGCACTAGGGAAAAGAAAAAATGAAACAAAATATATGAGTTTACTGGATAAATTATTTAAAAACAAAAAAAGGCAGGAGGAAAATGCAAGACCTATACTGCTTCAAGAAATCTACGAAGCGGGAGCTTTGGAACTTAGAGACATTATCGCTCCGAGCGCGCTCAAGATCAGCCCCAAAGAATTAAATTTGGGAAATAAAATAGTTAGGACATATTTTGTTATTTCTTATCCTAGATATTTGGGTGAAGGCTGGTTTTCTCCAATAATTAACTTGGATAAAATTTTTGATGTTTCAATATTTATTCACCCCGTAGACACATCGAAAGTATTAAAACAATTTCAGAAGAAGGTAGCTGAGATCCAAAGCCAGATACACGCGAGAGAAGCAAAAGGAATGGTAAGAGATCCAATGCTCGACACAGCCTATGAAGACTTGGAAAATCTCCGTGACAGCCTCCAACAAGCGCAAGAAAAACTTTTTGATGTCGGTTTATACCTTTCGATTTATGCAGAAAATGAGAATGAACTTGATAAAATTGAGGCTGAGATCAGATCAATCTTAGAATCCCAGCTTGTTTACACAAAACCGGCTCTATTCCAGCAGGAGCAAGGTTTCAGAAGCATTGTGCCTCTTGCAACCGATCTTCTAAATGTACACTCCAAATTAAATTCTTCTCCGCTTTCCAGCATCTTTCCGTTCGTGTCATTTGACTTAACTTCAGACAAAGGAATTCTTTATGGAATCAATCGGCACAATTCCGGACTAGTGCTTTTTGATCGGTTCTCTCTGGAAAACTACAATTCAGTCACCTTTGCCAAATCAGGTTCCGGAAAATCCTACACTACCAAACTAGAAATATTGCGTACTCTCATGTTTGATACTGATGTGATGGTAATTGACCCAGAGAGAGAATATGAGTATATGGCTGACGCAATTGGCGGCCGGTATTTTAAAATTTCCTTAACTTCAGAACACCACATAAATCCTTTTGATTTGCCGCCAATAGGAGAAGGGGAGTCTTCAGCTGATATTCTAAGGTCAAGCATTATAAATCTTGTTGGACTCTTTCGAATAATGTTTGGGGGTCTTTCTCCAGAAGAAGATGCGATTATCGACCGAGCAATCACTGAAACATACGCTCTCAAAGACATAACTCCTGAATCTGATTTTAAAAATGTCGAAGTGCCAATATTATCCGACTTTGAAATGGTTCTCTCCGGAATGGAAGGGGCAGAATCTTTAGTAAACCGCTTAACCAAGTACACCAAAGGAACGTGGTCTGGCTTTATAAATAAGCCGACCAATGTTGATATAAATAAAAAATTCGTTGTTTTCTCACTCCGAGATATGGAAGACGAGTTAAAACCGGTAGCAATGTATATCGTCATGCATCATATTTGGGGAGCAATAAGAAAAGAACTGAAGAAACGACTTTTAGTTATTGACGAGGCTTGGTGGATGATGAAATCCGAAGACACAGCAAGTTTCCTACTTAATCTCGCCAAAAGAGGCCGAAAATATTACCTTGGGTTGTCCACGATTACCCAAGATGTGGATGATTTCCTAAAATCACCATACGGTATGCCAATTGTTACTAATTCTTCGATTCAAATTCTACTCAAACAATCACCGACCACGATAGACAAGTTGCAACAAACTTTTAACCTTACAGAAGAAGAAAAATATTTGCTTTTGGAATCAGGCGTTGGAGAAGGAATATTTTTTGCCGGACTCAAGCATGTGGCGATAAAAATTATCGCTTCTTATACCGAGGATCAAATAATTACCTCCGATCCTTCACAGATTTTAGCAATTAAAAAAGCCAAGCAAGACCTCAAAAATTCAGGAAACTGAGTTTTTAGAATTCAGAGTAATTAAGAATCAATAAATGGAAACGAGGCCAAAGATCAGTAACATTTGGGCGACAATAATGATAGGGGTGGCTTTATGTTTCGATATAGCTGTCTTTCTTATAAACCTGATTCCTATTTTAGGACAATTTATTGGCATAGGGATCGGCTTTATAGCTTATCTAACTTTTTTCCTATGGTTTATGCTAAAAGGAGTAAGAATCATGACGCCAAAGAGAGCGATAACGCTTGGTACAGGTTTTTTAATCTCCCTTATACCTATTTTAAACATGCTTCCAGAACTAACCATTTCGGTAGCTCTCACAATAGCCTCGACCCGTGTAAAACTGCCAGGGGTAAGAACGTAAATTGTGTTAAAATATAGAGAACTTGAAATCATGAGAACACTATCAAAGAAGAAAATAATGGTTATAGCTTTTTTGCTCGGCTCTTTCTCATTTAACGTAAGAGCCCAGACTTCGGAAGGGTTACCTATTCCAAATCTGCCTACAGCTGAAAGTTTTTTGAGTATAAAAACCACTCCAAAAAATCCGGCTCCCAACCAAAAAGTTGTAGCGAGTATCGACTTTCATCAAACTGATCTTAAAAAAGCCCAAATTGCTTGGTACTTAAACGGAGAGTTGGTAGAAAAAAAGATTGGTAAGACAAGTTTTGAGTTTGAGACAGGGAAAATAGGCTCATTTTCATCAGTCGCTGTAGTAATAGATACTTTTGAAGGAGAAATTTTTCAAAAAGAAATCATACTGCGACCAGCTGAAGTAAATCTTATTGCAAACGCTCAAACTTACACCCCTCCTTTTTATAAAGGCAGAGCTCTTTATACTCAAAAAACCGAGGTCAGAATTACTGCTATTCCAGAATTTTTAAATTCGCAAGGCCAAAAAGTCAATCCTCAAAATTTGATGTACAAATGGCAACAAGGCAATTCTGTTTTAGGAGAACAGTCGGGAGTTGGCAGAAATTCAATAAGCATACCTGGGCAAACTATCACAAGACCCCTTGATATTCGGGTTGAAGTTTCTACATTAAATGAATCGATAAGAGCAAGCGGAAGCATTGTTGTGCAAAAAGGAGAGCCGAAGGTCTTGGTATACGAAAAAAACCCTCTTTTAGGTCTCATGCTTAATCAAAGAGCGGATTTGCTTTTTGTTAAGGAAAAAGAAATTACTTTAGAGGCAGTGCCTTATTTCTTTAGCGTACCAACAAAAAATAGTTCTGCCATAGAGTATTCCTGGACCCAAAATTCACAAAAAATTGAATCTGGAGATCAACAAAGTTCTATTATTTTAAGACAGACAGAAGAAAACCTGGCGGGAAATGTAAATATTGGCGTCCGAGTAATAAATAAAGACAATCAGATCCAAAACGATAGTTTCAATACAGAAATTATTTTAGGAAATTAGAAAATGCAAAACAAAACTAAAAATAAAATAATTACTCTCATTCTTTTTTTGGTCATGTTTATTGCTCTCACGGGACCTACAATAGTACTTGCCCAATCACAGTACACTCCACTTGCACCTTTACCTGGCATAACTCCAAGTACTCCAACCAATCTCGGAACATACGCAAACACATTGGTAAAAATTTTGATCGGAGTTGCCGCAGTCTTGGCAATAATCATGATTATGATTGGAGGCTTGCAATACATGTCCACAGACGCCATAAGTGGCAAACAAGAGGGGAAAGAGAGAATTACCCAAGCATTGTTCGGCCTTGGGCTTGCAATAGCTAGTTGGCTTATTTTAACGACCATCAGTCCGACCTTGCTTAAAGTTGATTTGACCGTTGCCCCAATTCCTCGACCCGATAACTTTAATACTCGGCTCTTTGGTGACCAGAATAGTTGCGACGCAGCAAGAACAGAACAATCCCTAAGGAATCGAGATAATCCGAGGTGTGAGACTAGGGACATAACGGCATGCATACAGGAAAACGTAAATGGTCGCGACTATCATTCTTTTATAGTAAATACCGCACATTGCACATAGCCTTCCAGGGTTTTTCTTATAAATATTTTAAATATGTCTAAAAAATCGAAAAAAATTATCTTCATGGTTGTTTTGATTTTAGCAATTACGCTAATCGGGTCAGTATTGTGGTATCTCCAAAATGGAAATAGTGGTGGAACAAAAAATGGAACAAGTATTAGGGACTTCTTGCCTTTCGGCCAAGCCCCAACAGAACCTCCGTCTGTTATTCCACCTCCTACCACTCCAGTAAATCCACAAAATCAAACGAGTGGGTCAGAACTTCCTAGGTTACGAAAGATTTCGGAAAAACCAATAGCTGGGGCTCTAGCTTTCAAAAGTGGAGAAAGTACTTTAGTGCGTTTTGTGGACAAAGCGAGTGGTCATATTTTTGAAGCTAACGTTCAAGATACAAATCTTCAAAGACTTACAAATACCACCATGCCTAAAATTCAAGAAGCGGTTTGGGCAGGAGAAAATTCTGTGGTTTTGCGATATCTCAAAGAAGACGAAGAAACGATAGAGAGTGTAGTTTTAAAATTAGTTCCTAGAAACGAGGCTCTTAAACCATTCGAATTTAAGAAAAATCTCAAGGAGGGCGACATGGGGACAGACGTGCTTAACCTTCAAAGAACTTTGAATCGAGATACGGAGACCGTTATCGCAGAATCAGGTCCTGGAAGCAAGGGCAATGAAACGAATCGTTTCGGCCCGAAAACAACTGAGGCGGTTAAAAAATTCCAAGTTAAATATTCCGATCAGATTTTAAAACCTCAAAATTTAGAAACTCCGTCTGGACTAGTGGATGGTCTCTCGAGAGAGAAATTAAATGAAATAACTGGAGTAAATATAGAGCAATCTAAAGAAGAGGAAAATTTGTACCAAACTGCTTTAACTTTTCTTCCAGAAAACATTAAAGATCTGGCTTTTATAGGAAGTTTACAAAAAATATTCTACCTAGAAGAGGATAGTTTGGGCACGATTGGAACACTGGCAGACACTTCAAACCAAAAGAAAGTTCAGATTTTTGAGTCTGGCGCCACCGAATGGAATATTCACAAAAACAGGAATGACATGGTCATTTCGACCAAAGCTTCTAGTAATTCTATCGGACTCTCTTATTCTTTAAGCTCTGCCGGAAGCATGAAAAAAATCTTGGGAGGACAATTTGGACTGACTTTAAATGTTTCGCCAACAAAAGAAAAGGCCATTTATTCTGAGAGTACGAGAGATGGCTTTGTTTTAAATTTGTATAACGTAACTCAAAATAAAATTCTTAAACTTGATTATTTAACTCTGCCAGAGAAATGTGTCTGGAGTAGAGTGAGCCCAAAAATCGTTTACTGTGCAGTTCCTAAAGGAATACCAGCCGGCAATTATCCTGAGACCTGGTACCAAGGAGAAGTGTCTTTTGAGGACAATATTTGGATGATGAACAGCGAAACAGGAGAAGAGACATTGGTTGAGACCTTTAATTTAGTTGATGGAACAGATCTTTTCCTCTCGGACAAAGAACAATACCTATTCTTCACTAATAAAAAAGACTCACAATTATGGTCTTTACGTTTATTTGAGAACGAAACAACAGTAGTGGAAAGCGGCGCCGAAAATTAAATATTTTTTAAACTTTGCTTACTTCCAAATTTTCCTTTCTTATCTTTCTTTTTATATAAATCTCCTGACCAATTGCGAACAAGTTACTTGTAAGCCAATAAAGGGCGATTGCTCCAGAAATAGTGTAAGAAATTACTGCGGCAATAATCGGAAAAACATATTTCATTTGAACACTCATACTCCGAGCCAAATCATCTTTGAAAGATTTGCCTTTTTCTTTAAAATCAATTTTTGGCATTGAAATCTTCATCTGTAAAAAAGCGGTAATGCCGACTAAGGCTGCCAAAATAAAGCTTTTTGAGGTGATATCTGTTAGTCCCAAAAAAACCATATCTACATTTTGTGGGGTACTCACAAAAGAATAAAGAATTTCACTCCTAATTTGAGGCAAACCTGATGACATAAAAATACTATAAAGAGCGTAAACTATCGGAATCTGGATTAGAATCAAGAAAAAACTAGAAAATGGGTTTAATTTCTTTTCTTTATAAAAATCAAACATGGCCTTTGCCTGTTCTTGCTTGTCTTTGTATTTTTCCTTGATTTTTTTGAGCTCCGGATCATATTGCTTCATTTTCTGCTGAGTCACTACAGCCTTCTTGGAGAGAGGAAAGAGAATGAACTTCACTATTATGGTAAAAAGTATGACTACAACTCCTGCGTCAGCCCAAGGAATGATGTCCATTAAAAAAATCAACCCGTTATACAAGGGTTGGTAAATAACTGTTCGGTACAAAGAAATCATTCGGCTATTTTAGCCTATTTCCCTTAAAAGTAAAAGGAAGTCGCTCACATTTCCTTTTGAAAGCACAAAAATTTTTTGCTAAAAATTTTCTCTGTCCGACGTCGCCACGCCTACCAAGTCTTTCAGAAAGAAAATATTCGCTCTGAGGGTAAAAACAAAGAGAGATTCGGAGTTTAAATCACTGAGAGCGAACATCTTCTTTTTAAAAACATTGCGGAGAAGCTTGGCTTCGAGCATAGCAATCTGCTAGCAAGCAGATATGCGCGTTTTTAAAAAGAAAATGTGAGCGAATTCTTAAGAAGACAGTATCCTGGCTTTTTTTAATAAGAATTCAATTTGTTCCTTAATTTCTTCAAAAGACACTTCGTGAGCTGTTTTTTTATAGACAAATACACACAAGAAGCCTGGCTTAATACTCTTAAGGAAAGTTCTTACGACAGAGTAGCCTTGCCTACGTAGCTTGTTTCTTTCTGGAGCAATTTTATTTACCTTTTTTGAGGCAGAAAATGAAAAAAGACTGTTATTTTTAGCCTCCTTTTCTTTCAAAACAAAAAGACTTAAATCTTTACTATTAAATACTGATCCCTTTTTAAAAATGTCTTTAAATAAAGATCTTCTAATTCGGAGTATTGAGGGGAGCATAGCAAAGTTCTAAGTTTGTAAGTTTCACTTCGCTCTAAAGTTCAAAAAGAGATAGGTATAATTTAAACTGACAGGCTTTTTCGTCCTTTTCGGCGTCTATTCCTTATAACTCTTTTTCCATTAGCTGATTCATTTCTGACCAAAAATCCGTGGGTGGTTTTTCTCTTTCTATTCTTAAGATTTAGAATTTTTCCCATAAAGTTTATTTTAGCAATTAGTAGCAAAAATGCGTCGAGTGTGAAAGATTTTGTTATTAACAGTTAATCAACACATTATAAACATAATTAGGTGTTTCCCACAAGTTTCCAAAAGTTCTCTAGGGACTATAATGAAACCAAGTTAAAACCTCTATGAAAATTCTAAAAACCTATGGAAGATAGAAAACTCTGGGAAAGTGCTTTAGCAGAAATAGAAGTTAGTGTTTCAACTGCCAATTTTAATACCTGGTTTAAAGAAACTTCAATCTTGAAGATCGATAACGGCGTTGTTTTTTTAAGTGTACCAAGTGCCTTTGTGAGGGAATGGTTACTAAACAAGTATCACAACTTTATTCTAAAAATCCTGCGCGGAATATCAAACAATGTGAGGTCGCTAGATTACACAATATCCAAGAATGACAACAAAAAAAAGAAAGTTGTCGTAAGTAAAGAAGTGCCGAGCTACCACAACAATAAAGAATTGCCTTTAAACGAGCTATATATAAACAAGGACGATAACTTGAACCCGAGATACACATTTGATTCATTTGTTGTTGGGCCATTTAATGAACTCGCTTATGCCGCTTCTCAAGCCGTTATTAAAAAACCAGGGATCGTTTACAATCCGCTCTTTATTTACGGCAACACAGGCCATGGCAAGACCCATCTCATTCAATCTATCGGCAATCAGATGAAAGCTCTTTATCCTGAAAAAAGGATCTTTTACGCAACATCGGAAAAGTTTGCCATGGACTACATAAGCTCAGTCCAAGCAAATAAAGTTGGGAATTTCAAAGAAAAATATAGAAAATACGACATTTTGATCATGGACGATATTCAATTTCTTTCCAGCAAAGAGAAGACTCAGGAAGAATTGTTCCATTTATTCAATAATATATACGACAATAACAAACAGATTATCTTTTCATCTGATAAGCATCCAAATTTCATCCCTAATCTTGAGGACAGGTTGAAATCTAGATTTAGTGCAGGAATGATCGTTGATATCCCTCCTCCCGACCACGAATCGAGAGTGGCTATTCTTAAAGCTAAGTCCAAAGTCCACGATTTAAACCTAAATCAAAGTATTTTGGATTTTATAGCTTCAAACATAACCTCAAACATTAGAGAACTTGAGGGGATATTGAATGTCATCTCCTGCCAAGAAAACATTAAAAATAGGGATTTATCTTTGGGAGAGATAAAAAATATAATTAAAAGCAATTCTAATCCTAAAAAAACCCTTTCTCCTAAAGAGGTAATAAAAATAGTCTCAAATTTTTACAATATCGAAGAAGAGGCGATATACAAAAAGACTAGAAAGAAAGAGATTATAAAGCCTAGACAGATCATTATGTATTTACTAAGGGAAGATTTTAATATATCTTTTCCTTCAATTGGTGAAAAAATGGGAGGTAGAGACCACACTACAGTGATTCACTCGTGTGATAAGATCAAAAATAAGATGAAGATTGATAGTGTACTTACGGAAGAGATAGGACAGTTGCGCTCGATGATAACTTAAGTAAGGTGAAATTTAAAAGCTGTTTGTTTTGAAATTATACAAATTAAGCTGTGGAGAAGATGTTGGTAATAATGTTAATATCCCCAGCTTAGATATAAAATCTCAATTACCAACACCTTATCAAATTTTATTAACTACTTATCCACAAGATAACTTTTAAAAAATCTTCAAACTGAGCCTCAAACAAAAGATATTTAAAGTTTTACACTTATCAAC